>Ga0164321_10000069_pt1 | contig 14237 bp, 24 predicted proteins | sample GuaBasSediGuay12_FD_121799 | JGI IMG/M metagenome (GOLD analysis project Ga0164321, IMG submission 121799) | Subseafloor sediment microbial communities from Guaymas Basin, Gulf of California, Mexico - Guay12, Core 4567-28, 21-24 cm | ecosystem: Environmental > Aquatic > Marine > Hydrothermal... | reverse complement strand
ATTCTCTTTGTTTCTGTACTGTTCAAGGGATTCCTTGATGTCTTCTAATTCCGAAGATAAATCTTTATTTTTAATTCTCAAAGAAAAAACTTCTTTTTTTAGTTCATTTTCTGACAAATAATATACAGGGTCATATTCCTTATTAAACTCAGACTTGATTCTCTCGTAGTTATTACGAAGGATTACATCTGTTTTTATGTACCCATCTAGGTTTCTAAAGTAGTGCAGGATAGTTGCGTGATTCATATTGATTGAACGTGCAATCACACTACAACCATACCCAACTTCTCTGAGTACGTTAGCATAAATAATCTTTGCGTTTACTGTGTGTTGCACACGAGTTCTATCTCGTTGCACATCAACTCCGAGGAGAGTCTTAATGATTGTCTTCAGGTGTTGGAACTGTTCCTCCTTCAGATATAAGGTTTCTAATTCGTTGTTCATTGACGTAGGATTTGATTGATTTGTTTTCTATTATAAAGTCTAGATATTCATCTACTTCTATTTCATTTATGTCTACTAATATAGGGATGTGACCTTCTTCTTTTAAGTATTCAACCTTAAAAAACAAAGGGTCTTCTGTTTTTATTGTTGTTTTAATAACACCTGCAACTTCTTGACTCCATCCCTGTTTGTCAGGAAGTTCAGTTAATATAGCTAAGACCTGTCCAACCATCATCGAAGCTTCATCTAGAGTAAAACTATCTAACGCAGAAAAGAAATACTCATCTATCTCATAGAGAAATTTATCCTCTATATACTTCAGTTCTAAATCCATATTCATCTAATTCTTTTAATCTGTACTCTTGAAGTTTAGACACCTTACCCTTGGGTGTTTTAACCTCACTAAAGATTACATTAGAATTAGGTGGTATAGCTACAATGTCGGGTATGCCATTCTTATTTGTCTTTATTAATTTGATTACATAATAACCTTCAGACTCTAGTTCTTTAATTCTTTTCGTCTGTATTTGTTGTTCTGTCATTTAAGTAATCTAATATAAATCCAATTGCTACTACTATGTTTAAACCTACTGAACATATAACTTCATATAGGTCGTGAAAATTATGTATGGACAAATGAATATGTCCTACCACCCAAAAAGGTATGGCTAAATTTTGACTAATCCAAATAAGTAAAAACTTAACAAACCTCATATCACAAAGATAACAAATCCTTTTTGAAGTGATTGATAGTATAATCCTTCTTCTTGGTTACTGCTTTATATATATCTTTTTCTATTCCTCCCTTCGAGAAAATCCAATATACATCAGACTCTAATCTTTCTTTAGTTGTCATCCTATCTCTGCTCTGCCAATAAGATGTAGCAGAAAAATCTATATTATAATATACAAGTGCATCTGCTTTTCGTAAGGATATACCCTCACGACCTGATACAATTTGTAAGGCTATAGACTTATCTGTGGTATCAAATTCTTTCAGTTCTGTACAAAGGTGTTCTCCATATATTTTCTTCAAAGCATTTAGTTCTTCTTTGAATTTATAAAAGATTCCAATCTTTTGACCCCAAAAATTATCGTAGATAAACTGTGCTTTTGATAAGTCTAGTATAGTTGATTTGCCTGATTCAAACTTTACAGTTCCTGAATACAACTGATGTAGTTTCATCATAAGTTTTACAGGAGTATCACCAAGTATTACTTCATCCTTTCCTTCTACAACTCTATCTCTTTTTAGTTGAGATGTAATCTTGTATGTGATTGGCTCAAGTTCTACCTCAAGTATATGTTCTTTGGTATCTACTTTAAAACCTGCTTCCTTCTGTGAGTAAGCAATGGTGTACGGTTTCATCTCATCAATAATAGTTTTTAGTCCATCGTGATAATCGTTTATGTAAAGAGAATTGATTTTTCTTTGCTTAACATTTACATACTGTTTAGAAAACTTATAAAAGTTTACATAGTCCTTGAAAGGATTATTAGGTATACCATATACCTGATGATACATCTGTGAATAAGATTCGGGAGTAGGTGTTCCTGACAAAAGGATAACCATTGCTCCCGATTTCTTAATCAGTTCCCTAACTTGCTTTGCTCTTTTGCTCGGCTTGGGGAACGCACCCATACTGTGTGCTTCATCTAATATAATTAGGTCGAAGCTAGTATCTTCAAGTTTGTGCAGGGATTCATAGTTTATAATCTCAATATCGTAATCAGGTTTCAATGCAAGGTAGTCATCATTAATACTACTCAATGCTTTCTTCTTTGAAACAAACAGAACATTCTTTTTATTTAAAAGGTTTGCAATACCTAGACTCGTTAATGTTTTACCTGTCCTAACTTCCATTGCTAGATACAAGAAATCTTTTGTCAGTAATATCTCAGAGCCTTTTACAATAATCTGTCTTTGGTATTCTCTAAACTTAATAGTGGTATCATTATCCATTTTGTTTTTATAGTATTTTAAACTACTGATGGCTCTCTCTTCTATAGTGCTTTCTGATTCATAGACTCTTCTCTCTACCATCTTAGCATTCTTTCCTCTGCCCTGCTTAACCATTTCAGTTTTAAAAACAATATCATAAAACAGTTTGCATTGCTTATACATCTGTTCGTTTGAATAGCCGGGAGTTCTTTCGATTACCCCTGCTCCTCTATGTATGTTTTTATGGCTATACATTTTTCGTAGTCTTCTACTCCAATGAAGTAGGTTAATATATTATCTAATTCTTTTCTGTTAGGTTTTCTCTTAGCAATATTATGTGCGAAGTAAGGATACCTACCATCTATAATTTCTTCCCAATCATAATCTAATATGATTATGTTAAATGAATTAACCATAGCCTTGTGTAGGGTATCCTCGTTAAACTCTCGCATCATATATCTAAGTTTGATTGTACCTCAGCTTCGTGCTTCGGTCTGATTCTTATCCATCTTCCTGCCATATCTCTACCCTCTTCAGGTTTAATTCCTGTAAGGTGTACTGCATAGGCAACCAACCATCTGTAAAACCTAGTACGACTTATAGTCATCTTAGCCTTTGGTCCATAGTCAGGATACTCAGCTATAAACTCAAAGTATAAGTCTTGCTTTACAAGTCTTGAATTTATTTTAAGACTTTCATTTTTCTTGTGTCCTTGTACAAGTCCACACCACTCAATAAAATCGTGTGAGGTTTCTGCTGATAGTTGTCTTATTTGTAGGTTGACAAACTTACTCTTAACTAATCCTGTGCTGAGGTAATCCTGTAAACAGGATGTCATAAAGTTGTCGAACAAACACCATTCATCTTCATCCCACTCTGCAAAAAAGTGCCTACCAAACTCATCCATTGGTGTATAAGTTTTGGTATAGTATTGATGCAATTCAATCTCCCATTTTCTACGAGCAAAAGAATTACCTGAACCTTTGATAGCATAGTTAGTTGTGATTCCAATCTTGGGTGACTTACTGAACGGTATCTTGATAGCATCTTTGTTTTTCTTTTCAAGAGTTAAACCTTCAGTCACTACACTAAACAATCTTTCAAAATCAAAATGTTTCTTGACATCATCAAAGCAAAGGATTTGAGTATCAGCAGAAACTAATTGATATGGAAATGATTTCTCAAATGCAAATGCTTTACCATCAATGACGACTAGCTTCTTCATTTGTGACAGAGCATTCATAAACAAACCTTTACCTGTTCCTCCTTCAGGATTGTCAGAGATTACTTCATCATTTAAAATAACTGCAGGACAATAGCTGAGGTTCTTGTATCCGTGCATCATAAATCCAATGGTTGATTCAAGAGTTTTAATTCTTGACTCATCATTACCACAAATGTTTCCAATGAACTTTGAGAAGTCACATTGATAATCATCACATACTTTAAACTTCCGTGGTATGATATGGTCTTTCCAAACATAACCACCTAGGTCTAGATAATCAATTGGTTCAATGATGTCCTTCGTAATTCTTACTGCACAGTTTTGATAGTACAGATAAGCTGAGTCTTTGGTATCCTCAATGAAGTAAATATCAATCGTTGATAGCAGGGTGAGGAACTCTTCACGAAAGTATCTAACGTGGTCTGCAAAGTGGTTGTAGATACTCAAGTCATCTACCTCTTGCAGATAGTTAAGTATAAAGTCTTTGATTTCTTTTTCAGATGTGTGGTCAATAAGGTTGTTAGTTACCTTAACAAAGACATAGTTCTTTCCACCTTCAGGACAATACTTGTAAAAGCCATTCTCTTCTAGAAACTTTTTAAATGAGTAGTGAATAATCTTTATTGTTCCCTTCTCATTCTTTTCCCAAAAGGTTTGCTTTGATTGTTCCTTTTCAATTCTAGTAATGACAGATGTAATAGCTTCGCCATCAATACCTGCCTCGCTTAATTGATGACGTATTTCTTTTTTTGATACACCCCTCCTAATCTTATCTTTAATTGATTGAACTTTCTCATCATCCTCATAATACTTTGTTCCAAAGTTCTGAGTATTTGCATATGCTGATTCAATTGTTCTAGTAATCTCAGTCTGATTGAAATCTTTAGTTGCATAGTTATTTAAAACATATCCTGCTAAAGACTTATTGATTCCATAGTCATTGAATGCCATAGCCAAAACAAAACAGTTTTGATTTCTCTGACCTTCAACCATTGGATACTTCTTAGTCCACCACTTCACAAGTATATCAACTACTTTGTTCTCATCCGTGATTGGAATAGTGGGTGCATCTTGATATGAGTTTATCTCTTGGTATTCTTTTTCTGATATAGTATCCCACAACTTTGAGTTCTCGTTTACATAGAGTAGTGGGTCGTAAGATTCATAACAAACTCTTGATACATTCTTACACATCTTATCAAAGTAAGGTGAGTCAAAATATTTTTCAAGTGAATTGAAATAGTTAACGTGGTTGTCAGGGTCGGCAGGTATCTTAACTAATACCTTTAATCCATTACCTGATGGTGAGATGAATACTGAAAAGATGTAAGAGTCTTTGGTTAGTTTCTCTTTGTGTTCAAGTAATAACTTTTTCTTTTCATACCCATCAAAGTCTAAACAGATTAGACCTGAATGCTCAACTAAAGCTGAGTCTTTTCTTTTATTAAATACACCTGAGAAACATAGTGCAGGTAGTTTTTTCTTGAGTTCGTTTCTCTCATTCTTGTCCTTTGTAGTACGAATGTTCTTGACCAATCTTTTAGATGAGCCGTTCTTAATTCTCTCAAGAATAACACCAACCTCTCTATGAAACGGAGTATCCGTATCCTTTATACTTTGAAAGATTGTTACTTTTGATGTCATTTTTATGTCGATTTTATGTTGATTTTGATTTTATAACTTATTGATTATCAGTCTTATGACTTTTATGCTGATTTTTTTCTCGTAATACAGGAAGAAAAAAAATATATATAAAGTATATTATTATTATATATGTCAACAATATTATTAACATTGGTTGGGTAAAAAAAGGGGAAGGTAAATCCTCCCCCCTTATTCACACACAAACAATTATTAGAACGGTAGGTCTTCACCACTAGATGTATCTGCTTGTACAACAGGTTCAGCTTTTGGTTGTGCCTTTGGCTTGGCTTCCCAAGTATCCAACTCGCAATAGTAGTTGCCTCCTTTTGCTTGTTTGATGTCTAGGTTTACCCATCCGTTTTTTGCATTAGCTTTAATGAAAGCTACTGCTTCATCCATCTTGATGGACATCTTACCCACCACGAAATCGGGTGCGTTGTCGTTTCTCTTAAATGAGAAACCATCTGCAAAGATTTTTTCTTCTGCCATTTTACTTGATTTTAATTTGTTGCTCCAATTTATTAATTATATCTGAGATAAGGTACTCCTTTTCTCTGCGAGTCTTACAGTTCATTGGAACTTGGAACCATAAGACATTGCGTTTTTTAATGTTAAAGAATTTCCTCCACATAATATTCATCTATATCATACTTAGGATTCTCCCCAAAGAAATTGTTATACACTTCAATTGCTTTGATTACTTTCTGTTCACCTCTATCAATGAACTCCTGTGATGGTCTGAATATACCTAGTTGCTTAGATGTTTTGTCAACCACATAGAACACTAAAGGTTTACCAAACAACTGCTGATATATATAACATTGACTATCATAATTATACTTTCTTGCTGACCATTTGAAATCAGAGATTGAACCTGTCGTTTTCAAATCAATCAATTGATTTGGACAAACAATATCAGCTTTACCTTTCCAAGTTATTCCGTGTATCTCTTTGATTGCAGGTACTTCATACTCACTTCCCTCTTCCCTGATTCCCTCAAAGAATGGAAGGTTACTCATCATAGCTTGAACGCACTCTTCGATTTCAATTCCTTCTTTACGAAGCATTATGATTCCGTTTGTTGCTTGTTCTTTATAAGCCTTGGTATTTCTAGATGACACTTCAATGAACTTAGTTTCCTTTGCTTTCTCAGGCTCAAGAATTAGTTGATGAAAGTATCTACCTTTATGAAAGTTTACGTTATCATCCTGTGGTTGTCTGAACTCTCTAGGATTATTAAGTAGTACACCTATATCTGAATTGGATAGATACTGCTTACCGAATGCACCATAGTATTGTGCATCATCTTTTAGTTTCTCTATTACCTCTTTCATTTGATTAGGTTTTTGATTTCATTCTTTACACCTGCACTAAGAGTATACTTAGTTCCAATCTTATCACAAAGTTTCTTGTAACCAAGTGCTTTGTTTTCTGTACAGAACTTAGCCATTGCATCCCACTTAGCATCACCAACTTCTAATGTTGGCTTACCGTTTGTTGGAACAGGTTTAGTTTCCTGTGACTCTTCCATTGGCATATCTTCACCTGCATAGATATAAATACCTAGTCCGAACATTGCCAAGTTTTTAGTTAGACATCTCATAATAGTTTTGTTGATGTCTGTAGTAGTTGCTTGTGCAACTTGCTTCTCACCGTACCTTGTAGTGTAAGAATACATTTGCTTTTTCATTGCCTGATTCTTACTATCCATTACAGGCAACCACATTGCTAGAGTTTCCCCTTCAATAGTTACTTGTGTGTGACACATAAAACCTGTAGCATCATCATACTGAGTTTCTAAGATTTCATATCTAGCATCAGGACAATGCTTCTTAGTTTCTGCCCACGCATATGCCCAAGATAGGTAGGTGAGTCCATTCTTTTTTTCAACGTACTTATTTACGTTGATAGCAGATAGTTTCTCAAAGGTAGTCTGCTTCTTCCTTGTTGTAGTTGTTGACTTTGTTGCCATTTTAATTTGAATTTAATTGATTAAACTTCTGATTGATTTCACTATACTGATTCATAATTCTAGTCCTCTGACTTTGCAGAGCCTTGATTTGTTTCTCAGATTTATTTCCGTTCATTACCTTGTGTATCTTCTGTTCTATAAGAATTAGTTTTGAACGATAGTTAGACAAAGCTACGACATAAACTCCATTTCTCCAACCTTTTTCTAAAAAAACTTTTACTTGGTCTTGGGGTATTACCTTGTAGTAATCACCACCTACCATAGTATTTAATAGTTGGATGTCTTTGGTTTCGTTGTCACGAACAATCTTGATTCCATAAACCATTCTTGATTCGTATCCATCTCCATCTAAAGCTATAGCATAGTCATCTAATTTCGACTGCTGAAATATTTCTTCAAGACTATACTTCATTTGTAATTGACTCTAGAGTTTCGATATAATCTTTATCAGTTTGTAGCTTTTCTTTTACTTGTGCGATTCCGTGGTGAATTGAACTATGATTAATATCATATCCGTTCTCTGCCATATACTCTTGAATGTATACTAATCGCATTGGTCTTTCTGAACACAGGTAGTAAAGTAAATGTCTTGCATCTACTACATCTCTACGTTTGGTCTTTGTGAATAGCATCTCTTTATCTATTCCAAAGATGAAACATACCTTGTCCACATATAGATTAAAAATTTTCGTCTTCATTTGATTTAGATTTAACATCCTTGACTCCGAAGATTTCTCCCCACGATTCAAAGATTTCATTTAACACTTGACGTTGTTGATTGTGTACAGTTCTAATCTGTAACTCCCAATCTGCATCCAAGAGTCCATCTTGGTCTGCACTTTTTTCTCGTTCCTCTTGGAACACTTGCTTCATTTTTGACATATATTTGATTTTAATTGATTGACTGCAAAGATAATTTATTTCTTATTCTTTTCCAAATTTTGTGCAATTTCTTTTTTGTCTTGCACTCTATATAAAATAAGATAACCTATTAAATCTAGCAGGGTATCTTCTGTCTTGTCGTTCAGACCTACAGTTTTTATCCTGCTTAACTTGTCATCTATCCTAGCTAGTATACCCTCCTTTGCTGAGAGTTTGGAAAATATTTTTGGTGGTTGATTAGCAGTATCACCATAGGCTTTGTTCTTTTCTAGCAATAGCATTACTACTTCTCTACCAACTTCCTTGATTAATTCTTCTGTACTTTTCATATCAATAAGAACTATCAAAGATTACTTCACACATATGTTTTTCTAATGATGCTAATGACTTCATAGTTTTAGAATTGTCATCACCATTATCCCAACAATGTTTCTTTTCTTTTCCATCCTTAATTACTTGGATGAACATTCCACCTAAGTATGTATATACTTCAACACAATCTTGATGTAGTGTTGGTGGGTTTGCAAACCTTTCAAGGAACTCATCCCTTTTTAGTTTCTCTCTTGTGGTCTTGTACTCTTTTGCTCCGTACTTACCTGTGTCATATGCTTGTTGTATTTTTTGGATGGCTTCTTTGTTATCTGAGCCTTGTTCCATCTTTAACATCAGCAGATGTTCTCTCTGAATATGCAATAAATTTTTCATAAAAAATCTGTTTTTAATTTATACTAAAATAATAATTTTATTAGACTTAACCTAATTTACATCAGCTATTCTAACGTACCAATACCCACCTATCATTTCTTTTTCTGTATCTTTCCAACAGTCTTTAGGGTGGTATTTTTTTGGAAGATGTCCGACTTCGACAACAATTTTATACCCCTGTTTTATTAGGCTTGGTATCACATCTGTATCTTCAATAAGAAACTCAGCTTCCTTGTCATCAATAGCATACAACTCGTGTGCTATGTTCATCTCCATTGCTCCAATTGATGTCTTACATTTTCTAGTTACATCCAGAAAAACAAAGTGGTCTTTTTGTGTTATAATAATTTCACTCATCTTCTTTGGTTTTATTTATTTCTTCAAGGTGGTTTACTAACATACTTAATCCATTGCAGACACCTCGGTACTCTGCACCTGTGTGACTATCGTTCACCCAAGAGTCATCTGATTCTATATCAGATACTATGTTCTTTATTTGTTCTAGTGTTATCATATGCTCATAGATTTTCTTGTTGAGCCAATAAACAACTGAGAGTTTAGGTCATAACAGGTTGGACATTCATCTATATCTCTATCCTCAGAGTACACATATTGATTGGTATACTCACCACAACTGCCACAAATATATTTATTTTGTAGCATATTAACATCAATGAGTTCACCATCCCATTCAAACTCTGAGTCACCAAAGCCTAAAATCCACTTACCTTTTCTTTGATATATATAACTATCATAGTGGGACAGTATGGCATTTAATCTAGCTTTAGTTGTCCTAGTTTGGTAGCCACAATTTGTGATTGACAAAACTTTGTCAGGACAATTATATCTATATGCTATTTCATTTCCGAATAGCTTAAATACAGTTACGTTAGGTAGTACCACAACCTCTGTATTACTGCTCTTAAATTTTCTAGCTTCCATAAAAGCCTTGGCACTTTCAATATCTATTTTTTTCATTGGATTACTTTTTTATATTTATTATTAAATTTATTTATATACTCTTCAGCTTCAGCTTCTGTGCTGAAGTATGACCAATCGTGACCACACTCACAGAACTCTCCGTTCTCGTGATACACATCAAGACATACTCCATATGGTGTTTCTCCATACTGAGGACAATCAACCATATCAAAGTCAGGAACTCTAACTGCTTTGTAATAAAACTTTTCTCTTAGATTTATAACCGTTACATCCTTCATTGCTTCTGCATATTTTTTAGCATCATTGAATGATGTAAAGTAGATTCTATTTTTATCGAACAACTGCATTGAGATTTCATCCCAACACGACCATACAATTTGGTCATCTTCAATTACCCAATAGTCATCTCCTTCATTGAAAGGATAACCCCCTTCATAGAATAACTCATCAAGCATATAGCCTTTTGTTCTCTCTATATATTTAATAAAGTTATTGCAATGTTTAAGGTCGTTAAACTCTTTAGTCATTGACCAAGTCCCACGGCTCTTGCCGTAGGATGGTCTACCTGTTTGAAATTCTAATGTTACTTTATAACTCATAATATATCTATTTGCATTCTTATGTCAATGTACTCGTAGTAATCTCCTATTGCTGAATGAACTGCATCATCCTCACCAATGGCTACAATAAAACCTTCACACTCTTGTACAAAGTTTGTGATGGCAACAACATCCTTGTATCCTTCATACCACTTGAGCCAATCACCCACATAAATAAACATTCCCTCATCCCAATTTCTTTTGACAGGTTTAAATAATTCTAGAAAAGTTGAGGTGGATTTGTGTGTTGTTCCATACTCCCACTCAAAACTTTCTAACTCTTTACCTTTTGTTGGTGGAACTCCAACGTAAACTTGACTTCTGTATCCCATAATTAAAGTTCTTTAGATTTTAATATCTCAATCAACAGACTGCCTGACACGACCATTACAAAGCCAATGAACAAACACACGATTGAATATGAAATAACACTACTCACAGTCAGGGTTACATCATTCATTAAAATGTGGATTAATAATCGGATTGCCATTGTCCAAACGAACAATGATGTTAGAGTTATTAAACTCTTTTGAATAAATAAACTTACTCTTTTCATAATATAAATTTTAATTAATAATTGATTGTACCACCAAAAGCCGACCACTATCTCAAGGTCAGCTTGGTGGGGATGCTAGGTCACCCACTTAGAATTATTAATTAATACCCTAGGTTTTAAGTCCGTATAGAGTTATACTTTTATCGCTAAACATTCCTACTTCAAAATGTTTGTGACACCAATCGGTGAAATCCATTCCATCTATTTCAAAATGTTTCTCATCTATGTTTATATGTAGGTCGGCTTCTCTTGTCCAACCTTCCTCTATATCCTTATCACAAAGTATCCCTTGTGACTGCATCAAGATTAACTCCTTGACATCTTTCATTTCTGCGAGTCTTCTGCTTACAGATTTGCTTTTTAAAAACTCTATTGCTAGTGCTACTTTCATTTGATTAATTTTAACTTGGTACAAATATAGTCTAAATCTTTTACAATTCCAAACAAACTTCTAAATTTATTTCATTCATCCGTTGTTCAACCCTGTGCCAATAAGCTAACGTGGATTCTTTTTTGTGACCACGACCACCACCATTCCATTTTCTAGCTACAATCTCACAGTATTGTCTAAATGATAGGTCTTCACAACAGTCAACTTGCTCTGCCATAATTTCAAACATCTCAATTGACTTTTGCCTGTTCCATCTATCATTATAACTATATCTTTTATCTACCTTATTTCTTTTTAATATCCTGTTGACTTCTCTCACCATAATTTTATGGATTTGAAGACAACCAACTGCCTTGCCATTGTCACCGACTGCTGAGTCATTGCCACGGCTCTCATTCCAAATCATAGCATCCACAAAATCATCCCAATTCAATTGCCGATACTTAACTATGACTATGGTATCTTTCTTGACTTCAATTGGATGAACACATACCTCAAGACTATCTATGACTTGTTGTATCATCTCTTTCTGTTCTGATATTGGTGTATGGTCTTTCAATCCGAAAGCCATACCAATCCCTAGAGTCACAGGGACTCCAAGGATTGCTTTAGCTATAGTTAACTTCATACTTTATCTTTTAAGAATTGCTTATTAAATCGGTCTGCCCAACCTTCCCAATTATCAAATGATAGCTTATGCTTATCTTCAACTTCCAACAGTCTTACTAGCTTACCATCATAATCATAGACATCAAACTTTAACCTGCTTCCTGATTTAAAAACTAGGTCAATCTTAGTCCAAGAATGATTGTATCTAGAGTAGCCTCTTACAACTTTAGCATCAGGATACTTTTGCTCTAACATATCTTTAGCTTGATTGTAAGACTGTCTTTGCTTGATGTATCCATCAAAGTTCCATTGGCTTTCTTTGTTAACCTCAGCAACCTTTTTAAGTAATCCTTTGGCTGAATATTGTCTTTCACTACCAACAATTGAATAGCTAGTATACTTGCCGTTTTTATGGCATCTCCAACCACTTGAGTATGCATCTTTTGGTGTAGTCCATTTCCATTTTAAGTATGGTGTTTCTACGTTCCAATCGTTTACATAGTCAAAGAACTTAACTTGTACATAGTAATCAAAGTTGTATACAGTAATAATATACTTGGTATCACCTACAATAAAACTATGCTCTGTTTCACGTTCTTTCTTTTCAATCCTGCAGTTATCTTGAGTCCAACCTGCATCAAGAAATTCTTGATACTTAGCCTCTTCAACTTCATTAGATTTAACACCTGACTCAGCACATTCTCTGATTCTACTAAGTGCTTCTTTTGGCAGGTCGTTTTCGATAGCTTTAAACTCATCAGTCACTTCCTTGTTCTTTGATTGGTACGGACTGTTGAAGTCTTTTTTAATAACCTTCAATGAGTCCTCAATGCGTTGGATTAGGTCATTGATTTGGTACTCAGATTTCCAACCCAACACACCGTTTCCACCATCATCAAAATCACCGTAGAAAAATTGACTTGTCATCTCTTGACCATCATCATCAGTATCTTTAAATACTGCTACTTCAAATGATATGTAGCCGTAGTGATTGTTTGGTCTGTAGCTTTCTCTATCAGGATTCTTTTGGCAGTACAAACCTTTACCTGCCACAACTGATATTTCATAGTTCCCAATGGTTAAATTACCTTGAGTTCCTTGCTCACCTAGAGCCGAATGGTCTTTCCAAGTAATGTCTTGGAATTTTAAATTACTTTTCATTTTAAATTGATTTAATTAATAATTGTTTCTACCACCAAATCCCCGTGCCGTTTCTGACACGAGGTTGGTAGTGGTATCGGTTAAGACTACTGCTGAAGGTAGTCTACAACCTTGGTTGCTTGTTGCATAGCGAACACACATTCACTAGGCTTGTCTTTAAGGCTCTTGCACCACCCTTTGATGTAGGCTTGAGAGTTAACCTCATTGTCCTTTGGATTAAGTCCTAACAGACCGACCAAGTACCAAGAACTAATCTCAGCAACTAACTCTTCCTTGGCATAGGTATTGTCACCCCAATGTGAAATCTCAGTCATTGACTTTCTATTCAATCTTGACTTGTGACCTGTGCTATGTGCTAACTCGTGAAACAAAGTCTTGTAGTAGCTATCAGCATCTACAAATGTTTCTAGCATTGGCATATTAACTATATCTCTAGTTGGTGAGTAGTATGCACTATTCTCTCTGTGCAAAATCTTGAGTCCGTTTTGCTTTTCGATATAGTTTTTAACTAGAGCCTCAGCAACCTCATTTGGCTCATTCACAACATCAGTTACAACCTCTTCTTTAATCATTGGCTCAATGCCCTCAGTTTGAGCCACGTTGAAGACTTTGTAAAACCTTACAGAAAATGTTTTTCTGTATCTATCTTTACCTTCAAATTGCTCTGCAGGATTGATTTTCTTGATGTCTTTAGCAGGGACAAACTTACCTGTCTTGTTATCGAAGTAACCTATTTGCCAAAAGTAAACTTCAGTTGATTTGCTACCCTTGATAACCTTACCACCCTTGTCAGAGATTTGCTTGAAGGTCAACCATTGGTTGTGTTCGTAACCTTCAGTTCTCATTACGAAGTTCAACATAAAGATGTTAAACCCATTGTAATATCTCTTAGTGTGCAGGTTGAAAGGTGCATTCTCTTGTCCACCTTTCCAAGGCTTGAACCATTGCATTCCTTCCTTGGTTAGTCCTTCAATTACTAGGTCGTTAATTCTAGCGTAAACGTCATTTTGATTTTTCATAATAATAATATTTAATTAATAATTCAGGTACAAATTTAGTCTAATTCAATTAACTACCAAACATTTTTGCAACTTTTTTTTTATTTTTTTTCATTCACCCTTATAACTCTATGATTATCAGCAAGTTAACACGGACTAAATTACGT
>Ga0164321_10000068_pt1 | contig 14255 bp, 11 predicted proteins | sample GuaBasSediGuay12_FD_121799 | JGI IMG/M metagenome (GOLD analysis project Ga0164321, IMG submission 121799) | Subseafloor sediment microbial communities from Guaymas Basin, Gulf of California, Mexico - Guay12, Core 4567-28, 21-24 cm | ecosystem: Environmental > Aquatic > Marine > Hydrothermal... | reverse complement strand
GCAGGGGTTCAAACATGAGCCTCGGTAGTTTATCGTCCTCTCTACGAAGGCCCTCCCGAATATTGAAACATCGCTTCATGTTCCAGCTTCTCTCGGCCGCGAGCATTAATTCATGGCCGGACAGATCAAGGCCTGTCAGGGTTCGTACCATCTCTCCATAGAGTTGGGGTGTTATGCATTCGTCAGCCGCACCCCAGGAATGGAAGATGCAGCATCCCAGGATCTCGGCGATCTCGCCCTGCAAGACCAGAATCCGATAGCCCGCGCCCTTCTGGCATTGTGTTTCGGCAAATTTATCCGGCGGAGGCCAAGGCAACCCGAATTCGGTGAGTCCTGATTCGAAGTTACCGCTGTCCCAGCAGCTTGCCCAGTTGGGGTGCATATGACAGGCACCTCTTGCCGATACGGCATATTGCAGTCCTAAGATCTTTGACTCCCCTCTTGGCTCGTGGGCAGGAAGTTCCATACCCTTGACATGTAGGGCAATATCCTCAGCTTCGGGGCCGAAATGCTTGGCCGCCTCCCGAACGCCATTTGCCAGAACGTCTCCAACGCCTTCTCTGTTGGCTATCTTTATTAATGTCTCAACAATGGCGTCGCTGTCGCCCCAGTGGAGCTCTTTTCCATCCAGGTCTTTATTTGAAATAACGCCTTTTTCAAAGCATTCCATGGCAAACGCAATAACAGACCCGGCAGAAATCGTGTCCATTCCCAGATTGTTACATAGATAGTTTGCTTTGATTATGGATTCCAGGTTATCATTAAGACAAAGCGAGCCCAACATGTTTATCGTCTCATATTCAGGGCCTTCCTGTGGTGGTGTAGCAAACCTTCCCTCTCCCACACCGGAATACCTGCCGCATCCCATGGAACATCCATAGCAGGCCCGGCGTTTAATGAGGTAATTTTCAGTCAATGTTTCACCGGATATACTTTCGGCCTTATCATAGGTACTTTGTTTGAAATACTTCGTCGGCAGACAGCCCCCAGCATTTAAAATATTTACGAGTAACGGCGTTCCGAACTGATTTATACCCTCGAAAGGGTATTTGTTCAACGCCTCCTCTGCCTTAGAAATGGTTTCCATAAAACCTTCAGGGTCTGCAACCTTAATATCAATAGAACCATTTACGGCTATAGCCTTTAAACCCTTTGAACCCAGGATCGCGCCTCCACCACCTCTTCCTGCTGCCCGACCCCTGTCATTGATGACCGGTGCAAAATGAACCATGTTCTCTCCGGCTCTTCCTATGGCGGCAATTGATGCGTCTCTATCATCTATCTCTTCCATGATCATGTTTGTTGTTGTTTCAACGTCTTTTCCCCACAAGTGTGCTGCCTCTCTGATTTCGGCTTTTCCATCCCTAAGCCGGAGATAAACAGGGTCATCGGATTTTCCTTCCACGATAATGTAATCGAATCCCGTTTTTTTCATTCGCGGACCAAAACTTCCTCCGGACCGGGCTTGACACCAAATCCCCGTCAGAGGTGATTTAAAGCACAGTTCATAACTTCCCCCGCTCGGGCAAAGCGTACCTGTCAATGGTCCTGTAGCAAAAACAATCTTGTTTTCCTTAGATAACGGTTCGATGTGAGGTTCCAGTTCATCCCAAAGTATTTTAGCGGCATACCCTGAACATCCCAGGAACCTCATAACATCCTTTTCCTTAATATCCTCAATGCCAATTTTTTTCTCAGTTAAATTAACCCTGCATATTTTACCCATATATCCGAAGTTTTCCATATCTTATCTCCATTCTTATCCAAGTTTCGCCTGACTTGTGACATATCTCCTGCCTTCTCTTTTGTGCATCTTAGCCGTAGCCTCTCTTCTATAAAGGGCTACCTTATTTATATCGACATACAATATTGCCTTTTCTCTGCAATGCTTGACACATTCCGGATCACCACCGCATAAATCACATTTCACAGCGTGCTTATCAATCCCGTCTACAGTAATCATGCCATAAGGGCACGCTGCAACACAAAACCCGCAAAACTTGCATTCTTGCGTGTTGATTTCGATAGCACCGGTCTTTTTATTTCTTTTTATCAGATCCTTTGGACAGGAATCTAAACAGATTCCGCATTGGAGGCAGACAAGTGGGGTATCTATGGATGGTTCTCGGCGTAATACATGAATCGCTGCCCTCTCAATATTTATAACCCCCTTACGTTTCATTGAACACCACATTTCACACCTGTGGCAACCCGTACACCTATCTGGAATTGCGACTAATGTTTTGAGCATCACTATTCCTTTCTATCTATTATTGCTACTGAAGATTGTGTTTCTCTAACGAGGCAGTTCTGATAACTATATTATCTGCAAATTAAAAACCTTCACTGCTTTTCGGACCGATCGAACTGCCGACAAATATTACCTCAGACATCCCTGTTCCACCTTCCCTTTTATGACGCCCCTCCCCTCAAATACGGCTCTGCCAGTTTCCTTGGCATGTTTCCCATTTTTTTTGAGATGGCGGCCATAACAATCACGGTCAAAAGGTACGGCATCATAATGAGAAGGGGGTAAGGAATGATTGACCAGACCTGCACATATAATTGCAAGGAATCGATTAGGCTGAAGAAGAAAGCACCTATCATGATCTTCACCGGGTTCCAACCGCCGAATATGACAACGCAGATGGCTATAAATCCACGCCCTGCGGTCATTCCCTCAGAAAACCGGGTTAGAATACCGATTGTAAGATAAGCGCCGCCCAATCCGGACATGGCGCCACAAATGAGTGTGCTCACATAGCGTATGAGAAAGACATTATGCCCCACCATATCCGTCGAAAAAGGGCTGTCTCCTGCCCCCCTGTTCAATAAACCCCAGGGAGTCTTGTATATGACGATGTAAAAAATGAAAACGAGGAAAAACCCGATATAGACAAAGATATTATGTTGAAACAGGACTTGACCGAAAAAGGGGATGTCCTTCAGAAGGGGGATAGACGTTACAGGAAGTTTTTCCGTAATCGTTGCCAGACCCACTAACCTGAATAAATAACCGCTAAGACCGAGTCCTAACAACCAGATCCCTATTCCGCAAATGACCTGGTTGCATTTGAGAGTAATGCAGAAGACGGCATGTGCCAGGCTAAGACTCATACCGACTAAGGTTCCCAGGACAAATCCCATCCACATATTACCGGTTGCAGCGTACCAAATATAGGCGGCCAGCGATCCCATTATCATGTACCCCTCTGTGCCGATATTAAGTACACCGGACCGTTCTGAAACACCTTCCCCCAGAGCGGGAAGCAAAACGGCGATAGAGGACATGACTGCAGCCGTCGCTATTGTGACAACCGCTGAATAAAATTCCATGATTTAGTCCCTTCCTTTCTCTTCGATCCCTATTAACGGGGTGGGCAAAAACTTTTTTTCCACTATCGGCTGAAGAAGCATAAAAACGATAAACAAAGCAACAAGGACGTCGACCAGGTGTATAGGAATACCCATCGTTGTCTGAAGATAGCGGCCTCCCGTCATAATGCCCCCCAAAAAAAGAGAGACAAGAATTGCGCCTACAGGGCTTAACCGTGCGATAAATACAGCGGCAATGGCTATGAACCCATAGTTGGGAGAAATATTTCTAATAAGAAGACGATGAATCCCTAACACCTCTCCCATGCCTGCCAATCCGGCAAAACCTCCACTTAGGAACATGCTGATGAGTATAATCCGGTTCACCCTGATCCCGCCGTAGGCTGCCGCTGATTTATTAGAACCTACAACATCTATAGAATACCCAAGGGCTGTTTTGTTCATAACGACCCACACGATAGCTGCGCAGGCAAGGGCTATGGGAATCCCGGCATGCAGGAGAGTGCCTTTAAGCATTATAGGCAAAACAGCTGTGGGCTGAACCGGCAAAGAAGAGGGATTGAAGGCCGTTTTTGGCTGCAAATGGAATTTTAAAAAATAAAATGTCACCCAGTATGCGATAAAATTGGATAGGAGTGTGGTAATGACCTCATTGGCATTGAATCTGGTTTTAAGATATCCGCATATGGCCGACCAGGCACCCCCGCATGCAAAACTGACGATAATGGCCAATAAAATATGGAACAAGGCAGGAAGGCCGGTCACATAGACTCCAACCACCGTCGCTGCCAAAGCGCCCCAATAGAGTTGACCTTCCGCGCCGATATTCCACATTCCGCATCTAAAGGCTATGAGAAGTCCGAGACTGCAAAATAGGATCGGGCACATCCGGATAAGGGTCTGGGCAATGGCGCCGGGGGTTCCAAAGGCTCCAATTAATAGAGTCCAGTATACTTTCGCCAGGTTGAATTTAGAAAAGTAGAGCAATATGGAAAAAATAAAAAAAATTGCAAACATTACTACAAGGACTGACATTATGATTGGAAAATAATTGACTCGCTGGTCCTTCTCTTTGCTCATCTTCTATTTATCCTCTTCCACGCCGACCATTATTCTTCCGATTCTATCCACGCTTGCCTCTTCTCGCGGAATAATTTTTAGCCTTCCCTTAAATATGACCCCAATTCTGTCCGATAAGCGCATGATTTCATCCAAATCCTTGGAGACTAACAGGATACCCTTTCCATGAGTCTTCATCTCCACCAACTTGGCATGTACAAATTCGGTGGTCTTGAAATCAAGGCCATAGGAAGGTTGTGCCACAATGATCAAATTTGTATCGATCGAAAATTCTCGCGATAGGATCATTTTTTGCAGATTGCCGCCGGACAGGGACTCCGCCATTGCGTCTACGCCTGTAGTCCGCACGTCATATTCATCTATGAGCCTTATAGAAAAGTCCTCTATTGCGGAACTCTTCCTGATAAAACGAGGGAAAAAATAGGATTTGCGGCCCTCCCCCAGGATCATGTTATCTGCGATCGTCATGTTGAGAAGTGAACCGATTCCTCGCCTATCTTCCGGGACGTAGGCAAACATGTTCTGTTTCCTGTGCATATGAGGGGATAAATGTTGTGTTATATCTTTTCCATTCAGTAGGACATTCCCTTTTTTCGGTTGCGAAAACCCGGTGATAACATCTAATAGCTCTTTCTGCCCGTTTCCTGCGATGCCAGCGATGCCAAGTATCTCGCCCGAATGGACAACAAAGGATACATTTTCAAGATCGCTTAGCCTGTTTCCGTCTCCTGTGCATAAATCCCGCACTTCAAGGATAGGTTTGGAGGGTCCATCGATACTGGAGAAGGGTCGCTCAGTTATATCGATCCTTTCACCGAACATCGCTTTCAACATGTCTTCTTGAGTGATATCGCTCCTCTCCGCCTTTAAAGAGACCTTCCCATCTCTTAAGACCGTTATTCTATCACATAGCAATGCCTCGTCTAGCTTATGAGTAACAAAGATAATAGATCGCCCCTTTTCCGTTAATGACTTCAAGAGGGTGAACAGGTCCTTTACTTCCTGAGGTGCCAGAAGGGCAGATGGCTCGTCAAGAAAAATGATATCAGAATCCTGGTACAGGATTTTGAGAAGCTCAACGTTTTGCTGTTCACCAACGGACAAATTTTCCACCAGGGCATCGGGATCCAATCTATAGCCAATCAGGGCAAGGAGACCATTGACCTTTCTTCTCATGAGGTCTCTATCGGTAAACCACCTGTATTTTTTTGGAATGTCTCTGAACAGAATATTCTCAGCCACCGTAAAGGTGGGGACGAGGTCGGAATGCTGAGAGACCTTACCGATCTTGTACTTTACGATAGCATCATGGGTAGATAGGATCTTCGCCCTTTTTCCCCGGACGAAAATATTGCCCTCATCCGGCTTCAGCACACCGTATAGGACATTAAGAAGTGTGGATTTACCCGCGCCATTTTCCCCAACCAGGGCGTGTAATTCCCCTGCCCTCACTTCAAAATCTATATGGTCGTTGGCAACAAGGGAATCAAATCTCTTGACTATCCCTTCTGCTTTCAGGACAATTTTCATTTTATACCCTTTTCGAAGTGGCTACAAATAAGACCCATAGCAATCGGGATCGACAAGACTAATTTCGTTATTTTTCCTCCCTGAACAAATGGGCTTCCCTAACTTCAGGGGGATAGGCTCGATGACTGATTCTTTTTAACTCTTAATAGGATCATGAAAATGCGGGGGCCATCAGAGAAGTGGCCCCCCATTAAATGCCTCTATTTCAATTTTGAGTAGCCATCCAAGGCGTCGGGGTCATATACCAGCGGGACCTTTAATTCCCCATTGAGAATCTTCTTTTTTGCTTCTTCGACCTTGGCCCTTACGCTATCCGGGACATTTGTGAGAGGTGCTATCACATCGTATCCCTCTTGAATACCAAAATAGGTAACATGGTTTCCCTTCAATTTACCAGCCATATAGTCTTTCAGGCAGGCCTCTACCATGTGAATGTGAGGGCAAAGGCGACTGGTCAGAAACAAATCCGGGGCATATTCGCTCTGGTCCCTGGCCTCGCCGATGAGCCACTTGTTTTTTTCCTTACAGGCATTGATGACGCCGAAGTTACCATCATCCGCCATGGCGAGAAAAACATCGCACCCAGCATCAATTAGGGTCTTCGTGGCATTATAGGCTTTCTGCTGGTCAATCCAGCTCCCAAGGTAGACTGTGTGAACCGTCACTTTGGGATTTACAGATCTTGCACCAATGGCCAGACCTACGGCAGGTACCACAACACACGGGTAACTGAAACCTCCAATATGGCCGATCTTATTCGTTTTCGTCATCATACCGGCTGCAATACCAGCAAGATATCCCCCATATTCAGACCGTACAGTATAGGAAGAGATATTGGGTGCGATCTTGCCCTTTTCAACATGTTCGTCATGGAGATTAATATTGACAAACCATGTATTCGGATATTTGGGCGCCAATTCTCTTGAAGCCTCATAACCGACCTCTGAGGTGTATATGATATTCACGCCTTCTCTGGCTAAAGACTCGAACACGGGAACATGCTCTGCAAAGGGGAGTGTGTCGGTCCATCCGATCTGGACTTCAGGATACTTTTTCTTGATGTTAAGATAGCCCTCATAGAGATGCTGGCTCCAGGAACCATCTGTTTTGGGACCGCACGTGACAATGTGCATCTTTACGGGTTTGCCTGCCGCGGCTGCTATACCTGGCATAAACCCAAAAATCACGACTATGACGAGTGCAGAAAACAATAATCTTTTCATTTTTTTCTCCTTTACTTTTTCTAAAATTTAAATATACCTTTCACATACTGAAAAAATTAAATTCTTTTCACCTCCTTTCTTCGATCACATGATCCTTTGCTTCCTCCGTGCATATAGAAACCAGATGATCAAGTTAATAGGACGCAGATTTTCGCAGATACACGCAGATGTTAATAATGTCCATATTCTTAATCGAAAAAATCTGCGTTCATCTGCGTCCAAAATGGGATTTCCTATACTATCAAGTTAGTTCGCTTCGCTCATCCCGATACATATACTACAGAATCTGATCCAGTTTATCTGATGGCATTTTGCATGTCACCCTAATAGGCCTGTTTGCTTATTGAATTGTTCGATAAGCCTATCAAGGTCATCCACTTGTCGGTGTATTCTATCCCAGTATTCTGGAAAATCGTACCATTGGGCATTCAGCTCATCCATGTCTTTACCTTGCTGCTCAATCCAAGTATAATATTTAAGGTTATGGATCTGTCGTTTGTCGTAATAGCTCAGTTCACGTATGTGGGCTGTGGATTCCCCCAAAAGGTAGCGGTGGTAATCTTTTGCAGCCTGAATCTCTGAATATGGGCCGTAGGCCTTTTCCATTTCTTTCAAACGGGTCTTGTAGAGATCCATAGAATCGGTCCATACTGTCAGCACGATATCTCTGCTGGTGAGTTCATAGTACTTAGCGAACTTAATGGCGCAAAGCAGATTGCCGATACTGGATATTCCAAGAAGCGGGAGCCTTTTAGTGGTCTCTTGACTTACGCCCTGCTTGGTTAAATATTTCCAGCCCTCCGGTTCATTGAACAGCCGGATTAGGTTCATGCATGCATTATCATCAACTGCAATGACCATGTCCGTATTCTTAACGTTATGAATCCATGGGACATGCTTGTCTCCTATCCCTTCAATACGATGCCCCCCATAACCGCACAGGAGAAGGGTGGGGCACTGGAGTGCTTCACCTGCTATGATTTTACTCTGAGGAAAAACCTCCTTTAAGTAATCCCCGGCACCGATAGTCCCGGCGGAGCCGGTCTGAGAAATAAAACCGGCATAACGACCATTTTTTGGTAAAAGTTTCCTGAGAACCTCTTCCATCGCGTGACCGGTCACTTCATAGTGCCAAAGATGATTTCCGAATTCTTCGAACTGGTTGAAAATAACGATGTCCTCCCGGGTCTCCCTGAGTTCCCAGCACTTATCGAAGATCTCTTTAACGTTACTCTCACAACCGGGTGTCGCAATGACTTCTCCCGCAACCTTTGACAACCATTCAAACCGTTCCTGGCTCATCTCTTCAGGCAGTATTGCAATGGATTCACAACCGAGAAGTGTTGCGTCATAAGCACCGCCGCGGCAGAAGTTGCCGGTTGAAGGCCAGACCGCTTTTTGGGAGGTCGGATCGAACTGTCCCGTCACCAACCTGGGTACGAGGCAACCAAATGTTGCCCCCACTTTGTGGGTTCCGGTGGGAAACCATTTGCCTATTAGGGCAATGATTCTTGCATCAATGCCTGAGAGTTCCGGGGGAATTTCCATGTAGTTAACATCACCGAAATCGCCGCCCAATTCGACGGGCTCGTTTTTCCAGGTGATTCGGAACAGATTGTGCGAGTCGATCGCCCACAGTTCAATGTCTTTCAGTTTCTTCCTTATTCCTTCGGGAATCAGACCGGGATTCTTCTGTTCACGGAAGGTGGGGATAACAATATTTCTCTCTCGAGCCCGCCGGATGGTTCGTTCCAGTTGTTCCTCATGGATGGTCAAATCAAACATTAGAGATTCCTCTCATGCCCCTCGTGAATCATGCAACACCGATTTCCGCAGGGCGTAGTGGTTGATCCGGTAACCAACGGGGCTAAAGGCATAGCCTGGATAGCATCGGATCCTTCAAGGAAGAAGACGGAGTGCCCCGGAGGGGCAGATTTCCGCACACAGCCCGCATCCATCGCAACTTTCCTGATTCAGGGTTATCTTTGGGGTGAACGCAATGGCCCCGTAAAAGCACACTCTGCCGCACAGCTCACATCCTCCTTTGGTTAGGTTGATGCATTTTTCTGGATCCATCTGAGCCCTCAGGGGGGGCCTCTTGGCCAGTTCATCAATGGTGACGATATGGGGAAGGGCTTTCCCTCGAATGTCGTCCCACGAATCAATGCCCTCCCTGTCCATGTATGCGGATAAGCCATCCAGGATGCCTTGAAAGGATTCATACCCGTGCCACATGACACTGGTGCAAATCTGGACGGTCGTAGCCCCGATCATCATGTACTCCACTACGTCCTCCCAGGTACTGATTCCACCGACCGCCGAGATCGGGATGCTTACGGTCTTGGCCACCTCCGATACGTGGCGCTGGGTAATCGGCTTGATGGCAGGGCCAGAATATCCCCCATAGGCACACAGTTTCGGTATCCCCGTGGCAATGTCCACGCCGGCAAAGGATCGGACTGAATTGGCGATGGTCAGGAAGTCGGCGCCCCCCTCTTCAGCGGCTTGGGCAATGGGCACCATGTTGTGGGTTGTCGGCGTCAGCTTGATGCCCACCGGCAGGGACACCGCTTTTTTGACGGTCTGAACCTGCCTGAAACAAGTATCCGGGTCGTTACCCATTTGAAATCCCACCTTGTCTTCCCCCGCCGGCATGGGGCAGGAGACATTGATTTCAAACATGACCACCTTGCCGGTGTCCTCGATGATCTTGGCGTTTCGGGCCGTGTCCTCGGGGTTAGGGTGAGCCACAACGCTCGCAATGATCATACTATTACCTTCATAGGCTTTGTCTAATTCATGGTCAAGCCAATCCTGAAGCCCCATTGTTGTGTATAATTCAATGTTCACCATACCTATTCGTTTATTGCCGAACTTGATAAGTTTCAATCGCCCTGCACGGGGGTGCTGAGCCCACTTTACAGGAGGAGCAAAGCTTTTGGGGATAACGCCTCCTGCACCTGCTCTCCAAGCCCGGTTGGACCTCTCTCCATCCCATCCGGGAGTCGCTGAAGCCAAGATTAATGGGTTTCGAAATTTTACGCCTACGAAAGATACTTCCAGACTACCCATTTCAAACTCCTTTATGCGTTGCGTCCTGCCTTTCCCATATGAATCGCCATTATGCGATTCCGCACCAATCCATTATTGTCATGCTCAGGGTCTTGGTGGCGGTAATCACATCATCAATGTTGACCCATTCATTGTTGGCATGCATCTGCTCCGTAAGGCCGGGGCCAAAGATTACGGTGGGCGTGTTTCCATATTTAATAAGATATCTTATATCAGCCGCTCCCTGTCTCCCTGTAATATGCGGTTCTCTTCCAGTAACATCTTTGAAATTTTTACTGACTGTCGTAACGATTGGATGATCCGGGGATATTTCAGCGGAATCTCCACAGTAGCCGGAAAATTTTACCTCCGGAGGATGATCTCTGAGCCAGGGGTCTGTTTTTGAAAAGGCGCTTATATGATCGATAAAGCCTTGTTTCACTTCTTCGGTCTCTTCTCCGGGCAGACTTGCTATACTTCCCTTTAGAACACAGATATCAGGAAAGGCGCTCGGAAAAGAACCCGACTCAAACATTCCCACCATGCAGGGCAGCGTACTCAGATTATCTGGATAGAGGGGGTGGCTCAATTCATTGATCCTTATAGCCTCCAGGTTCGAGATAGCCTTGACAATCTCATAGCCCTTCTCAATCGCATTAACACCTTCCCATCGTCTCTGGATGCCGGCAGGTTTTCCATGGACGGTGATCTCAAACCAGATCCTCCCTATACAGGCGGGTTGCACGTGAAGGCTGCTTGTCTCGCAGCATATCCCGGCATCGGCCCTGTAGCCTCTCATCACGCAGGCCAGAGTACCGTTTCCGCTGAGTTCTTCATCCATAACGTATTCAAGGATGACATCCCCTTTTAACCTGATGCCCGTCTGTATCAAACTGTCAAGGGCCGTTGTCATCGCGACAAGCCCGCTCTTCATATCGGACGATCCCCTCCCATATATCCGGTTATCCTGGATCTCAGCCGAAAATGGATCAAAGGACCAAGCATCCGGCGGTCCGGGAGGGATTACATCGACATGGCCGTTAAAAAGCAGAGATTTGCCGCCTCCTTCTCCCCTGCATATCCCCACAAGATTAGGTCGTTTCTCATATCCTCTATCCACAGCGACATATGCGGGGTGCTTTTTCAGCTTCTCATGATCTGGTTCCCAAAGGTCGACCTCAAGGCCCATCTCGCGTATCTTATCAGTAAGAAGTTTTTGAATTTCCCATTCTTCACCGGTGACGCTGGGAATGGAAATCAGTCGCTGCAAAAATGAAATGATCGAATCTTTTCGCTTTTCAATCAGTTCAAGAACCTCTTGTCTTTTTTCAGATTCCATCTATATTCTTTCCCGTTGTTCCCTATTTTTTGGTAACTGCATTTATGGCCTTAATAATCTTGCTATAACCTGTGCACCTGCAAAGATTCCCCGAAATTCCAATCCTGATTTCATCCACGCTTGGCTTAGGATTTTTTCTAAGAAGTGCTTCAGCGGACATGAGTATGCCAGGCGTGCAAAAGCCGCATTGAACGGCCCCATTCTCTATAAAGCTCTTTTGGAGAGGGTGAAGATTATCTTCCTTCCCGAGCCCTTCAATCGTTTCAATCTCTTTGGATTCTGCCTGAAGGGCAAGAACAAGGCAAGCATTCACTGCCTTTCCATCCAAGATAACAGTGCATAATCCGCAGTCTCCCTGCTCACATCCCTTTTTCGTGCCTGTTAACCGTAACTCTTCGCGAAGGACCCGAAGAAGTGTCCAGGTGGGATTGACCATGACCTCAAGTGGTTTCCCGTTCACTTTCATGCGCAAAAGGGTCTTATTTTTATCTTTCGTCATAAAACGTTTGCCCTTCCCTTTAATTCTTGAAAACAAGCCGGTTAAAAACCCATTTAAAAATGCTTTTAATTACCGGAAGTTTATATTCTGTTGACCACCTAATGCCGGTAATCTTTAGAATTTTTTCTGCCAGAGCCTCTGCTGCTGTTTCCAAAAGCTGAGGATCTGGCTTTTTACCCAAAAGAATCTTTTCAGCCTCTTGGAACCTTTGCGCCACGGGCAAAACGGCACCAGGAACGATTCTCAAATCTGAAATTGTCCCCTTTTCATCGAGATGAATGACCATAGACATATTCATTCGCGCCCTGGCCATGGCATTCCGTCGTCCAAGCTTTTCATACCCGCATCTCGTCCCGGGCGGCAATTTATTTATTAGAATGCCTGTGATGATCTCATCGGGCTGTAACCGGATTTTATAGGGGGCTTCTATTGCCTTGGCTAAAGTTAGGAACCGGCTTCCTGCCTGTTTTGATTGAATTTCTAACACTCCATCAAGTGCGAGAACGGCAGGTAGCACGTCAGCCGCGGGCGAAGCGGTAGCGATGTTTCCTCCAATAGTTCCCCGATTCCTAATCTGGGGTCCTCCCACATATTTTGCCGCCTCAACTAACAATGGCAGAGTTCGATTCAGGATCTCAGATTCTATCATTTCTGTGAAGGTGGTTGTTGGACCTATACGAATTTCATCATCATTCTCGATAACCCCACGCATTGATTCAATTTCCAGTATATTTAAAACAAAAGTCGGGCGGATTGATTCATTTCGAAGTCCGGGAATTAGATCCGTTCCTCCTGCAATGACCTGACATACCTCTTTTTTTTCAAAAAGATAACCCAGACAATCTTCTACAGATTCTGCTGTGTAAAATTCATAACTCTGCATGTCAATTCTCCATCCCTATTGATTGCCTTTTTCCTTTTCACGAATAAGCCGATGAAGATTTTCCAAATTTGCAGGAAGTTCTGTTATACGTATATCTAATGCATTACAAATGGCATTTAATATCGCCGGTGCCGTTGGAATCAAGGCGGGCTCCCCGACTCCCTTGGCACCATACGGACCATCGGAAACGGGGACTTCAATAATATGGGATTCAATTGACGGTACGTCCAGGCTCGTCGGGATCATGTATTCGCCTAGTGAAGTATTTTTGATGTACCCCCTCTCCTGCTTGATCTCCTCTTCAAGGGCATATCCCATCCCCATTATAGCGCCCCCTTCAATCTGTCCTTCAACATTAGATGGGTTAATTGCCTTCCCAACATCATGGGCTGCAATGATTCGAAGAATTTCAACCTTACCTGTTTCAGTATCTACCTCAACCTCGGCAATTTGACTTGCCCACGCATATGTGGAATAGGCCTTCCCCTGACCGGTTTCAGGATCCACATCCTTCGTCGTTATATCGTGCCATGCCGTCTCAACGATTTTCAGTCCCCGGAGGTGACATTGTTTCGCGAGCTTTTCAAAGGTAATGTTTTTATCAGGGTTAGCCATAGAGTACACTTTTTCATCCTTAAAGACCAGATCACTTTCACCGAGTGTTTCCTCTGCTACGGATTGGAGGGTTTTTTTGACAGCCTGGGCCGCTTTCATCATGGCCTTACCCGTGACGTAAGTAACACGACTCGCAGAAGTGGGCCCTGCATTCGGAGTCGTAAAGGTATCGGCCGTAATCATCTGAATGCTGTCATACCTCACGCCCAATTCTTCAGCAACGATTTGACAAAAGATAGTATCGGAGCCTTGCCCGTAATCCACTTCACCTGACCGAACGATGACAGACCCGTCTTCACAGATTTCTATGGTTGCAGAAGAGATGTCCTGTCGCGAAAATCCATAACCTATGCCATAAAACATGCTACCTACACCGATACCCCGCTTTTTCATGTTAAATCCTTCCACTGACTTCTAAGTGATGGATCATTTAAGACGACCTCTCTCAGTTTTTCCAAGGTTTGCTTGATTCCAACCCCTTCTTCAAAAACTTGCCCGGTTGCTGTTGATAGTCCAGCATCAAGGGCATTCATGAGTCGAAACCGTAAAGGGTTGATACCGAGTTTTTTAGCAAGCTCATCCATTTGAGCCTCATGGGCTATGGCCGCCTGGGTCACGCCGAACCCACGCATCGCACTTGCCATTATATTGTTAGTATAGACAGAATAGGAATTCACCTTTAAATTCGGGATGTAATAG
>Ga0164321_10000067_pt1 | contig 14278 bp, 10 predicted proteins | sample GuaBasSediGuay12_FD_121799 | JGI IMG/M metagenome (GOLD analysis project Ga0164321, IMG submission 121799) | Subseafloor sediment microbial communities from Guaymas Basin, Gulf of California, Mexico - Guay12, Core 4567-28, 21-24 cm | ecosystem: Environmental > Aquatic > Marine > Hydrothermal... | reverse complement strand
CGAAGAGAAAGGACACCTCTCGCGATCGAGCTAGTTCGGTCAATTCCTTATAGGCGTGCACCACTGGTCCTTTGTTGGCGGTGATCGCGTGCATGCCAAGCTCGAGTGCGGTAAGAAGATGATCGACGCCGGGTTGACCGGTCTGGTAATTAACCGGCGTGTTTTCAAATAGAACATCTGCGGCGCAGGAGCGCACGAAAAGCTCTCCATCCATCGTAGAAGGTTCGAGAGAGAGCAGGGAAAGGTCTTTTCCAGCTTCCGACAGCGCCAGCGCCTGCTCGAGATCTAAACCGCTCGGATCGAGTGCAGAGCCATGACGCAGGGTGGCAATGCCAACGACTTGCCAGTTGATCTGGTAACGCTGGCGTAACTCATCACGCTTGATGAGAAGTAGGCGAGCTAGAGCACGTCCAACGTTACCGAACCCGAGTAATGCCAGCTTGGTATCAGGCATGTTCTCTCCATGGAGTTGAGAAGCTGTTACGTAGACGAAATTATACCAACGGCCACGGTTGATTCCTTCCTGGTCCAGGTCCTGGAAAAATGCCCTCACTGAGCAGCTTATCTGTGCGCTGAATAAGAGCTTCAATCTCGGGCGCTGAAAGTAATTCTGCATAGGAGGCGCGCAAATCGACATCGGTTTCCAGAAGCTCCCTGAATGTTTGCACTTCATCTAAGAGAGACTCCGGGATGGGCTGGTTGATGAAGTCCCACACGACGGTGCGCAGCTTATATTCCTTATGGAAGCATAGGCCGTGGTCGATCAGCCACAGGTGATCATTCGGGGCGAGGATGATGTGCCCTCCTTTGCGATCGGCGTTATTGATGATCAGATCGAGAAGAGCAACAGGGCGCAGACATTGTTTCTCATCATCACTGAATGTGAAGTAGTAACGCTCGGGGTCAACGTCTACAAATAATTGAAGCGAACCGGCGCCCGCCGGACCATCTTGTCTCAATATGGTCGGTGGCACCATGTTCCATCCCAATGCTCGTGATGTTACGTATGCCGCAACCTCTCGGGTGGCGAGAGTGCCATGGGGGAAATCCCACAGTGGGCGTTCTCCGTGTGACGGTTTATATACCGCCGACAAGGTATGATTTTCAGATTTGACTTCCGACAAAAATGTATAGTTCGAACCCCACATGAATTGGCCTACGACACGAATCGTACCTGTAGATAGAACGCGAATAAGCAGTTCATGTTGAGAGGGTTCCATGGTTGACGAAGACATATGAGTTAGTGAATCCAATCAGTTTCTAGTCGTAATCCATTGGAGTTTGGGTTCTTGGTATTCTTGTCGAGTTATTTTTTATGACCATTGCTCTTGGGGCAAAAATGACTTTCGGTGTCGAGAGGCTGACCGCAGTTACCGCATATCGGGCGACCACGACTTGCGACCTCCAATCCCCACTTGCATGCAGTGAGCAATTGAGAGCGAGTGCACCAGAAACGTGCAACAGACGCCTCCTTAAGACCCTCGTCGGTGTCTTCAAGCTCGCGCGAGACCAACACCAACAAATCAGATTCTTCATCATAGCCCAGACCCATAAGGTCAACCCGAAAGGCCGGGTCGATCGGCTGCTCGAGAGCCATGTCTTCTTCTCTGTAACTGGAGCCAGCCTCGGCAATATCGGGGAGTCGTTGTCGCAATTCGGCCAGGAAGTTCTCCAGCTTGTTGACCAATAATAGGATCTGTTCTTTTTCTATGATTAATGTGGCAAGTTGATCGCCTTGTCGTACTTGAAGATAGAAAACGCGCTTACCAAGTGGTCCAATGGCCCCAATCGTTATCCGGTCGACAGGTTTGAAATTGTACTCAACTGGAGGCATGACAGACTCCGAACCATAATCTAATTCCCGCGGCAAATATCTTAATCTCGCCGCAGCTTATTTGTATATCATGAGTGCACTGAAAAAACTACCCTCGAGGAGTGGGGAGGGGTATATGTGGGGTGCGGGCTGCGCCCGCACCCCACATTCCGGTCTTCTTCTCGCGTTTGACCCTTTTTCAGTGGCGTCATATCATTTTTCAACCGACGGGTAGCTGATCGGTGTGTGGTTCAGACGGACCAATCGGATATGTTCTTTCCCCACGGATAGAATGCTGATAGAGGCGAGGTCGATTGTAAGGCGTTGGAACAAGTCTAACGGCAAACCAAGGTAGTGGGCAATGGCGAGTTTAATAGTATCGGCGTGCGAAACGTAAACAATGACCTCTTTAGGTTTGCTGTGCTTGGTGCGCAAGGATTCAAGTTCCGTTATGATGCGAGATTGGGCTTCGGTAAAGGATTCGCCCTCCGGGAATCTAACCAGGGAGGGGGTGTGTTGAATGATGTTCCAAAGTTTATACCTGCGCAGGGTTTTTAAGGATTTGCCCTGCCAACGACCAAATCGGACTTCCCCCAATCCTAGTCTGGGTATGACCACTAACCCCTTCGCAGAGGCGATCGGTTCGGCTGTTTCCATTGCACGTTCAAGTGGGCTGGAGTATACGGCTGTAATCCGAACATCAGCTAGCGCGTCCGCTACTGTCTTTGCCTGTACTACACCGGGAGCATTTAAATGAATCCCGGGCAACCATCCGGACAGTTTTTTTTCCACGATGAATTCATTCTCGGCGTGGCGGATGAGATAAATGAGGGTCATGCCTTGCCTTTCATGAATGTCCGGCACCACCTCGTGTGTGATGTCGTTTTATGGTGTTAATCTCACTCTCGGGTAAATCCGGTAGATCGTCACTCTCGACAATACCAAGGGCTTCACGTTGCGCCTGGCGCCAAAGATGGAGGCGTTCCTGTATTTGTGATTCATAGCCTTGGTCGGAGGGGTGGTAGAAGGTTGTGCCAAGCAACGCACTCGGCAAGTATTGCTGACCCGTATGGTGACCAGGGTGTTCGTGCGGATATTGATAACCTTCTCCATGACCCAGAGCCGCGGCGTCGCGGTTGCTGTCCTGCAAATGGCGCGGCACGTCAACCACGCCACGCTCCTCGAGCAGTTTAAAAGCCTTGAAATATGCGCCGGCGGAGTTGGACTTGGGGGCTGTGGCTAGGTAGAGCGTGGCTTCGACGATTGGGTAAACGCCCTCCGGCAATCCGACGAATTCAAAAGATTGTGTCGCAGCCGCGGCAACCACAAGTCCCATCGGATCAGCCAGTCCGATGTCCTCGGATGCCAGGATCAACAGACGACGCAAGATAAAGCGTGGATCTTCACCAGCGTATAGCATCTTGGCCAACCAATATAACGCTGCGTCGGGATCGGACCCGCGAACTGACTTGATAAAAGCGGAGATTGTGTCGTAATGTGCGTCGCCATCTTTGTCGTAGAGCACGGCTCTCCGCTGTATCGACTCCTGGGCTACCTCGAGAGAGATGTGGATTTTCCCCTCAGGTCCAGTTTGAGTGCTCTCGACGGCTAACTCAAGAGCATTGAGCGCGTTTCGTGCGTCGCCGCCCGCGACCCGCACGAGATGTGCAAGTGCCTCTTGGTCAATTTCTATCATTCTTTTACCATACCCGCGTGTTTTATCACTGAGGGCATTCATAATCACGGTTCGGACTTCGTTCTCCTTCAAAGGGTGGAGTTGGAAAATCCGTGAACGAGAGACAAGCGCACCGATGACCTCAAAATATGGGTTTTCAGTGGTGGCTCCAATGAGGGTGATAATCCCGTTCTCAACAAGGGGAAGAAGAGCATCTTGCTGAGCTTTGTTCCAACGATGTACCTCGTCGACAAAGACGATGGTCCGTTTTTGATAGAGCTTGCGGCGATCGTGAGCTTCATTGATCACGCGTCGCAGCTCCGGTTTACCAGCTAGCACAGCCGAGATGGTTTCGAAATGTGATTGGGTTGTGTTGGCGATGATCATCGCCAGAGTAGTTTTTCCGGTCCCTGGTGGCCCCCAGAGAATGATGGATGCAAACAGTTTGTCGGCCTCGATGGCGCGTTTGAGCAACCGTCCCTCACCGATAATATCATCTTGACCGACGAAATTCTTCAAAGTTCGCGGTCGGATTCGTGCCGCTAATGGAGCTTCCGTGGTTAAGCGTTCCTGTAATGCGTGATCGAAAAGGTCCATGAGATTATTTTGCATTGAATCCTCTAAAAAAAGGTAAACTGCGAGAGGTGGGGTATATGTGGGGGTAGCCCACACCCCCATATATACCCCACCTTGCTCCTCGCGTGTAGTTTATTTCATTGCACTCATTCATTGTACCAGGGTGTATTACAATCGAAACCCCCACATATACCCCTTCCAACTCCTCGAGGGTAGTTTTTTTAGTGTACTCTATATAGTAAACGGCAACCTTGAAGTGGCTGGTGGTAGAAAAATTGTTTCTCCTCGAAACGGTACAAGTTTATATTACCCGAAACAAATAACTATCTTTATTTAGTGAGCTGACAAATTAAATGGGATTGGCGCCGATTTTGAGAGTATATTCGTGGTGTAGGCAGTAGGTGCAGATCATTTTAATGAAGGATGATTTGATTTATTTATCTATTCAGGGGAGAATCGGGGTATACCGTAGGAGCACCCCATGAATGAATCTGAACCCATAATAAGGAATGTTGAGGATATCGGTTGGGAGCCGCGTCTGGCAGAAAGGACGCATCGAATGCAAAGCTCCGTTATTCGGGAGCTGCTTAAGCTCACAATGAAACCCGACATAATCTCCTTTGGAGGTGGTTTACCTGCGCCTGAATTCTTCCCCATTCGTGAGTTCCAAGAAGCATGTCAGCAAGTTCTTCAGCAGGAGGGGGAAGTTGCTTTACAGTACGGTCCGACTGAAGGTTATCCTCCCCTGAAAGAATTCTTGGCTGAAAAAATGTCAAAGTATGGCATCCTGGTCGAACTGGATAATATATTGTTGGTCAATGGCTCACAGCAGGGATTGGACTTGATCGGCAAACTCTTTATAGATCCTGATGCCTGCGTTATCACCAGCCGGCCCACTTATGTGGGCGCTCTGCAAGCGTGGAATGCATATCAGACGACTTTCTCCTCAATCCCGATGGACGACGATGGAATGTGTGTAGATGAATTGCCGGCCATCCTGGAAAAGAATCCCCACCCCAGGTTTATATATGTGCTACCGAATTTTCATAATCCTGCTGGCACGACAATGCCGTTAGCCCGTCGGGAAAGGTTAGTGGAAATCGCTCGGAAACACGACTTGGTGATAATTGAGGACGATCCATATGGTGAACTGCGTTTTGAAGGTGAAGATATCACCCCCATTTTTCGCCTTGCTCCCGAGAGGACCTTGTATCTAAGCACATTCTCCAAGACACTGGCACCTGGTATCCGCCTGGCGTGGGTCGTGGCGCCTAAGCCCATTATCAACCGATTGGTGCAAGCCAAGCAGGGGGCTGACCTGCACACCGGACTCTTCGTCCAGATGGTGACCAACGATATCTGTCAGCGAGGTTTTCTGCGCCAGCATGTGAAGCAATTGTGTAAGGTTTACCATCAGAGACGTGATGCCATGGTGGACGCTTTAGTGGAGCACATGCCCTCCGAGGTTTCATGGACAACCCCTAAAGGCGGCCTGTTTCTATGGGCGCGCACAAGTGATCTGATTGACACCCGCGAATTTGTGAAAAAAGCGACTGCCGCTAAGGTGGCTTATGTCCCGGGTTTTGCTTTCTATCCTGATGAAGTTGGTGGCCAACACTCTATGCGTCTAAATTTCTCTGGTGTCAATGAGGAGACAATCAACGAAGGCATTTACCGCCTAGGGGTGGCGATGAAGCAGGAGTTGGCAAAGTAGCCTATCGAATATCGCTGATTAATTATCACACCGTATCATCTGGAGTAGAGGATAATGCCGAAGCCTCCTTCTCTCGCGGGTGGTTTTTCAGTGCACTCACTGATGTGACATGGCGAAAAGTATGGTCCAGGAAAGGAATACACTTCCCATCTCTCATCACGGCTAGCTTAATGACAAAATGTCATTACAGACCCGTCTGTAACCGTTAGAGGAAGCCATCGGGCGATTGTATTGTGTTCTGATTTTTGCAAGATGTTCAAGCTGTGGGGGTAACGTGCGGATGAGATTATCAATCTCTTGCAACACATTATCGAGTGAGGTGGTCCTGTGTGTTAGAATCTGCCTTCGGTATTGAATTGGTTAAGCCATGATGATTCCTGATCGCCAGACGGTTACTTTCATCCTGGCGTCTGCCTCACCTCGACGCCGCCAGTTGTTGGGTTTAACCGGTTGGGGTGTGATCGTAAGACCCGTCGAAGTGGATGAGGCGCCAAAACCGGGCGAGTTGGCTGAGGTGATGGCCCGCAGGTTAGCATTGGCTAAAATGCGGGCGACAGTATCGATCCAGGATGTGAATGGCGTGATACTGGCTGCGGATACAATTGTAGCCGATGGAGACCAATCGCTGGGTAAACCCGTCAACACCAGTGAGGCGGAGGCGATGCTGATGAACTTGCGGGGTCGCAACCACTGTGTTTATACCGCGATTGCTCTGACCGACGTAAGCTCAAATCGTGAGGAGATCGATGTCTGTAAAACGATCGTTCCCATGAGAGATTATTCCCAAGGTGAGGTCGAGACCTACATTCTCTCCGGCGAGCCAATGGATAAAGCTGGTAGCTACGGGATCCAGGATAACGGCTTCCGACCGGTTGAGGTTGGGATGTTAAAGGATTGCTACACCAATGTGATGGGTTTGCCCCTATGCCATGTAGTGCGAGCGATGCGCAGCTTGGGACACCCACCAACAGTCGATGTCCCGGCAGCTTGTCAAATATTTACTGGCTTTAAATGCACGGTTCATCCCGATATTCTTGGGCACTGATAGTGAAACGTATTCCGATCTTGACCTACCTTGTTCTTCTTATATGGGGTTGGATGTCCCTTGGTTGTGATACATCCTCGCCTGAGCCGACGTCCACCCTACCTGATCCGGTGGTGAATACCACGCCGGCACCCAATCCGGACATAACCGCCAGACGCTTTTTAGATGCCTGGAAGGATGGAGATTATCCTTCCATGTACGCATTACTCAGCCCACTTACTCAGGATGAATTAAGCCAGGAAGCGTTCACCGCTCGCTATGAGAATGTATGGCGGTCCGCCGCCCTGACCGGCTTCGATTACCAAATTGTCTCTGCATTGGTTATAAGTCCGCATGCGGCGGAGGTCCGTTACCGTGTGACCCTCCACAGTGCGGTGATAGGAGATATAACCCGGGAAACTCGTATGGACTTAAAGCGGGAGGGTGAGAACTACGATTGGCGCGTGGGCTGGACGGATGCCAATATCTTGCCGGAATTGATTGACGATCACAGTTTGCGTCTATACCAATACACCCCGATACGGGCGAATATCTACGATCGGAATGGCCTTGCTTTAGCGTATCAGACCGACGCCGTAGCGCTGTCGATTGTGCCCAACTGGATCGGGGATGAAGACGCGGAAGAGGCCATGCTCAGTACACTGCGCAGGCTGCTTAATGTGGGATCTAACGATGATATTCGTCTTCTTTATGAGCCCTTCCGTGGAACAGACTACTACATCCCATTGGGAGAAGTAGCGCTGTCGGATTTTCAACTGGTTGAAAACACACTTTCCGCGGTTGGTGGTGTGCAATGGCAAAAGTACTCGACTCGGTTTTACCCAGGAGGTGGACTGACTCCATATGGTGGAGGGCTCGCACCGCATGCGGTGGGCTACGTGGGATGGATCTTCGAGGAGAACCTGGATGAATACCTAGAACTTGGTTATCAGGGCGACGAATACGTAGGTCAAATGGGGCTGGAGTTCGTCCACGAAGCTGAGCTACGGGGAAAACCTGGGGGCACGCTGTACGTGCTCGATGCAGAAGGACAGGAGATTGAGACAATTGCGGAAAGAGATTCCGAGCCGCCTTACGCAGTTTACACGACCATAGATCGAGACCTTCAGCTTTATGCTCAGCAGGCGATCGAAAACTTCGTCGGAGCGGTAGTGGTGCTCGAACGCGATACGGGAGCGGTTCTGGCGATGGCTTCTGCACCCGGATTCGATCCCAATCTCTTCGACACCTCCAATCCCAATTACAGTATTGGGATCCAAGAATTGTTAGAAAATCCGGACCGTGCTTTTCTCAATCGAGCCACACTTGGTCTCTACCCCGTGGGTTCAATCTTTAAGATCATCACCATGGCGGCCGCGCTTGAATCGGGGTATTATGAATCGGACACCGTTTACAACTGTGGGTTGGAATTCCGGGAGTTGGGTGGATGGATTGGATATGACTGGCGCTATGAAAAGGAAAGGCCAGCTGCCGGCCGGATCACCTTATCGCAAGGTTTGGAGATGTCCTGTAACCCGTACTTCTGGCACATTGGTCTTGACCTGTTCAACAAGGGTGCACCGACGGCCTTATCGGATATGGCAAAGGAGTTTGGGTTAGGTCAGCCTACGGGGATCGGGATCGATGAAGACATCGGCTTGGTGCCTGATCCTGAGACGAAGCTAGAACGGTATGACGAGGGTTGGGTGGAGATGGATGCGGTGCAGTTGGCCATCGGCCAGAGCTTCCTTCAAGTCACGCCTCTGCAAGTGGCGCGATTCATCGCCGCCGTAGCCAATGGAGGTACCCTTTACCGTCCGCAAATCGTACAGAGCATCCAGAACGCTGAGGGCGAAGTAACGTTCGAGTTCCAACCCGAGATCCAGGGACAGCTTCCCGTTAGTTCTGAGAACCTTGAAATCATCCGACGAGCCATGGTGAACGTGGTTAGTGATCCTCGGGCAACTGCCTATCGCCGATTCTTGAACTTCAGCCTTAACATTGCAGGAAAGACCGGGACCGCCACATCTACTGAGTACAATGAGCCACACGCATGGTTTGCCGGCTACACATTCGAGGAGCGGGAGGATAAGCCGGACATCGTTGTGGTGGTGCTGCTGGAGTATCAGGGCGAGGGCTCAGACTGGTCGGCGCCCGTTTTCAAGCGTATTGTTGAGTCATATTTTTGGGGTCAACCGTATAGCCGATACCCGTGGGAAGTTCGTATTCGCGTTCCCAGTACGCCTACCCCAACACCGAGCCCTGAAGACATTGAGGCTGAAGGGACACCCTCTCCATAGTTATGACTGAATCTAATCTGCTTCCCGGTCTCATCATCCGTGCTCAATCCGGATTTTTTGGAGTACAAACGGACAAGGGATTGGTGGTTGCCAAGCTGCGCGGCCGTATCACTCGTGATCCGCAGGAGACGGATGCCGCGGCTGTCGGTGACAGGGTGTGGATTCGGCTCCACGATGATGGGACGGCAAGCATCGAGCAAATAGAGGCGCGTGTTCGGGTGTTGTCCCGGAAGGCACCGGGGCGTCGAGAGGTCGAGCAGGTACTCATAGCAAATCTAGATCAAACGGTGTTCGTCTTCGCCTGCGCTGATCCCAATCCGAACTTTCGTATGTTGGATCGACTCTTGGTTGTAGCTGAACGCGAGGGCATTCCCGCTATAATTTGCGCCAATAAGATTGATCTGGTATCGCCCCGGAGCGCACGTGCGGAATTTGGTGAGTACGCACGGCTGGGATACCGAGTATTTTATACTTCCGCTTTAAAAAAGAAGGGGGTGCACGCTCTTCGAAAGGCGCTGAAAGGAAAAATCTCTGTGTTTGCGGGTCCTTCAGGGGCTGGCAAATCGAGCTTGCTGAACGCGATCCAACCCGGACTGGGATTAATCACCAAGGAGGTTAGTAAGGCGACAGGCAAGGGCAAACATACCACGGTTGTGCCTGAATTAGTGCCATTGGACGATGGTGGTTATGTCGCTGATACACCTGGTCTTAAGGCTTTTGCTCTGTGGGACATTGAGCCTGAGGAGTTGGATGCTTATTTCCCCGAAATGCGTTCTTTAGTGGCCGAATGCGAATTCAGCGATTGCAGCCACTTGCATGAACCGGGTTGTGCGATTATCAATGCTGTCGAAAGTGGTGACATCAGCCCTGAGCGCTACGATTCCTACCAACGTATACGGAAAGGCGAAGAGGGATAATCAATCCCTACAGCGGTCGCATAATCCGATCTTCCCGAAGACGCTTGAACCAGAGTGAAGAACCACGAGGCATGGACTCGATCGCGGCTTCTTGCCAAGCCCGTACTCCAAGTTCTTGTACGGTTTGTTGACGGTAGCCAACATCACGCCAGGAGAGGGTGTGCTGAGCAAGATAGGGTGGTAAAAAGAGCAAAGAGGCTTCACTTTGCAGCTCTATAGAGGCGGTTTCTACAGCGTTCATCAAGGCAGGGATGGCATGCTCGAGCCGCAGCTCCCGTTCAAAATAGAGTTCGTCAATCCGGGTGACCAGGTTTTCTACCTGCCACCCAGCTAAACCAGTCATCTGTCCATCACGCTCAATTAGGAAATACGCTTTCTCGCCAAAGGCGGCCATCACATCGTCGCGGCTCATCCGCCGTTTACCACGTGTGATGCGGGTAATAAATTTTCCAATTTCATAGGCGTCCCGTGGTTTACCGCGTCGAACGTAGAGTTGACCTGGCAATGCGGTGGCCGGAGCTTCCAGGAGTGGTTCCTCAGCTTTTGGTAGCTTCGCCCAGGCAGCCTGGACCTGTTCCCAGGTATTTTCGAAGGACCCGTTGTTATGAATCACAACATTTGCGGATCGAAGCTTGAGAGCTTGAGGTGACTGGGCTGCGATGCGTTGACGGGAAGCAGCCTCCGACATTGTTTGTTTGTGCATTAATCGGGAGACCTGCAGTTCGTTGGGAGCGTCCACTACCCAAATGCTGTCGCAGGCGGCCGCAAGATCGGTTTCAAGTAATTTAATGGCTTCCAATCCGACTACGCTCTGACTAGCTCGCTGAATAAGCATATCGATAGCTTGGAACACAAGTGGATGTACAATGGCTTCAAGCCGTTCCAACGCCTTAGGATCAGAGAAAACAACCTTCGCTAATCGTACCCGATCAATCTGATGCTCATCATCGAGAATCCATTCTCCGTAGGTTCTAACGACCATCGTATAGCCAGGTGCACCCTTTTCCATGGAGCGGTGAGATAGGGCATCGGCATCGATGCCATACGCGCCTAGATGCTCCAGCATTTTGCGCACAACGCTTTTTCCTGTAGCGATGTTCCCTGTTAGCCCAATTACATATTTGTCCGGCCAGCGGCTCAAGACACACTCCTTAATAAATTGCTCGTTTTGATTGTAACCCCTCGACTATATCATGTCAAAGTAGGTCTTAACGCACCGGTTGTGCATGATATACCTGGGATCCCACTGCTACGAATAAGTCGTTAGGAGGACCGAGAGTTAATGCGGTGATATTTTCTTCGAAGGGTTGGAGGGGGACGAATTGAGCTTGGTACACCAATCGCATGCTGTAATGAAACACTCTGTTGCCGAATGTGTCCAAAAAGAAGAGTGAAGGTTCTGGCGGAGGTGAGAAAGCCATTTCAATTGGGATTGCACTTGGAATGCGAGTCGTCGCCTCATAACCTGGTCGCTCGTCCTGGAAATGTAGTCCATCCTCACATTCCACCCTAATGCGAACCCCGCCTTCAGGGGGAGGTTCATAGCTGCGGCGGCATCGATCAAGCTGGCCGTCTGCATATAGCAGCAGCAATTCGTCTTGAGCCATCGCCAGGTCGATAGCGCCACTCAGGTCGCGCACTTCCTCGACGAAAAATAGGGTGGGGGTGCCGCTGAATAAACCACCAGACGCGTTGTAAATGTAGATCGCGTTGGTCTCTGTGTCCATCACATAAAGACTGTCACCATAGACATCAATCGCTTGAATGCGTCCCCATCCAATGTCGGGGTTAGCAAGTTGGGCAATGGCTGGTTGGCGGTCAGGGGCGCAATATAACAGGGTGCCGTCCTTGTCGACGGCTACTGTTCCTTCAGCCCCGAGAGCGCCGGGATGAGATTGGATGACAATATCCACCGGGGTCCCCATGTCTGGGAAACTATCTTTCCCTTTCAAACATTCGAATGTTTTATCAATCTCGTACCCCCGCTCTGGAGCGCCCCAGGCGTGCCATATAATGAGGTTCGCGGCATCCAGGACGTAAATATCCGTCGCCGAAGCAGCTAATGCGGTGATGTTTGAACCAAGGCCGAATCCGCCGCTAACCACGGGTAGGAAATCCACACGGTTCACCAAATCGAGACTGTCAACCGCGGTTTGAGCTTGTTGTCGAAAGATATCAGCTTCTTGGCTTTTTCCATAGTTCGCCGCCATGTCGAGGAAGCGAATTGCGGTCTCCCAATCTCCACGCGCCTCCTTAGAGTCTTGTTTCATCTGGGCAACTTGAATCGCGGCCGAAGCTTGTATCAGATATTCCTGAAACTGCTCCTGACGTCCACGGCCAAAGTAAACAATGGCTGCTATGGCCACGATCAACAACGGGACAATCACGGCTGTGGCAGCTAGCAGAGCGGGAGGAGAAGTATCTGATTGCACGGGCTCGGCTATTCCAGGCGCCATCCGTGCAATCAAGTTAGATACGGTGGTGACGAATGAGGATAGATACTCACTCATCAAACGTCGCGTACGACTTAGAAATTGCCTAATAGAAAAGAACGTGCGTTGAGCGATATCGTTTGAACGTCGGGAGCGCGTTCGAGGTTCTTGTTGGGCGAGGCGATGATAGTCTGCCGTCGTCGGGTGTTGTACAGTAGACCCTGCCAGCGGCTCTATCGCTTTACCGTGTGGGACAATGCGGGCTAGCAAACCGGTTAAATCCTGGTTGCTAGCAGCCACCAATCGGTCAATTACTTGTTCTAAGTTGAGGGCAGAAAGTCCTGAGAGGGTTGTATCGGACCAGAGAGGTGGTGGAAAGGTAGTCAGGATTAGAAGATCGTTGGTTTCTACTTGGAGATGGTGATAACGGACGTGGGGTGCAAGGGTGAATCCCAGGGGTCGGGATGCGGCTTCGTCGGAGGTTAAATGGGTAACTTGACCTGGGCGAACCAGGATTGTTTGTCCCACTCCACACTGAGCTAAGTATAAATCATCTCCTCGGAGCACACCGATCATCAGGTGTCCTTGAAGTTGCATTTGCGCTTTTTCGTCTTGATTATTATCGATCAGGTGATCGTTGAAGGCGGCTGCCGCCTCGCGCAAAGCGTAGGTTACTGAGCCTGGTGTTCCGAAGTAAACCTTGGCTACCAGACCTGCCAAGTGATCAATCAGCCCAGGCGGGGGAGGACTTGCGGCGTGGAGACGGAGGTTGATTAATAACATCTCCTCCTTGCGCCCTCTGGCAGCGCGACGGGGGGCAGTCTGGGCAAGTGTGCCAGGCGGAGGTGTGATTCGGGCGCCTCCGCCAGCGATATGCAGCAAGGCAATGTCGGCCTCTAGTGTGTGGACCATGATATGTATTGTACAGAAAGGTCTAATCAACTGCAATTGAAGATGCAAGAAACTTGCCGGTGCTGGTAGAATCATATAACTCATTAATGTTGGCGGACCATGAAAATTACATTCATCCATGATGTTTCAGATTTCAATGCACTTTCCGATGTGTGGAACGATCTACTCAATCGATCTATTACGGACGTCCCATTCCTGCGATATGAATATCAAAGCATTTGGTGGAAAACATTAGGGGGCGGAGAATGGAAGACCGGCGAATTATGGATTGGAGTTGGGCGAAATAATGGTGGTGGGTTGATAGGTTTGGCGCCCCTCTTCCTTTCCCGGACCATAGAGGGGAAATCCGCATTGATGTTCTTGGGAAGTTATGAAATATCCGACTACCTGGATTTGATTGTGCCGGATAATGATGTGAGAGAATTTACTGAAGCATTGCTGGCCGCGTTGGACAACCATGGTCCTAAGGATTGGGAATCGCTTGATCTATATAACATTCCGGAAGGCTCGCCGAGCCTGGGTGCATTGGAAGATGCGGCTCGACGGCGGGGCTGGGAAATAACCCGGGAGCGGATTGCTCCATGCCCGGCAATATCGCTCGACAATACTTGGGAGGAATATCTTGCGCGCCTGGTCAAGAAGCAACGACATGAGGTGCGGCGAAAATTACGTCGAGCCGCGGAGCATCCATCAGGCGTTTCCTGGCAGCTTATCGGCCCTGATGAGGACATCGAGCCGCTAATGGAAATCTTTATGAATCTAATGGCAACCGACCCTAAGAAAACCGATTTCCTGACGCCAGCCATGCACACCCAGTTTCTTCATTCTATGCAAGCAGCGCAAGAGAATGGTTGGCTCCATCTTTCGTTTCTGAAGGTAGGCCGCGATTACGCGGCAGGATATCTGTGTTTTGAT
>Ga0164321_10000066_pt1 | contig 14424 bp, 17 predicted proteins | sample GuaBasSediGuay12_FD_121799 | JGI IMG/M metagenome (GOLD analysis project Ga0164321, IMG submission 121799) | Subseafloor sediment microbial communities from Guaymas Basin, Gulf of California, Mexico - Guay12, Core 4567-28, 21-24 cm | ecosystem: Environmental > Aquatic > Marine > Hydrothermal... | reverse complement strand
TAACTTGGAAGGTTTTAAGAAGATGAAAAAAACAGACTTCATTAAGACCTACAAGGCTCTAAAAGAGTCTCATCCAAGATTCAGGAAGTTAGATGTAGAAGAGGCTTATAGTATTCTTAAAAAGGCTACTGATAAGGATAAGTAATGGCGTGGAATCGAGTATACAGACTACTTGATAATATTATATCGCTTAATGAAAACCAAATTACAAACGAAATACTTTCAGACAAAGGATTTCAGGAGTTTATAATAAGCCTAAACACAGAAGGAGAAGATACCTCTCAGTTATTTGAGCATGGTATCGACTCTTTAGGTGTTAGTTTAAGTGATATAGGCGGGGATTACTCACCTGTAACATTGGAGTTAAGCGCAAAGAAGGGTAGGCCAAAAGCCTCTCCGTCACTTATTGACCTTAAAGATACTGGGGCTTTTTATAAGAGCTTTAAGATTGTTCTTAGTTCAAAGAGCTTTAAGATTACAGCCGACACAAACAAGGACGATACAGACCTGCTAGAGGAATGGGGGCGTAATATAATAGGATTGACAGACGAGAACCTGCAAATAGTAATAGATGCCATTAAAAGAAAAATTATTCCAATTATTAGATCGAAAATCTTCTCGTAAAAAGGATTTTATCTTTAACGCAAGGAGGCATAAGAGCATACACCCACCAAAAGTATATAATTCTATAGATGATTTGCCTGTTTGGTTTTGGTGGGAAATAGAAAGAACTGGAAACGTAAAACTATTATCTAAAAAGGGTTCTAAAAGCAACAAATGGAAGTATCTATTTTACTGTAGTGCTGTATGGGACTCAATGCAAGATCAACATATTGCAGAATTCGGCATACCTAGCGAATACACGGATCAATCTATGGCTAGGGCGAAGGTAGCTATTGCAAAGGCCAAATATATTGTAAGTGGAGATAACTGGGATTTAATGATGCTAGACATAGCCAAAACGGAGCTAGAAGATTTAAGGTCGAATTCAAAACCAGTTAGTAATTATAAAGTAAAATCAAGAATTGAATCGGTTCTAAACATACAAAGGATAGACCCCAGAAAGACTACCGTAATTGAATACTACAGCCTATTAGATCAGGCTCAAGAAATAAACAGAAATGGCGGACGAAATTAGGCACGATGATTTATTCGAAAAGGGCGCTCTAAGGGGTGTAAAAAAAGATGCTCGTGAATTAAAAAAAGAATTTATAGAGCTTGAAAAAGCTATCGTTTCCCTGCTGGGTACATCTGCGAAACTAGCAGAACAAAACAAGTCACCAAAAAACATCAAAGAAATAAAAGCCTTAAACAAGGCTATTTCAGATGTTGACAAGCAAGAAAAGGCTCTTATCACCACGCGTAAAGAGATGCAAAAGGTCGATAAGCAGATTGAAAAAGACCGATTAGCAGAGATAAGACTTGCTCAGCAAAGAGAAAAGGCGTTCGATAGATTCGAAAAGCAGCAGCAAAAGAACATAAAGACGGCACAGAAAGACAGAAAAGCCACCATTGATAATGCCAATTCCTATAAGAGACTAGTCAAGCAAACCAAGATAGCTAATGATCGATTTAAAAGACTTGCAGCACAGTACGGTAAAACATCCAAAGCCGCACAGGTAGCCAAGTCAAGGTTTGACAAGCTAGATGCTAGGCTTAAAAGCATCAATTCCACAACAAAGAAAGGCACGGGATTATTTAAGGGGTTTGGCGGTTTGTTATCCAAAGGGGCTGGCGTTTTGGGTATTACAGCAGGTATAGCAGGATTAGGGAGAGTTGTAAGTAATGTTATAGGCATATTCTCAGGATTCGAAAAAGCTAACAGTAACTTACAGGCTATTTCAGGAGCTACTACTAGCGAAATGGACTTGCTAAAGAGGTCTGCAAAAGAACTAGGCTCTACTACCGCATTTACAGCCTCTCAGGTTACTGAATTACAAACAGAATTCGCAAAACTAGGATTTAGCACTCAAGAAATAGAGGACGCAACAGAATCTACACTAGCATTAGCGGCGGCAGCAGGAATAGAACTAGCAGAGGCAGCGGCGGTTGCAGGAGCAACGCTTGGAGGTTTTGGATTAGGAGCAGAAGAAACAGCTAGAGTAGCTGATGTAATGGCTAAATCATTTTCTATATCTGCTTTAGATATGGAGAAGTTCAAAGAATCCATGAAGAGCGCAGCCCCCGCAGCCAAAGCGGTTGGCATTAGCGTAGAAGAAACTACTGCGCTACTTGGGACTTTGGCAAATGCAGGTATTTCGGGTAGCAAGGCGGGCAACAACTTAAAAACATCCTTTATAAACCTGAACAAAGCAGGGTTGACCTTAGAGCAGGGGTTGGAGAAAGTGTCGAAAAGTCAAGATAAGCTAGGAACTGCCGCAGAATTAGTAGGAAAGAATGCCGCTGCCTCCTTTTTGGTATTAGCAGACGGTGTAGAAGTAACGGAGGATTTAGAAAAAGGACTGCTAGGCGCAGCAGGTGCGGCCCAAGAAATGGCAGATGTTCAGCTAGATAATCTAGCGGGAGATGTAACTATACTGGGTTCTGCGTGGGAAGGGTTTGTGCTGTCAGTAGAGAGCGGGGAGGGCGCTTTAAATTCATTCCTTAGAGGAACAGTGCAGGCTGTTACTAGATTATTAGGTTTTATAACTGTAATGGAAGATGCTAATGATGTTTCTTTTAAAAACGCAAAAACAAATAGAGACTTAGCAGAGTCGAGCCAAGAGTTACTAGATGAGTACGAAGACCTAGTGAAGGACGGTATAGAGCCTACCGTGGAAGAAAAGGAAAAGCTAGATTTTATAACCCTTCAATTAAAAAATAGGCTAGGAGACAGTGTTGTAGCTATAAACGAGGAAACTGGCGCATTAGAATTAAACACGGATGCAGTAAGAGAGCAGATAAAAATAAAAAGATTTGCAGCAGATCAGGAAGCTGCTACGCTTGCTAGTAGACTGAAGGGCGTGCAAGAAGAGATAAAATTGCTAGAAAAACAGGAGGCCGAAGAGATCAGGGTAATAGATGTGGCTTCGAAAAATGCGAAAAGACTTGAAAAAATACGACTAGACGAGGAGCAGGAAGCTAGGAGGGCTAGGACTTTACGCACAAGACTGGATAAAACAGAAGACGAAAACGAGGCGCTCAGACTATTAAATTCTACGCGTGTTGATCTGATAGACACAGAAGATAAATTGAATGACCAGAGGGAGAAAGAACTAGAATTAATAGAAAAGCTTTCCGAGCTTAACTTTACGGCGGCAGACGTAGAAGCGTTGTTTAATATAGAAAAACAAAAGTCATTAGAGGCTAGCAAGGGAGTAGGAGGTGCGGCAGAAAAAGAAAAAAAGATAATAACAGACCTGATAGAATTAAAGCAAAAGGAGATAAAAGCGAGGAGGGATATAGCCGCTATAAATGAACCAGAATTAATTACTAAAAATCAAGAATTAGAAAGACTAGACAGGGAGCTTAAAATACTTCAATCATTAGGCATAGAAAAACAAAAAGAATTAGAATTAGCAAAGGAAAGAGAAGGGATAGACGATTCAGTTGTAAATCAAACAGACCAAGAACTTCAAGCCAGAAGGCAATTAGAGATACAGGCTAAAAGAATTGACCTAGAAAGAAGAAAGAGAGTACTAGAAACATCCGAGTTCCAGAAAAAAACGATAGAAGAGCAGTTAGGGATAAGAAAGGCTTTTATACAGGAAGAGGACGCGCTAGCCAGAGAGTCAGCAGAGGCAGAAAAGAGAGCCATAAGGGATGATACTGAATTCAAGTTAGGAATAGAAAAAAGAGCTGCATTTGATAGTATAATAATAGCTATAGAGGCAGAAAAACAGAAGCAGTTAGAACTAGCAGAGCTTATTGAAGACCCTCAAGAAAGAGCAGATAGGGTAGAGCAGATAAATTCTAAGGCTAGAAGAGATGAAACTAATGAGCGAAATAGGTTTAACAGCGAAGTAGAGCTAGAGGAGGCAAAAGTAAGCAATAGACTGTTTGGTATAAACTTAGAGTTATCTCGGAAGCTGGACGAGCTGAGAGAAAGAGAAATAGCCTTAGATAAAGAAGCTAATGAGAAGAAAATAGCTAACGAGAAAGCCGCCAATGAAAAACGAAGAGAAGAGAACATTAAGTTATTCAATGCCATAGCTAGTGAAACACAAAAAGCGGTAAGCGCAAGGAATGAGGAAAATATAAAACTAATTGACGCTGAAATAAAACGAGCCGAAGAGTCAGTAAGAAGACAAGAAGAAATAGCGGCTAACGGACAAGAAAACATACTAGCGCAAGAGCAAGCCAGACTAGAAAAAGCTAATCTAGCTAAACAAAGAGAAGCCGAGAGAGCGGCAAAACAGGAACAAAACATCGCGCTAGCTACGGCCTTTTTAAATAACCTAGCGGCAAGAAGTAAAACCGACCCAGAAACGGCCTTTGCATTAGCTTTGAGAGATACTTTAGGGGCTAAGTTAATAGCTGAGGGGTTAGCCTCGTTTTATGAAGGTACAGAGGACACAGGAACGGCAGGCGATAAGCTAGACTCTAAAGGGGGGAGGTATGCCATATTGCACGATAACGAGCGAGTAATGACTAAAGCTCAGAATAAGAAGGTAGGAGGCATGTCTAACGACGATTTAGCCAGTTTAGCTTATGACTTTAACCATGGTAATCTAAGCCCGTCACACTTCAAACAATTAGAAGTAGGTAGAATGATGCAACCTCAGGGAAATAATATGCAACCATTAATTGCACAAATGCAAAAAGATACGGCAGAATTAAAGAAAGCATTCGAGAACGGACAAGTAAGGTATAATGTGCATTGGAATAGCCACGGCGAAGCGGTAGAGACTATAGAAAAGAAACGAGTAAGAAAAGCAATAACGCATAGGAAGAGATTATGAGTAGAGAGCGCGTTATATTAGAAATAGATGATAAGATAGTTAAATCGGCTGTCAATGAACGAGAGGTTGAAATTGAATTAAATTTCGATACTGACGACCCCGACGCTGAGGGAACGGTAACAGTAAACAATTGGGATTTTGAAGGGGTTACTGATGGTACGGGGGCTTTCTTGGTTAATCAACAGTTTGACGGCGGCGTAGATGGTGGCATAGGATGCGGCGAGGGTATAGGGTTTAAATACTCAGTACAGGACGACAACGGAAAAACTACCGTACTAGATGCCTATTTAGATTTAGGAGACCCAGAGGCATTGTTTGAGTGTGGGCGTGTTAAATTACCTTCAAAGGTTAGGGGCGGCATTGACTGGCTTAATGATTCTGCCGACAATGTAGAGTACAGCATACTAGCAGCAAACGGAACTATAAAGCAAACCGATTACATACAAATACCCTATATAATTTCATCCATACCAAATAATCAAGATATAGCAATGCTAACTATATCGGCCTTTATTGTTGTTATAGAGATAGTAAGGAGCGTTAAAGATTCAGGCTATCTTGGTGCAGAATTATCGGGACTATTTACAACAGCCCCCGCCGTAGCTAAATTGATAATATTTATTATTTATCTAGGAATCCTTATAGCGGCTTTATTTAAACTGATTAACGACCTAGTAAGGGCTATTATACAGCCTACTAAGTTTCATTCATGCATGAGATTAATAACGCTTTTAGAGCGAGGCGCGGAGCAATTAGGAATGACTTTTTATAGTTCAATATTCGAAGAGGACGAAGACTGGAAAGACGTTGTAATATTACCTGCTAAATACCAAAGCTTTAGAGACCCTAAAGACAATAGGTTTTTCGGCGCGTTTAATCCAAACAATACAGGCCCAGGTTATTACGAAGGTTCTTTTGGTAGCTTATTAAGGTCTATGAAAACCTTTTTTAACGCTAAAATCATTGTAAAAGACAACGTAATTAATCTAGAGAGAATAGATACCAATCCTTCTCAGGCTAGTTACAAGCTGCCAAACGTAGAGCAAAAAGTGTTTGGACATAATTTTAAAGAATGGAGTTCTGGATATAATATTAAGTTTGTTACTGACCTTTCAGAAACCAACACGATAGACACCTACGAAGGAACTGTAACACACGTAACCCCTCAGCCTTTAGTAGTTAAAAACAAAGACATGAGTCTTTACGGCGGAACAATAAGGCGTAACGACATAGAGTTTGCAAGAGGGGTAGGAAAAACAGAATTAACACCCGTAGAGGACTTTTTCCAGACAATATTAGATGAGCTTGGGCCTGCTGTAAACGTACTAGAAAATGCATTGATTCCATCGGTCAAAAACCAAATCCCTACAAGTGGAGTAGTTAACCTGTTCAGTAACAGAATAGATATGCTGTCACTTTCCAACGACTACTTTACGCAGAACAAACTAATAATGTACAAGTTCGGAAATAAAGCCGTTGAACATAAGGTAAGCACTAATAATGCTGTCAAGGTTAATTCAGAATATTTGTATGATAATTTCCATTACATAAACTCAGGAACACCAACGGACGATAGGCCAAACGCTAACCAGTGGAAAAGATACACAGCTAGAATGAATTTTTGCAAAGAAGATTACGAGCTAGTAAAAAATAATAATCTTATCTTTGATACGAGCGGACGGGTTGCCAAGATAGAGTCTTTAAGATGGAACGTATTTAGGAAAACAGCCGATATAAACTACAGGGTTAACGAGTTATTTTTACAAACCAGAGAAATAAAAGATACGCCAAATGGGGAAGCATAAAGCACAGGATCATATAGCAGCAGCATTAAAGAACCTAAACGAGGCTATAGGCTCTCTTCATGGAGACATAAAAAAAGCAAGCCCAGAAGACATGAAAGAGGGTAAAAAGATTGCCATGGAGCATTACAAGAACGACCCAATGCTAGAGAAAGGGTTGGAAGAACTAAGAAAGAGAGGTATTAATCTATGAGTCTAATAATAGAAGACATACGCACATCAAGCCCACTAACGGGTTCGGGAGATCAAACAAGCTTTTTAGTTGACAATATAGGCGACGTTATAACTGTTGAGATTGATGTAAGAATGGAAACCTACATGATACCAGACAGTATAGACGAAAACGGTACAGGGTTTTTTATATTCGTTGACCCAAGACCAGCCCAAACAGGAAAAGTAAGGGACGATAGAGCTATATTTGCTAACAGAACCCTAGCATTCAATGAGAACGAATGGAGCGTGGGGGATACTTGGGAGCTTACAGGAATGACTATCCCAGCTAATAACACTACAGGCACTATAGTTGAAATAAGCGAAGACAGAAAAACAATAATAACAGATTATAATTTTACCGTTGCAGAAGTGTTACCCCTAGATGCTTATTTAGTCAACACTACAAAGATTACCGCCATAACTCATAGACATGGATTAATAGGCAATACTGAGCCTATAAACTACAATTCTAAGGTAGACGGAAGCGAGCAAATTGCACAACTAGGAGGACTAGATAATACTAATTTAGTATATCAAGACGCTACTTTGCTAGGCAATAAGTCGTGGCAGTCTGGAAATTCCGACAACGACCAGATAGTACAGATAAAAGGAAACGGGATAGGCGCGGGAAATCCAGATTTAATAGCGGGGGCGGTTCAGGCATTCACTATTAAGCACGAATTAATAATGAATCCTTTAATGCTTTCCGATGAATGGCAGGATATTTTAGACGGGATAAAGCCAGATATACTACTTGACGAGGCTAGTTTGAGGTATGTTTTTAGTGTCGATGTAGCACCTGTATTAAAGAACCCTAACCAAACTACCAATGTAAGATTTGGAGAGTTTACAGGTAATGTAGGATGGAGGAACGAGAACTTTAACGGAGGCCCAACAAACTACAGTATTAGCAACGTGGAATATTCAAGAGTTCCAAGCGGCGAAGTATTAGACGCGCTAGAACTAACCACAAACGAAACCAAGATAATATTCACGGTAACCAACACAGAAGACGCTCCGTTCTCAAATTCTAATACTCAAATGATATTCGGGTACAACTTCGCCCCGTCAGACGAGAACCAATATAGAGATGATTCAGTTGCTATATCTCAGGATATGGAGTACAATTTCATGTTTGACAACGTTCAATCTACCCTAGGAGCTTCAAGCGGTACGCCTCGTTATTTTGGAGGAACACAGCAGGTAATTAGAAGGATGACAGCTACCTATGTAAGCGATACTGAAATCACTGTAGATGTTAGAATGCAATTATCCGTAGAAAACAATAACAGGCTATCGGGTTTAGTAGATCGTAGGTATCAGATTTACTTCTCAGTGTGTAACCATGCGTTACTACGTAAAGACTCAGATAAGGTAACTCTTACTTTAGATAATAGCGAATACTTTTTAGACTTATCTGACCCTAGCATGATCGTAACGGCTAACAGCTTTATGGAACATACGGGAAGCATAATAGGGGTTGATAATGACAGTGCGATAAACGCAAGGGCCGAGGACGATGTTTGTTGTATTACTAATTTTGCTATTGATAAAAACGGCAGAGAATCGGACGTAATAGAATTAAGGAGTATAACGACTCAAATAATAGCCCGAAAAGACGCTAATACGTTTGACGTGCTAGACGAATATACAGCCGTACTTAATTTAACCTCGATAAACGACGCTACTTATGGAGGCATTCCGTTTGTAGACATAACAGAAGATAGAGGGTTTGCGACTCCTGCGGACGACCTTAGAAAGAATGTAAGAATAAAGCGACGTACAGACTTAGACGCTTCGGGATTCTTTTCTTATGAGGTTAGATTTCCTATGGTGTTTAGATGGGAATATTGGGAAGCTAGAGCTAATGCAAGTGATGAATTTTTCGACACAAGCCAGCCTAATAACGGCCTTAATCATGATTGGGTAAGAATAAATAGCTTTCCCGACTGGGATATTTACTATAGAATAGTAATAAACGCATCTAAAAACGGGAATGTATTAACGTTTACAGATGAGACAATAATGGGATTAGAAGACTATTTAGCGGGTACTGAATGGGACACTGAAAACATAAAGACATACATAAACTCCACTAACGACCCTATTTTAAGTTCTGGTATTTACGGCATATCTCAAGTAGACAATACGAGAGCTGAGGCAGAAATGACTTATTTAGGAGTTGAGTCTTTTTCCCCTTCCGATCTAGTAGCTGTGATTAAAATAAACGCATTTGAAAGGGGTAATTTTAAGGAACAATTCACCTTGTCTACCCTTTACCCTCCACATCCTAATACTAAATGGCTAGGTATTAACCCTTCAGATATGGCTGTAATCACTAATCCGTCTGGGGATATTTGGAGAACCTCGGCGATATTACAAGTTGCTTTATTAGGAGATGAGATTAATTGGAGAATATCACACAGGCTTTACGCGCCACCTTTCGGAGACGCTAAAGAAATGGAAGATGGAACTATTAAAAACCTAGAAGACGATAGCACGAAAACGCTAGATTAAAATTTATTAACTTTACGATATGACAAAATTATCAGATTATCCTAACGAAAGACTCACAGAACCCAATGATGATGACTATGTTGACGTTAGTATAGAAATAAGCCCTAGTAATTACCAGTCTCAGAAAATGAAATGGAGCGTAGTTAAGGCTGCGATATCAGGAACGCCAATACTGCTAGACGTAATACCAGTTGGCGACGGCTCAACAATAATAGACGGCCCACTTAAAGCGGGTGAATTATCAGGAGATGGTACATATATATCTAATGTAAATCAGCACACCACATCAAATTATTATGGATATCATGACTCAGGAACGGGTAATTCTTGGTTAAATGGGGCATCGGAGATTAGCTTTACAATAGCTGGTTCTCCTATTCATATGAAGATATCTAGCGAATTAATGGAGTTAGGGCTTGGTTCTACGCATACTGTTCAGATAGGAAACTCTATAAGTTCTCCAACTGGTGCAAAGGTTTTTATAGTCGGGAGAGATGTAACGTCTGGGAATTTTGCTTTAGATGTTGCAGGATCGGACGAATTACCACTTTTCAGAGTAAGGAATGACGGCTCTATATTTTTAGAGAACGGTACGGGTGTTAATGAAATAGTAACAGGGGGTGACTATTCATCAGCTACAGATGACCAACTAGGCACTAGGCTTGACATAAAGACATACTTTGAAGCTAATTCTAGCGGTGGATGGTTAGGCTCTGAGACCCGAATAAAGATAGCCCCTTGGGATATAGTCTCGTATAACGATAAGGATGGCGTATCTATTCAAGACGATGGGGGCGTAGTAAATGACGCAGCAGCTAAGATTACTACAATGGTAACGGGTGTATTTATCCCTACTGGCTACAGGGCTACAGCTTTTAAAATTAATGCGAGCGCAAATATAGCCGTAGAGTTGTTCGAAAGTCAGGTATGGGACTCAACGGCAGTATCAAAAGGCTCAGGCAATGCAAATACGGAAATCAACATAACAAACGTAAACTCTACGGCTACAAATTATCTCTCCATAATTATAGTAGAGGCAGGTAATGACATTTATGGAGGTTACATCACAATAGAAAAAATATAATGCAACAAACTTACCCACATTTAAAGAGTCAGTGCTGTAGACTGAAAACTCAAGTATCTGAAAATACATTACAAAAGATACTAGACAATGCCGAGTTAAATAATTCAGATGTTTACCCCGCGCAAGATACAGGTAACTTTATGCAATTTGATATGACTAACGAGGTAGAGGGTTATCCGTGTGTTCATTTAGGTGAAGAGGGATGCACTATACACCCTCAACGCCCTGCTCAATGTGCTTCTTTTCCATTAACAGAAAAAAGCATAGATTTTTGTACAGGTTGTAGCTATACATTTGATGCGAATGAGAACAGGTCTGGATCTTGTAATGGCTGTAATGTAGTTTAATGGCAACAAGAGGAGACGTACAAAAAGATACTTTTTTTACTATAGGCGGTTCGGCTAGTATAGTAACTGGGCCTGAATTTACAGAACCTTTAGAAGAATGTTGTGTCGACCTTTTATTATTCGGGGACTTACTAGACCCTACCGACCCATTTAAAAACGATAAGACAAGTTATTTCGAATATTATAGCAATGATACCGATACTGCCGTTTTAAAGCTACAGAAGTGCGAAAATGGCGTATTTATAGACAAAGCCACAATAACCGATAATACATACGGTGAGTTCTTAGATTTTGGAGACTTCCAAGCGGATAATCGTAATTACATATCTATAAAAAACATTGATTGGACAGCTATTTTAAGCGCGTTTGATAGGGGTAAATTCAGATTTATAGTAGAGACTACCAATATACTAGCCTCTGTCACTCCTACGCCTGATTGCTCGTTTACTTATAAATTAGATCATTATTCGGCTAAAGATGCAGACGGTACGGTATTTATAAAGGCTGAGAACAGCAATTTACTAGGTAGCATAAAAGACCAAAAACAAGTATTTACATTTCCGCCTGAATGGATGGATGGAATAAGAATATCCGCGATATTTGGGTTTAATTTTAGTGAGTACGAAGAGGAGCATGTGCGTTATGATGATGGTTTTTTGCAAGACCTAACCAACGATCAAACGGCAAAGTATCTATTAAAAACAGATAGGCTACCCGCAATATTGCATGATTACCTGAAAACAAATGTACTACAGGCTAATATAATTAAGATGACCGATTATAACAAGGACAATGCCAACAGGCACGTAGATACGATGGTAAAAAGGACTAGTAGTTACGAGCCTGTTTATCATCCAAGAGTAAAAAATAGTAAAGTAGAAGTTGAATTTAAGAGCGCATTTGATAACTTGCGTGAATTATTATGTTAAAATTATGGCAAAGACAAAAACAAGTAAAAAAGGAAGAACAACAACAGGCAACGGAACGTCTAAAACTAGGCCTGGATCTACACGTGCAACTAAAAAGAGGAAGTGAAAGGAAAGGAACTATATATAGTTATAAGTCTTTATTCTGCTACAAGATGGCTAACGGAGTATTATGCAGATAGCGAGGGCTGGCTTATTAATAACGCGCCTTATCTTGTTTTCGATGCTAATATCCTGTACTTTGTTTTCGACGGCTTTATAATAGGGTTTATAGGGTGGGCTTTGTACACATACTCAAATAAAGACTACATATCTAAGATTTGCCTGTCTCTTATGGTTGTGATGGGTATCGCTCAGGCTATTAGCTATATGTATCAATACATGTACAACTCTTACATTATATATTTACCGCTACTAGTAATGGTAGTTACATTATTAGAGGCGTACAAGTTTATTGCTAAAAAACAATGGTATATAGACTCAAAACAGTATGTAAAAGCTAAACTATCAGGCTTAGGGTTAAGGTTCGCATTAGCGACAGAAAATAGTGTAGTATGGATTGCTAATAAATTTAAGAATAAATGATAAGTGGCCACTCTCATAGCATGGGTTATAAAAGTTATACTCTTTTTAGGAGCAGCGCGAAAGCTATGGGGGTACATGATGGATACCAATATTGCCCAGATAATACTATTCGTAGTAGAGGCACAAAAAGCAGTAAAACGACATGATAATAAAAGAAATAGCGATCCAATTCAAAGGCCCGATTTTAAAGATGGCGGGAGGGTTCGCGACAATGAGCATCCCGAATCTTGAGTTTATAAACGAATTATTATCTGATGACTTCGATTTAATCAAAAATGTAGTAGCTATATTGGGCGGGGCTTTGTTTTTCTGGCAAGCTTACCACGGTGTATCTAAACACAATCGAGAAAAAGATCAAGAATACGAAGAAAAGAAGTTAGATATAGAGCGTAAAGCGTGGCAATTAGCACACGACCAAAAGAGAGCCAATGAAGAGGGATTAATAGAGATAATAAAAGAATTAGAACAAACCATTAAAAACATGAAAAAATGATAACATTAACTATTATAGGTTTAAGCCTAAAAGGATTGGCATTACTAGGATTAATATCAACTTTGATATTGTCAGGATGCGAGAAACAAACAGGTCAGTGTAGTATTTGTACAGTAGAAACAATGTTGAACGGCTCTGTTTTAACTACTCAGACAGTAGAGCAAACAGCAAGAGAAGCCAAAGCCTCAGGGAATTGTACATCTAGTCAAGACGAGTTTAGGCAAGGACTTGTCGACGAAGTAACAGCCCAAGGATTAGAGGCTAATGTAACATGTAAATACGAGTAAAGTTATAGTTGGGTACTGACCTACTCCGACTCGCCCCGTTTACGTTTTGTATTCGGGGTTTTTTATTGCCTATTCGTAACACTTTCGTAAGAATTAGTATAGTTTTCGTATCTTTAGTAATAGTCTATAACTCCTATAAACACTAGAAATATTAAAATAAATCATTAAAAAAGTAACTATTTCCTTGTGATATAAGTATAAATAGTTAGATTTGTAACTACAAAACAATTAAAAACAAAGATTATGGAACTTAACTACGACGAAGGAACACACGAAATAGACGGAGAATTCATTTATAATAATGAAAAGTATTTTATCGAACTAATCATAACCAATACAGAGACAGAAGCCGATACAGACGAGTATGGCAACTCAATGCCTCACACTGTAGAAGGAACTAGCGAAATAGAATTGCTTCAAGCTTTTAAAGGCGAAGAGTTGGATCAACAAGTAGTAAACGAGAAGACGCTTCAAGAGTTAGAAGCTGAATTATGGAATTATTAATAAAAATTACTAGAAAATGAAGGAACTAGATAAAATACTAGCAGAGGCAAGGATAATCCCTGCTATAACAATACAAGACAGAGCAAATCAAATTCAGATATTACTAAACGGTATTGAATTTCAAAACATAAAAATAAAGTCTTTAGATATCCAAATTAAAAACAACGACATGTTAGAGGTTTATTCGGATGAATTAGAGGAAATACAGGAAAGACAAAAAGAAACGCTTAGAGGGCTTAAAAATAGCCTTTCAATGCAAACCTATTTATTAAATAAAGCAGTAAATCAAGAGTTATGAGCTTCGAAGAAATAAGAGAAAGACTTATAGAGATAATCGATAATATGCATTCTAGTATAGAATCATTAGAAAAATGGTTTATTAAGTAGCTTTTAAAGCAAAAAATAATTGCATATAACGAAATGGGGATTAAACTCATTTGAGGTTAATCCCCTTTCTCAAGTTAAGACAAATTTACTTTAAAGATGCCATAATGTAGATACCCTCAGAGTTTTAACCTCAATAGAGTTTATCCTTTGTTGTCAGCTGTCGCGTGGCCAAAGCCCCTGAGTCCTCGTTACGAAACTCGGCGCGCACCTCCCAGTGTTAAGCAGACTGTGTATCGACAGCGATTCAATGGTAAAATCGATGTTGTCTGTCGTATGTATCAATTTGAGATGCTCAAATCCCCATTTCGTTGATAATCAATCCGCGTATGCTATGCGGGGAGCGATTGATTATCAACGCATTGTGTATGGTGCGTATGC
>Ga0164321_10000065_pt1 | contig 14859 bp, 15 predicted proteins | sample GuaBasSediGuay12_FD_121799 | JGI IMG/M metagenome (GOLD analysis project Ga0164321, IMG submission 121799) | Subseafloor sediment microbial communities from Guaymas Basin, Gulf of California, Mexico - Guay12, Core 4567-28, 21-24 cm | ecosystem: Environmental > Aquatic > Marine > Hydrothermal... | reverse complement strand
TCAGCGTCAAAAGTATATCGGGTAGTATAAATTTCAGGTTGTGGGTCTTGATTTGCCATTCATAATCACCTGTATAGTATTCAATTGGTGGTCTTGTTATCTAAAGGTTCTTCATTCAACGCATCCTCCCTGTTGCCTCGCAACCGTTGGTAGTGGGGTTTGATGACATAATACAAGGCGATAAACACGATTAAGTCAAGAAGGAACGCCCATGCGCCAAGTTTTTCAATATCTTCAATCATTTGGGGGAGGTAAATGACAGGAGAAACTGCACCTAACCGAATGTATAAACTCAAACTCCAAGTCCACGCAATTTGAAACAAAATGAGCAAACCCACTAATGGGCGGGAAACTTTCATGCAAATAACTCCGTGTCATCATCAATTTCGGGGGCAGGGGCGACTCCTAATTCTTCAACAGAAGGCGGTTCAACATTTTCTTTATCCAAATAAGCACAAAAGAAAGCATAGGCTTTGGGAATGACATCTTGTAATTCTTCTTCCACATTTCTATCGTTTTCTTCGGCGGCTGTAATTACAATTTGCCGTATTTGAGTGAATAAACCGATAGTTTCGTAAAAATCTGCATTGAAAACGCTTTTGTATAATCTCGCTACCTTGTCGGCATTGTATTGAACGAGAACTGCACCGACTACGGCACAAGTGGAAACGGCGGCGGTGAAACCAAGAAGCAACCATTCCATGTAAGGGGTCGGTTCAATGATAAAAGGAACAATTTGAATACAAAAAATAACAATCAAACAAGTGGTCAGCAATTGTCTTCCTGTAAGGTATTCTTGTTCCACAATGGAAGATAAATCACTCTTTCCCATCAGTTTTCACTCCTAAATAGTAGGTGTTTGTCAATTGTTTTAAGGTATTCATAACCGTAAGTATTCATCTCCTTAATGACTTTCTTTGTCCAATTTCCTGTGCGGTCAATAAAGAATAATTCGGAACGGAAAATACCTTGATTGTGTAGCATAGTGAAATCGGAATAAGAATAGAGATTTAACAATGAATCTTTGTATTCTATTTGAGGAAAAACCATCGGAACAGTTTCCATATCTTCAATGATTTGAGGTTCGGCATTAGAATGTAATTCAAATTGTTCCCATTCTTGTTCCCACATCCTATCCCAAAAGGGCTTATTAGAGTAGTATTCGGGGCCAAGTGAGCGTTTTCTATCTTCCATGAAGGCAGTTTTACGGTGGATAACATCGGAGATAATGTCATCCTCGTCTTGCATAAGATACGATAGTTTGGTTTGCTATCTATACCTGTTGCTCAACCTTGTCAATAATGATTCCACTAACAATGGAAGCCACGACCACAAGAGTCGCCATTTTGACTAACGATTTTCCTTTAGGCATAACAAAGTTTTCCCACTTGAAAGGAAGATTTTTGGTTTCGGTGATGCCGTAATTGTAGTGAATTAAGGCTTCGGTAAAGAAAACCGCAAAGGTGACTCCCGATACTACAATAAAATGCTCGGTTCTTTTATTCACGCCGCTTCATCTCCTTTCAAAACAATGTCGGACAGGGCAACGCCTACGACTACGACAGGAAGGGCCAAAAGCACCCAATCACTACGAGTAAAAACATGAGTCGGGAAACCATAGGTGCGGTAATTCTTGAAACCGTTGATAAGCATTGACGAAAAGAAAGCCATAGACCCGACAGCAGGGATGACCCAACCTCGCCACGCTTGCCTTGCTTGTTCGTTGGCTTGTTCCTTCGGTTGGTTAGCCATCTTTTCAATCTTCTCGGCTTCGTCTTGATTAGGAATTTAATCACCCCTCATTTTCGTATATCCAAAGTATAGACCACCAAGCGTGAGAACACCAATTCCCGCTTTTGCCAAGTTTGATGACATAATTCCGCCTTTTGGTTGTGCTGTCGTGACATTTTGGCTTTGAATTTCTTGGTCGGTTTGGGCTTCATTTCCTTCTCGGCATCCGAAAACTCCCGACCAAAGTGGATTACAAACTCGTTCTTGGTAAGCATCTCTCGCTTGTGCGCCGGGTGCGGAATCAAGATACGCTAATGCTTGCATATCGGTTGGATTCCACTTGACTAAAGAGCCACCTTGTAAAGAATAAGGAATACCTGCACCCCCGTAAGGCTGATAGGCTTGACCGTCTTGATTAAGAACGGTTAATTGAGGAACGAAATCCATCCATGAAGATGATGATTTCCCCTTAGAAATCGGTTGCCCTGCTTGAGTATATCCAATGATTTCTTGCTTGGTTGTGGTGCATCCCGGACTTCCTGTTGTGCAACCTGTCGGAGTATTGACATTGACATAACAAGTTTGCATCCCCAAAGCACCGGGGTCACAAGTGATGTTATATCCATTGGACATAGGTGATATTAGGCTTCCTTGCTATCTAAAAACAATCATTCGTAGTTTCGGATAGCGATACCAACAGGGAAACGAGGAACGCCATCATCTGTCAATTCAAAATAACGAACCGTTAAGGTCGCACCAATGTAAGCATCACCGTTCTTGAAGTATTTGGCTCGTTCTTCCCTTGAGCCTCTTGGTCGGGTTTTGAAAATGTCGCCGTTTTCAGTCATACAAACCCAAATAACCGTTCCCGCATCGTTTCCTGTGCCTTCTTCATAGCCCACGATTTCAAACTCTTGGTCAAAGAATTCCTTGAATTTTTGGAGATTCTTAGAACGCTTATTGATGCCATATTCACCTGCTTTGTTGCGAATCATAATGCCTTCGTAGCCTTCATTTACAAATTGGTCGTGTAGGGTTTTTACTTCGGAAGGATTGTTGATAACAAAGTTTTCCGTGAGGATGAGATTCTTAGGTGGTTTAGAGCCAAGAATCTTTTTCAAATCATCGTATCGCTTTTGGAAACCTGCTTGCCGATAATTAGGGTCAAGCATATCATACAGTCGGAAAGAGATTTGCTTCAATTTGTCCTCATCACCTGCTTTCAAAGTTTCCTTTCGGACTAAACCGACAACCTCTTGGAAAGTGAGCGTATCGGAATACAATTCACCGTCAAGGAATGCACCATCGGGAACGCCTTTCAAAGAAGAAATTTGTTTTCTTAGATGTTCCATGTGTGGAAACTCTTTACCCTTCCGAGATTTCATAGAAACCGAACCATCGGGGTTAATGGAAGCCAAACATCGCACACCGTCAAATTTCCTTTGACCGATAGCAGGGTAACTAATATCGTGTCCTCGCTTATTGAAGTCAAGAGCAAGCATAGGGCGAACAACAAGAATAGTTTGAGCATCTTGCATACTTTCAAAGTAGCCCTCGTCTTGTTTCTTGTTAAATTTGGATTCTAACTCAAAGATGGCTTGACCTTTGGCATCACGATTTTGCTTGCCTTGCCAATAAATCTTCGGCTTGTTTTTGACCTTGTTTCCATTGAGTAATCCTGTTTCCACATACATGAAATAACGATTGTTTTGACCTTGCTCAACCCAACCTCTCCATTGGCGTATTTTACCTTTGGAATCACGCTTATACAAAATCCTCTCATGGATGACCATGCTTAATGGTTATTCAATCGGGTTAATAAAGGTTTTCATCCGAAGCGGTCAAACAATTTCTTAATTCTGTCGCCACCAAGAAGGGCAACAGCACCAATACCAATACCGAGAATCCCTAATGCCATTTTTGTATTGTCGGACTTGAATTCTTCGTTAGAAGGTTCGCTTCCTGTGGCTTCGGCAGGTTCGGGAGTGGAAGATGGGCCGCTTGGAGATGGATTTCCAACAGTATCAGCCTTTTGCTTCAAAATCTTCTTGAAAATGGTCTTTTCCCTATCAGTTTCAATGCTTGGGCGGTAAATGACTTCGTTATCCATGCCGTCTTTATGTCCTTTGGTGTAAGCGTAAGTATAACCATCGGATTCGGATTCGTGTTCCGCCGCCAAACCGTAGTGTCGTTTGTCGCCATAATCGGTGTAAGTATCAACATCAACCGAACCGACATCATCAACATCAATTTCAAAGTTATCCTCACCTTCGGATGGCTCACTTCCAATTTCATCGGAAATAGCATCGTGAATATAATCTTCTTCCTCATCGGAAACTGTTTCCTTTGCGGTTGTCCAATCATAAGTGGTGATAGGGTTATCGTAGCGGAATTCATACATGACTTCTTCTTCCCTCGCAATCATATCATGCTCTTTTTCGCCACTACCGCTTGCACCGTAAATACGGGAATAATCAGTTTCACTCTCGTAAGGAATATAATCTCTAATATCCGAGTGTGTTTCATCAAGCATTCTTGCTTCTTCTTCATCCTCCTTTTTGCTTTCCAACCATGCGGCGTAAGCAATAGCGATAGTTTCTTCGTCTTGAGTATCAGCCGTTGGGTTAGAGTCAAAATCATAGAATTCATCCAAAAATTCCTGTGGGTATTCTCCTTCCGCACCAAAAATCGCCGCACCAACCGCTAACGCACCGACACCAAGAGCAACCTTAGCACCTGTGGACAATCCTTCTTCGGATTCTTCTTCCTCATCTTCGGTTTCATCTTCTTTGACAGGGCGTGTGACCTTTGCTTGCACGGCTTCGTAGGTTTCAGCATCCAAATCAACAAGTGTTCCATCGGGCATCTTTTCTTGGAAATAGAAACCACTTACCAAAAATCCTGTTTCATCGGAAATATCATCCACAATTTCGTCAGCAATTTCTTGCATATCGGTTGTATCTCCAATATCGTCAATATCCAATGCAAAAGTGAAATCTTGTGGGAGTCCTAACTCATCTTGGTCTTCACCATCGGTTTCATAATCAACAGAAGATACAACGAAGACACGAACATTTTCCGCCGCCTTTTCTTCAATTTCAGCAGTTTCTTCCTCTTTTTCCTCGTTTTCGTCTTCAGGGGCGGCTGTTTCTTCTTCGTTTTCTTCCGAAACTTCTTCCTCTTTTTCTTCGGGAATATCGGTCAATTCCAATTTGTCGCCTTCTTGTAAAACGACTGTGAATTCTTGAGTTTTGGGTTCATCGGATTCTTCCTTTTCTTCCTCTTTTTCGTCTTTCTTACCAAATAATCCAAGTGCTTCTTTGACTTCGGTTTCATTATATTCTTTTAGAGCATCAGCAAATTCATTCAAAGCCTTGTCATCATTGAGAATTAAATCTGCTTCCGCATTACCCTCCAATCCTAAATCAACAATTATATCTCGTATATCTTCGGGATTTTCCCAATTTATTTCCTGTTCAATAAAATAAGTTTGAAGGGAAGCACCATCGGCTGAAAAGTTTTCATTTGACGGTTCTTGCGGGAAGGGTTTCTCCGAAGGTGCGGGGGGTTCAACATCAGCAGGGGAAGGATTACCTACGGTATCGGCATGATTTTCAAATGAAGACATTGAACCACTCACATATCCATCCATAGGCATTATTCTTACGGGAATGAAATTATCCTTTTCCTCAATGCCTACTACATGAACCTTGCCCGCCTTATTTCCATCTTTATCTATACCCCGAATAAAGACAGATTTCGCTTCCTCCGCATCAAAACCATAGACCTTCACGAAATCTTCCTTAGAAACGGTCTTAGGGAGGGTTTTTCGCCCATCGTATTCGCCTTCAAGGAGATAGCGAATTGAGCCACCTTTGGATTTCATCGCACGACCATTAACAATAGTGGCTTCGTGCTTGGATTTTAATGAGGGAACATAACCTAAGAAAGTCGTCTTAGTCATGGATTATCATTACCCCTGCCACTATCTAATACTCTCCATGAACAATTGTTCATGGTTTATGGAGAAAATTACCAAAGCATTCCTGTGTCTTTAGGTCTGTAAAGAACCCCTTCTTGACCGAAGGCAGGGATTGAACCGATGGAAGGAACATGATATGCGGAATCTTCGGCGGAAAGATAATCAAAGTGGTAACTGTCTTGTTGGGCTTCCGCTTCTTTTTCTTCTTCGGCTTCCGCTTCCATTGATTCAATTTCCTCTTGTTGTTCCTCAATTACTGCTTGAGAGTCGTCAAGGAGGCGTTCATAGCGTTCTTTTTCAGTTTGGGCAGTAAGACCACGATTGAGTCCACCGAGAGCGTAGCCGAGCGATAAACAACCACCAACGGCGAGAACCATAGTGGATAACGCACCCTCAAACATCGGGGCATCCTTGTTAGCGAATCGGTCATATCCATAGATGGCGAAGGAAGCAACGGAAACACAAATGGCGGCGAGTGTGCCTTTTTGCTTGGCCTCCATCGCTAACGGAGTTTCCACAGGTTCTTCCTCTTCATCCATTTCCCCTGCGAGAACCTTATCCCGCAAATCACGGAAGTCAAGGACAGCACTCATGGTGTTATTTGGGCGTTCCCGTTATCTAAAGACACCGACACTTCAAACCGCATTGGTAAAGGTAATAAAAGCCTCTTGCATGGCTTTCATGGCTTCGTCATGGCGTGTTGTTTCAGTAGCAATTTGGCGAGCCAATTGAGCGCATCGGTGAGCATGGTTTTGCGTCAATTCCTTTCGGCGTTGATTGTAGCGGGTAGCGATAATTCCCTGTTGGGCATCCGTCAAGGTAATGTTTGCCATGTCAATTTCACAGGCAACAAGGGTGTTCCAATGAATCCATGTGGTATGCTTTTGACCGTAATTGTAATCGTAATACTCAACGCCGTAGCGGTTGTTTAACGAATGGGATGTAATACCTGCGAGGGTGGAAACCAATGTGAGGGCATCGGCTTCTTCATCAGCATCACCATTGGTAAGCATATCGTTGATTTTAGCAACAAGAGCCTCCCGAATGTTGGCATCGGTCTTAGCCTCATTTTCGGCTTCTTTTTGTTGAGCCTTCTCAAGAAGAGGAACGGCTTTTTTAACATCGGCTACAATCTTACTCATCAAAGTTTCCCAATGAGATTTTAGACCTGCGAAGGAAGGTGTGTGCTTTCCGAACAAATCCGACATTAAACCGCAAGCAAAGGTGTTTTTCTTAGAAACTTGGTCAAGAGGTTGCTTAAAGAAGCACCAATCGTGGCGGTAGCGAGAAGTCCACGATTGCCCCAAAGTGGCGACTTGAGGGTTGGCAAGTGCAAATTCGTGCAGGGAAGCAATTTCAAGGTGAAGGCGAGGATTCCTTTCTTTGATGAGATTAACCATGTTTTCCATTTCCGCATCAGTAAGATTTAGGAGATTTTGAAAGTCCACTTTGTCTGTTTGGTTGTAGTATGATGAGGTTTGGAAACTAACATGAGGCACAAGATACTGAATGTAAATGTTGAAGAAATAACGAGGAATGTCCTCAACATAATGCTTCAAATTTTCATCGGTTGTGTTCCCATAAATAATGTTGTAAAAATTAGGTGAAATGAGGGAAGCGTGAGGGTTTTTGAAAGAGGCCAAAACTTCTTGACGAATCTCTTGAAGAATGCCCATAACGGCACTATAACTGTCTTGAAGGGTTTGACTGTAAGCAGGGTGTGTCGTGCTTAGTCCAATGTTCGTATCAGCATTCTTAGCCCTCTCATCACGCATAATAATCAAATGGTCGTGAATCTTTTGAGAGCGAGAGTCCTTGTCAATAGCACGGTCAAGAATTTCGTGAAAAATGAACGAAACGATGTGGCTTGTAACAGAATGCAGGTTGTTAAGATGATTCATTTGAGTCAAAGAACCAACATGGTTTCGGTATTCGTAAGCATCCATGCCATCAATTTTAATGTTGGCATGACCCGCTTCTTGAAGGAATGTCCACACCGTCATATCGGTGTCCTTGTTCAAAACTTCGTTAAGGGGTGCATGGAAGGCACTCTTGTCCCCATTCAAAGGCTCAAAATTCAGTTTGCTGTTTCGGATGGCACGGTTGCTCATATTTTCCCAACGGAATAAACGGGTTAATAAAGGTTTCTTTCACGGCACTAAGTCAAAAAGTCAAAAACGATTGACTGATTAGAAATCAAGTTACCAATTTATGATTAAGGTTGGACTTGTCGCCTTACCTTATCCATTAGCAAAGCCCTTCTTTCATAGTATTGCGTTTGAGCATCTTTCTTTTGTTGAAGTGGTCGTTGCATTTGGGCGGCGATGCGAGCAATTTGGTCATCTGCTGAACGCATTTGGGAATCTTTATTCTCTAAAAGTTTCGCTTCTAATGCGGCAAAGAGGGAATTAGGAACAGTAAGTTTGTCAAATAGATAACTCATTGAAACCGTGCCTCCTACTTGGTATAACTGCCTATCATATTCTTCCACAACACCGCCTGTATTGTTAGCATGATATTGTTTAATCATTTTTTGCGGTCTAATCGCAAGATAATTAGCGTTGTTATTTGGGAAAATTAGCATACTGAAAACCGCATCCACTCTTGACTCCACAGGAATTACATCTTTTACAGGCTTGCCATTATCATATCCTACAATTATTTTCTTACCATCAAGAACCTTTTGCATAGCCTTGACATACTCTCGTTGAGCGACTTTAACACTCATTTTTTGGGCGGTTTGTTTTGCTTTTATTCGTGTTTTCGCAGGTTGCATTTCCTTTTTCATTAAGGTCAAAACCTTTCTTGCTTCACGACCTAAATAGGACTTCATTTCACTTTCACTCAATCGGAATGAAGGTGGGAGTGCAAAAAAGAATTGTGTGTTTTGTCGGCGTGTATATTCTTTGAAATAACTTTCTTTTCTTTGCGAATAAGGATAATCTCGCCCTCCGACAACCTTAATTTCGGGATTTTCTTTGAAAAATTGAGTATATTGATACCAACGCACTATGTTTGCTGAATTCATCATGTCTAAAATGTATTTCTTAACTTCGGGTGTCAAAGTAAAAGTAGGTGGATTAACTTGGTGGTATTTATCAGCACGAAGCGGATTATCAAGGTAAGGGCTTCCATGATTCCTCATACGAGAATAAAAATAAGATGTGAGATGTTGAAGCAAGCCTTCTTTCGTTAGCATTGTGTCATTCCCATAATTGTAAGCATTAGCACAAGTGTTGTAAAGCCATTGACCGAAATATCTTCCTTCTTGATTATTCATGTCAAGAAGATTACTTGCAGTAAGTGAACGATTCGGATTAGTGGAAGATTTCATCACGGCTTTATAACTTGCATTAGCATCATCTAATCGGCTTGCCGCTTCCGTAAGGCTTTTATTATTTTGAGCCAAAGGAATAAAAATTCCATTTTGGAACTGCATTTGAGTAAGCCTTGTGGGGTTTCCCTGTGCATCCAAATTATTCTTGAAAGCCGAAGATACGGCATTACTCTTCATAAATTTCAATAATTGCGTGGTTGCCTTTTTCAAATCATTTAGGGTGGCTTCCTGTGATTTTTGAGAGTAGTAAATTGCGATTGCTCTATCTATCTCATTAGCCAACACAATGTAAGCAGTTTCTCTTTCTCCTAATGGATATGTCTTTTGACCTTCAACCAACCAATTGTATTTTTGCCATTGTTGATAAACGCCTCTATCTATGTCATTCCACAAATTCTCCGATTGTATTTTCTTTTCTAAAGCCTTCCACTCGTCAGTTTGTGCTTTGGTTAAAATTGAAGGTAATTGCTTATCAAAGAAACTTTTATTGATTTTCTTAGATGAAATTGCTCGCCCTGTCGCCATAAAAACTTGATTCTCCGCACTCATATTTGTAGTTTTCCCTTCTTTTAGAAGATAACCTGCACCTGCGAGTAAGGTTGCGATAGCGGCGATTCCTACTGTTTTATCCATCATTCATTCCCCACCGCACTACCCGAATAGTTTTGTCCAAAGGCGGCGTTGGTATAAGCGGCGGCATTCATCCACGATGCACCATCAATCAGCATTTCAAGGTTGTTTTGTGCCGCCATAGGATAAGCAGTTTGTCCGACATAATTTCCCGAACCCGATACAGGTTCAGCAAGAGGGGTAATAACAGGCATTGAAGTGCCTCCCGAATTGATAGGAATTTGATAAACACGGTTTGTTCCGATAACTACATCGCCTCTTTCATTGATACCTGCCGTGCCGTTAGCACCATCGGCTTCTTTGGTTTCTTTACCTTTGAAAAGACCTACAATGAAGGCTTTGGAGGAATCCACAAGCGGTTGTAATTCTTCATCAAAAATGTATAGCAATAGACCTGCTACTGCCGCACCGCTTAGAAATGTTTTCATCCCTTTCATGTTATTCACTCCGAGTCAGTATCACCGAATAGCCTCATAGCCAAGAAGGAAGCAACACTCAACAAAGCACCGGGTAAAACAACGCCTACTGCAAGACCGCTACCCCATCCCGCACCTTTCTTGAAGTCATCCTTAAACTCGCCTTCAAATTCAGCACCGTAGTTTTGAGTAGGTTGGTAAGAAGACCTGTCCACTTCAACGGACTCCAAAGGAGTGTAGCCATCCATGCTTAGAGAACCGTCTTGGAGATAACCTGCGGTGTCAGCACCGAATGATTCCGCCATTTGGAGGGTGAAATCTTCGTAGCCCTTCTTAATCTTCGCATTTTCCTTTGCTCGGCATTGACGGTAAGCCGCATCCATTGTTCCCAAAGATGCTCTTGGGCTTTCCTTCTTTCCGTAAATGTTGAAAAGTTTGGAAAGGTAGCCGATACGACCATACGCACCCATTGGGTAGTATTTGCCATCCTTTTCAGTAACGGCGGTGTAGTAAAACTTGTTGGAAGAACCATCACGATAAACCATGTAGCGGTCATAAATAACATCGCCATAGCCACTATTCTTCAAATCACGCCTTGCACTCTCAACATCTCTTGATGAAGGGGCAAGTGTTCTCATAGCCTCAAAAGTTTGGTTGGTTGGGTCGGCACTTGGGCCATCTTGTCCTGTAATATCTTCGTCAAAAGTAGGCGATGGTGAACCGACCATATCAGCGTTGCGAGTAATGATTTGACCTGTTTTACGGTTTCGGGCATACATTTTACCCTTTTTGTCCTTCGTGAACTTGACTTTGGTTTCCGCACTCATGGTGGAAACATCGGAATATGGGTGGTGAGGATTCAATGAATCTGTCATTCCCTTTGACTCATCACGGCGGTCTTTCAAAGATTGTTCGTGCATTCCACGATGGCGCATACCGATTGACTCATCATCACGGTCATTGTAGCCTTGTGCGGAGAAATTGGAGTTTGTAGGGTCAGCACTTGGCCCATCTTGTCCTGTAATTCCATCATCAAAGTGAGGTTCGGGTTCATCGCTTTCGGCATACCATTGTGTTACACCGTGTCCGAGTGGGGCTTCAACGACTACGGAATCAACACCGTTAAAGCCTTCAAGGGAAACGCCTTCTTCAACAGTAATGTTGGTGGTGGATTCGTCAAGCAAAGCATTTTCGCTTCCAAAGTATTGATTGACACCATGACCGATAGGGGCGGATTCTTCAATTGAATCAATTGGGGCATATCCGTCAAGGGATGTTCCTTCGGCAACAGCCACAGGTTCACCTTCGGCGGAGAAGTTTTCATTGGTTGGGTTTTCAAAGTCGGAGGATGAAACCATGTCGGGTTCTTCGGAAGGTGAGTAGGTAGCAGTTTCACCTTCGGCGGCATGACCCATACATCCACATTGTTCAGCGTGTTTGACACAGGAAGCGCACATTCGCTTGTATTCCGCACCATAGTTTGCTGTCGGTTGGTTAGAAGTCAAATCAACCGTTGTGGATTCAGTAGGCATAAATCCTTCAAGGGTTTCATCTCCAACCATCGCATCGCTTGGGTTGTAGTATTGTCTTTCATGTTCTTGGTTTTGTGTTTCGCTATCCATTATTTCAACATCCTGTATTTCTAAGAGTTTGCTCAAGTCAATTCCCTGTGCTTCATAGAAACACAATTGGTCTTCTTCTGTCATGTAAATATCATATCCTTCGGCGGCGGCTACTTCTTTACCATCTCCCGCAGGTGGCTTGTAATCCTTCGCAAATTCAGCAGGGGCATGACCCGCCGCAATCAGTCCCTTGTTGCATTGAATGTTTGGCTTTTGTAGGACAAGTTTGAATTCATCGGGGCGGGACTTAGATGCACCAATGAAACCAACCCTTACACCACAAGAAACCATCTTTTTCGTTTTTGGAGATGGGAATGTGGTCGTAGCATACACAACCGCACCCTTTTCATGGCGAGCAGGGAGTAAAAAGAATGAAACAGGCTTGCCTCTTTGAGTGTGCAAACGCAATTCAGCCGAAGGGAAACTTCCACTATCCCAACGAATACGAGAGGCTTCAAGTGCGCCACCTTCCACATATCGCTTTAGATTTGGATTGATATTAGCCATGTAGTTAGCACGGTCATTGGAGGATGCGTTAGGCAAGTGAAGGATAATTCGGAATGTCCCCTTACCAAGACGAGTGCCTTTGGAAGCAGGTTTTAGATAAAGAGTGTCAGTTTTCTTTTCACCTTGAGGGAAAACATCGGTAAAATCCGTAGGCGAAGAAAACAACCATGTCGTGCGAGGATTCTCAAGGTAATCCTTGATAGGTTCTTGACGAGGCTTACGACCCATACGGTTGTTTTGTCGTTCTCGTTATCTAAAGAATCGCTTTATCCATGAAGAATGGAGGCGTGGGAATCGTTTCCTTTGTAGTGATTATACTTGGCTCGGTTCTCCACAATTGTCTTCATAGATTTCAACAAATTATCTTGTGTAATTTTGGTGTTTTTCTTGTAGTTAGATTGGGACAAAGCATCCATATAAGCCATCATTACCATTTCTTTCAAATGCGCCCCTGTCATGCCTTTAGTTTCTTTCAGTAAGGCTTTTACATCAATATCTTGATGATTGAATGTGGAAAGATATTTCTTCAAAATCCACTTGCGAAGTTTGTCATCGGGCAATCCAAAATCAATGCGGAAATCAAATCTTCCCGGTCTGTCCACCAACGCTTTGTCAAGGTGTTCGGGATAATTCGTAGTGGCGATAGTAACCACTCCACTATTTGATTCCACACCTGCCAAACAATTCAAAAATTCACCGAGAATTGGATGGTCGCCACCCCTTGTTCGGTCAATTCCTCCGAGTGTATCAATGTCCTCAATAACCATGATGGTCGGGGCTACGGAACGGGCAATATCATACAATTCCGCAATCTGTCCTCTTTCGTGAATATCATCGGATTTGATGTAAATAATAGTGCTTTCAATTTGATTCATAATTGCCGAGCAAGTAAGTGTTTTTCCTGTTCCGGGTGGGCCTGTTAGCAAGCAACCACGACTCGTAGGCAAATCTTTTTCAGCAAAATAATCCATGTGTTTTATGAAATTAACGATATTCTTTTCAAAGGCTTCTCTTTGCTCGTTGCTCAAAACAACATCATCCCAACCGACATCTTCAATGTTGATAAACTCAAGATTCGCATTGACGGAATTGTTTTTCAAGATTCCATTTTTCTCGCTATACTTTGAAAATCCTTCGTGAAAACTCTTGACGGAAACGGAATGTTCGTGCATAATTTGGACTTCACAATGAAGCCCATCAACAGGAACAATATCCACGACAAACTTGACCCCATCCGACTTTCTTTCAAGGAAAAAGGAAGCCCTAATCGGCTTGTTTTCTTTACCATGTGGATAAGTAAATTGGTGATACTGAACGCCTGTGGACTTGGTTTTACTCATGCTGAATCCAAGAATTTTCTTTACATCAAAATCGCTGTAAATCCAACCCATAAAATCGTAAATGTAAATGGGTGTGCGAGAGGCTTCCCAAAAGACCCAATCGGAATTCGCATCATCGGCGGAAGTCAAATCAAAAAATTCCATAAATGCTTCTTCAAAAAGGTCGGGGTCGCCTTCGTTGGCCTTAACCATTTTCCGATAAAAATTGAGAATCTTTTCCTCATCAAAAGGAATAGTGATTTCACCCATCGGCGTTTGTAATTTAATCGGGTCGGTCATAAGTTATGATTGTGAAAATCCATATCTAAATGTTGAGTGGATTTAGAACCTTATCACGCATAACCCCTTTGAAGGTTTCGGCAAAATCGGGAAGAATGTCAATTACTCCTTCGGGTAATTCTTCCAACGAGGGTTTTGGATGTTTTTCGTAAAATAAATCCATATTTCCGTCTAAAAATTCGTTTAGGTCTTTACCTTCCCGAACAGCAATCTCATTTGCGCCTGTTTGAATTCCACCCGAACAAGTATTTTCTTCACCCACATAATGAAATCCTACAATCAAATCAAGGACACGATAATGTAGGCGTTCCTCCACAGGGAGTTTTCTTGGGTCGCCAATAATACGCATCAGTAATTCAGTATCTTCCGCCATAGCCATTCGCTCATCGTAGCCACCAACGGACTCAAACGCCTCCCTTCGGATGATAGTCCCTGTCGGTGCAGGGGGATGCCCGAAAAGGTAGTAGTAAGCATAATCGGGGTAATTTTCTAAGAAAGGCATATCTTGAGGCCAATAACCGTAAAGTCCTTTGACATTGAAAGTTTCTCCCGAAAATTGAGATTGAACGGGAACATGACAGTCAAGAGGACAAGACCAAATTGCGACCTTTTCCGATGATTGTTCAATCTCCTGTTTGACTTCTTCAAGATATTGAGAATACCACCAATCATCGCCATCAAGGAAGGCAAGATATGGATTAGAACCTAATGAAACCGCTTGATTCCTTGCACCACTAACGAGAGGGTGTGCAGGGTCTTGACGAACATAAACGAAACCGTAGGACTCCACTAAGTATTTTGCATCATAATCTTGATGTTGAACAGGTGTGCCATCACAAACATAGACGGTGTAATCCTCAAAAGTTTGGTCAAAAACGGACTCTAAGCAACGAGTCAAAAACGATTGAGAAATCCGATAAATGGGAATGATTACATCAAACATGATGAACCATTCTTCAATTACTCATTTATAACTTCCCACTTCATTTCAACGGTAATGTCGTTGTAGCCTTTG
>Ga0164321_10000064_pt1 | contig 14941 bp, 38 predicted proteins | sample GuaBasSediGuay12_FD_121799 | JGI IMG/M metagenome (GOLD analysis project Ga0164321, IMG submission 121799) | Subseafloor sediment microbial communities from Guaymas Basin, Gulf of California, Mexico - Guay12, Core 4567-28, 21-24 cm | ecosystem: Environmental > Aquatic > Marine > Hydrothermal... | reverse complement strand
CCGTTAGATAGGCCGCCCCTTGAAACTCTCCAATCTAGATCTAAAGGATTGAATGGTTTCTTTAATGCTAGAAAATCTATATCACTCATTTCTCAACCACCTCTTCCCATTGTCCCGAAATTCACAACTCAAATCCGGTCCGGGCCTTTTCATAAACTCCAATGATAGGTTTAGCGGGTCAATCTCCGGCATGGTAGTGGATTTGGTTTGTGGGGTTGTTTTTTCTGGCGGTAAATCAGTGGACTCTGCTTTTCTCTCGTCGGTCATGGCTTTTACTGATCTCCTTGAGTGGTTATTCACGGCCCGGACAATCTCTGCCCGGAAGACATGATGACAGTCTTGACCTGCTTTCATATCGCCGTGTTGTTTTATGGTTGCCGGACTTCCTTTTTTGCTTTTATTGTTTTCATCATTTCACTGTATTCCTCTTCAACCCTTTTAGGGTCTGCATTCTCACCGAAAACCTCTAGCATTTCGTCGAAATCTGCCCTTGCATTTTCATGGCCTTTCTCGACTCTCTCTCTATAACCCATGCCGGCATGGGTCTCATGGCTTTCTTTTTGGCTGCTCATAATTTTTTTCTCTTTTTTAATGGTTGCCGGGCGCGCGGGTTTTTGGCTTCACTTATCTGACATGCATCAGATCAGAGCCTCCCTGCTGATTCGCTCAGTCGCACCCGGCGTGTTATCTATTTAAAATTGATGCATCGGGGAGGATTCGAACCTCCGGCCAACAGTTCAACCTGGACTGACATCCTTGCCTCAGTTATTCCCGGCCTGCTGCGCTACCAGACTGCGCTACCGATGCATATTAATGCCCCTTTTAAGGTAGAGGCGACACCCATATCTAGAGGCCGCCCAGGCCGATGGATTCCCCATCACTCGCTGATGTTCGCCTAAACAACAAACCCTAAATATTAAGCCTTTTTAGTTCTGGTGTCGGCTCAAGACACCCCATGTACGGCCGGACGCTACCCCGACTTATGTGTTTCCCCACTGCCTTGTCAATATTGCGTTTACGGCATTCCTAGGGTCAGAGCCACATTCCTGCTCTAAACTAGTTATTTTCGGCTCGTTACACCGTCCTGTCATGTGCTTGATCTATTCACCGACTGTCAGCACCGCATACATGTTACCCATTAGAGCCGGGCGCACTGCTTTTTACTGTTAAGCTCAGGTTGGCGGCAATCGTGTGGGAGGTCCGCCAGCACTCCAGCAACCAGTAAATTATCACCAATCTATAAATTTGCGAAAAATTAACTGGTTGTTTGCTCTTTTACTGTTGGCGTGTCACGTTATTTAATTGCTTTTTCAAGGGCTTTTCTTGCCTTTAAAAATATTGAGTTTGCCGTCCCGCAGTAGATGCCCATATTATCCACAACATCTTGCAGGGCTTCTAGCATCTCTGGGGCTGCTGCTATTAGGCGGGCTATCTCATCCTCTTTCTCTACGGTTTCTTGGTACGAGATATCACAAATTTTACAAAAATCGCCAGATACGTCCATGACGATTACTTTACCAGCAGGATATCTTCTAGCTCCCCATCTGCGATCTGCCATTATCTTTCCCTCTCTGGTGGTGGCGGTGATTAGTTGGCCAGTTGACAGCGGTTTAGACTAATTCCGTGTAGATGCGTCCCAAAGTAGCCGTTTTTTAATTTCTGGAAACCCATGGCATAGTCTTGTATAGGGAGGTCGGATTGAGTTTGGTGTATTTTAAAAATCTTTTCATGACCCGCGCATGTCTCCCGCACGATTGCGCCCGGCTTAAATCCCAGTAAGGATAATTGCTCAACACGCCAGAGCCTGGCTTCCTTAATGATACCATCTTCCTGCTTCATGATTTTATCAACCTCTCTGTTAATCTCAGATTCGCTCATCCGCTCTCTCCCTGGTTGCTGTGTTTCTTGCTTGCCTAAAATAGCTAATCCTGACTGTCTAGCTCTGTTTTATTTGCTAAAAGAGCATGCAGCCAAGCGGATGCCTCGCTCAGGTGTCCGTTTACTTCGCTGCCTTTATAGTATCTAAGATGGATACCAGAACAATTAACCTTCATAGATTGAAGGAATGTTTTTGAATCGACCTTCCTCATTTTTTCACCGTTCTCCATTATGATCTGCTGTACTTTTTTAAGAGCATAATGTTCCAGGCTCGTCATTGGCTTCCTTCCTGTAGCGGCACACGCTTGACGCAGCCAGCTCCGACTGGTTATGATTTGTTTTTTTGCATCGTCGAATTGATCCACAAGGCTTCGAAGATACACTAACTGCTTGCCTGGCTTTAACTCATCTATCAAAACTCCTTGCTCACGCCAAATGCCTGTAACATCTTCCAGGTGTTTTTTGCACTTATAAAGGATCTTAGATTCCAGGTCATTCATTTCCTTCACCTCTCAAAATCAACATTCCGATGTTATGTTTCTTGCTTGCCACAAAACCTACACCCAACCAAAAGACATGTCAACATAAAAAACAACACACAGGCACTTTTTTATGTTTACCTCTTTTTACAAGTAAGCCTTGACATTGCAAATGCACTTGCTTTATAAAGGAGGCACATCAACTTAATCAAGGAAAATAATCATGGGTATAGGCGTAATAATCGCAAAACCTCTAAGGATGGCTATGGCACAGCAAAACATAAAAACTCGCGCCCTAGCTATTGATCTGGAGGTCTCAGAAAATACTATATGTGGATGGAGAACTGGGCGAGGAGGGGTTGATGATGAGAACTTTAAAAACTTACTAAACCGCCTTAACATGGTGAAGAGCACCTTCTTTGCTCTTGGTGAATGATCTTTAAAAGGGAAGAGTAAATGAATAGCTTGCAAAAAATGGGGTTCGCATCAGCTAGAGAAGATCTTAACGGCTTGGTAGGGTTGGTCAGCCAGGTGAAGGCTGTTGTCGCTAACATTAAAGATGCTGAAAGAAAGGAAGCATTGAGAATATTAACCGCCCAGTTGGATGCTAAAATAGCTGACTGCTCAACATGGCTGGTTGCACTGGCAAGCTCGGAGTTCAGGCAGTAACTCTGACTGATGATTTCTTAACAGGCGTTAAACAATAGTGAATGATCTTTTAGGAGAGAGAAAAACATGTTAGACCGAGTCCTTTACCTTCTCCGCCGGTGGAAGTGGTTTCTTTTGGATTCGCCGTCCTTGGTGATGCGTGCGATTACCAGCAACAAACCGGGATATGGCAAAGCCCACGATAAATGGCTGTCGCTTGAGCCTATAGATTTTTAAGGAGAGAGAAAGTGAATGCAGATTTAATCTACCCATTAACTCAAGAGGCTTGCGCTGGCGTTATCAATACTGGCTCATGGGCGTACTCTTGGCATTGGAATAAAGACAAGTACAACTCCCTCACATGGAAAAAACAAGCATTAAATGACGATGTTAATGCCTTAGATTCTACCACAAAAGAGCTTGAAATGCTAGCTAAACAGGTTGCCGATTTAGTGGTGATAATCCCTATGCTAACAGCGGAAATTAAAGAACTTGAAGAGGAGGAATTATGAATAACCCTCACGCACATGACGCACACGCAGGCAAGGTAGTCGAAGACGGAGAAATAGCTGGTGACAAGCTTCTGCGTTTTATCGAAAGAGTTGAACGCCTCACCGAAGAGGGAAAAGCCATTAACGCCAGCAAGAGCGATGTTTTTCAGGAAGCTCAATCTGACGGCTTTGACAAAAAGATAATGAAGCAGATCATCAAAGACCGGGCCAAAGATTCTCACACTCTGGAAGAGGAAGAGGCTCTGCTTTATCTTTATAAGCAAGCAATCGGAATGCTGCAAATGGTGGAGAAATGAACCAGCTTGACCAGTCCAAACTTAATCCTTGCCCCTTTTGTGGAGGCGTTGCTGAGATGAGCCAATCAGGGCGTAATTCACTGACCGTTAAATGCAAGGATTGCAAGGTTACACGAAAGCAAAGTTTTTTACATAAAGACTGGGAATGGCTGGAAAATATACAGGTAGAGTGGTGGAATAAACGAGTGATGAAAGCCAGAGAGGTGGAGAAATGACCTCTCAAGACATAATAGAGGAAGCAATCAAGGATTATTCCGAACAGCTTGCCAGCACTACGGATGTCGGAGGCAGAGTATTGTCTGTATATTTAAACAAGCACTCCGAGGACTTGTCTTTTCATATCCATCAATACGCAGAGATGAAAGCCAGAAAGGAAAAGCCAGAATGAGCACTAAACTATCCTATGAAAAACTGACAGTAGATATGATTGAGTCTGGGAAAAAAATAGTTAAAGCATACGGTTTAGATCCATACATACATCACTTGTCGATGTTTTTAGGTGATGTGTATTCCTCAATGCAAAATATGACTCCATGTCCCTGGACGAAGATAGAAGGGCCGGAAACTTTACCAGCCGTAGATTTTATCGTTCAGGTTATTCGTCCCTCAGTAGCGGCTGGCTCTATTCGTCAATACGCTTACTACGCGCAAGACCCTGACTCAGATAGCGTTGTATGGTTTTGTCCTATCACAAACCGACCCCTGGACACTGAGCCCACTCATCATGCCTCTTTACCAGATCCACCAAAATGATTAAGACTGCTATTGCTAACCCTAAATATGGTGAAATAATGCCTGAAAATACACCAAAAGTCAAACCGATATTATTCAACTGTGAGATGGTGCAGGCTCTTTTGTCTGGGAGAAAAACTCAAACCCGCAGAGCATTAAATCTGCAGCCAAATAGAATAATCAGAGATGATGTTTTCTTTTTCCCTGACCAGTCAATGATGAACGGAACAAAAAGAACGTCATTGCATGTCTATTGCCCGTTCGGAAAATCCGGCGACCTGCTTTATGTGCGTGAGACATGTCGAGCCGATGAGAATGAAGATAGCGGGGTTGATTATGTCGAGTATCTTGCAGGCGGCAAAACCAAGGATATTCTGCCAACAGAAGAAGCCGTCGGTCAGTGGCTAGATCTACACCACTATCGGAACAAGTACGGTGCAGTGGTCCCATCCATCCATATGCCTCGCTGGGCCTCGCGCCTAACCCTCCGCATTCTAGATGTGAGAGTGGAGCGTGTACAGGATATAACCCACGATAACGCAGAGGCCGAGGGTATTAAAAAGGATACGGGCAAATACAGATACGCCGCATCAAATTTTGCCGCTCTTTGGGACTCCATAAACGACCAGTGTGGATTTGGCTGGGACGCTAACCCTTGGGTCTGGGTAGTAGAGTTTGAAGTTCTCCATGGTAATGTGGATAGCTTTATTATCAAACCTGAAAAGGAATTATAATCATGGCCAAACCATGGTACAGAGTCAGTCTCGACCCTCCATCAATTACCGAAGTGTATGACCATGAAAACAAGGGATTGGTCTTTACATCCAGAGAACGTGCAGTGCGGGAAATCAAAACCTACTGGCATGATAAATTTGTGCGGTTAGATGAGCAGGCACAGGAAGCTTATGCTGTTTTTGCTCAATGGCATGAGCAGTCTGGATAAACCCCATAGAGCCGCAAAGGAGAGTTGAATGTATATCCTTACCGCAGATAATTACACTGAATTTATATGCAACCTGGACGGCGTTGACGATAATGAGGCGTGTATTGGTCCTGACGAGTGCGTTTACTGGGAAGATGCTTGCCCTGAATCTTCCCCTGCTGATCCTGAATAGTCCATAGAGCCATACAGGATAGTTTTTTACTTGACTATTACCGATTATAATATATTATAGCCAAACACACTTTAAAAGGAGTTAAGATGAAGCAAGCAAAAAGCGTTTACATGCCACAAGAATTAATTAACTGGGTCCAAGAACTTGCCGACCATCAGAGCCGGTCTTTCAGTTATATTCTTTGCAGTGAGCTTTCCAAAGCAAAGGAGCAAGAAGAGCGTTTCAAGACTATAGACAATGCCAGTAAAAATAAATCAGAGGATTAGGCTTTGCACTACTATAAGCGAAACATAGGCGACTACAACAAAAAAGCTGGTAGGCTATCAATGCTCCAGCACGGTTCGTACAACCTCTTGCTTGATGCGTGCTATGACCGTGAACAGTTCCCCACGCTTGATGAGGCTATCGACTGGAGCTGGGCTGATTCGCCAGAAGAAATAGCCTCTGTCAAGTTTGTGCTGAAAAAATTCTTTACTTTTACCGATGGCGTTTACGTTCAGAAAAGAGTAGCAGAAGAACTGGCAAAATACCATAAAAATTCGGCAGTTAACAAAAAAATAGCGATTACGAGAGAGAATAAAAAACGCACGAACCGTGAACGGACCGTGAACGAACCACCACCTAACCAAGAACCAAGAACCAAGAACCATAAACCATTAACCAAAGAACCAGAAGAAAAGAAACAACCTTCACCCGGCAAGCCGGGCAAGCTGAATAATTTTAACACTGGTTTGATTTTTGATTTTTGGAAAGAAACCCTCAACCACCCCAGAGCAAAATTCGACGATAAACGCCGGATGGTTATTTTAAAGGCGTTTAAGATGGGGTTTGCCGAGGATCAATTGAAATCCGCTATTACTGGCATCTCCTTAACTCCCCACAACATGGGCCAGAATGATAACGGGCAAAAATACGATGGCCTGCATATAATTTTCAAAGATGCAAACCAGATTGAGAGATTTATCAGTAATTCAAACAACCCGCCTACAGGAAAGCCGGGGGCCGGGATAAGCAAGGGCAATGATAAAGACTACCACCTAATTGATTACCAGAAGGACGCAACCAAACCAAAGGATATGCCAGCATGGGTGAAATTACCGACAAGCAAATAGGATTCTACCAGTATGTAGGAATTTTGAAGCGGTATTACAGTAAAGATATTACAAATTATATCGCCGAAAATCCTGGACAGTTAACCGCGTTAGCCGTGGTGCGTGATTTTATCGGAACTTTGCATGACAGGACAGACCAGGGCGACTGCTTGGTTCTGTGCGGCTCGCCGGGATCTGGCAAGACTCACCTTGGTATTGCTATTATTAAGCAAGCTATGGCCGTAAAAATGACGAGTAAATATATTACCGTCCCTGAGATGATAAAAAAAGTCAGAGCCACTTACAAAACATCCGGCACCACAATGGAGCAGATTGTCAAAGAATTGTCGGAAGTCAAAATTTTGGTGGTTGATGAGGTTGGTGTTGAGGTGGCTAAAGATGACACCACGATATTATTTGATATTATCGACACCAGATACCGGCACCAGTTGCCGACGATAATTATCTCTAATCTCAACCAGGAAAAATTGACCCAGTATATTGGCGAGCGGGTTATGGATCGGTTATCAGAAGGCAATGGAGTTGTGATTGCTTTTGATTGGTCTTCGCATCGGACCGCTAAACAATGATTTTGAACTAACTCAAAATTTGAGTTAGTTGGATTTCACCAGATGAACGCTTAACCAGGAGAGAGAAATGAAAGATTCAAGCGTGAAACATAAAGAAAGATTAAAAGTATTAAGGGCGACAATAAAGAGCCTGCAAAAGACCATAGAAACTGAAAGGGATTGGAGTCAAGCACAGGCAGCCGGGCTACACAGAAGAAATCAAGCCTGCAGAAAACAGGTTAAAAGGCTGATTATCGCCATATACATACTTTCTGCCGGACTGATAGCGCAAGGGATCATCTGGTTTTTAGCTGTTGCAATAACAGGAGGGATAAAATGAGCGAAGTGCAGGTTTGTGGTTTTTGCGGAAAAACCCGCCAAACATCTCCCGGTCGGTGGGGGCTTTTTTGTGATAAATGGCTGTGCTGGCGTTGCTACAATAAGGGCGCTCATCAAAGCAGGGCAACGAAGGGGAGAGAAATGATTAAAATTGAGTTAGGAAAAGAATATACAACCCGCCATGGCCGAGAGGTGGAGGTTTATGCCGTTAATGTCGGGGCATCAGGCAAAAGGGTGTTTGGGGCAGTCATGACAGATGACTGCTGGTTGCAGTGTGAGTGGGAAATGGACGGCAGCAGATATGCGAAAGAAGCGAATGAGCTTGACCTCATTGAAAAAAGTCAGACTGTAACGGTGGATATATGGCTTAATGTTTATCCAGATGACATTGATTTAAATGGGATGTTTTATCAGAAAGGAACAGCCGATACGCACGCAAATAGTGATCGTATAGCCTGTATAAACTTCAAACGCACCGTGACATATGGCGAGGGGCTGGATAATGATTAAGAAAATTTTATTTCGCCGCACTGTTTCGCTGTTTGATAATTTATCCCAGATGGCTGGAGAGTATATTATTTATGACGATTGTTTCCATTGTGCGATATAAATTTGGGAGAGGCTATTAAGATGAGAGTCACCAAAGAAATGGCAGCCGCAGGCATGAAAAAGTACGAGCAGATATTCTCCAGCCTTGGCCGTCTGCCACCAACTGGACCGGTTGAGATATTTGAGGCTATGAGGGGTGCGGCTCCAGATCTTTGGATAAAGGTGAATGCCGACACGCTACCGAAAGATGTCCGTACCCGCCCAGTATACACCGAGCATGGCTGGCGAAAGGGAAGGTATGTCAGTAAGGAGAATGCGGCAGGAAAAAGAAACCATGGTTGGTATTTGGACGGTTCAAGCACAAGCTGTCACGATGGTTATGTCACTCATTTTATGGAGCCTCTTGAGCCACCAAAGGAGTTAAAATGAAAACCTGCTCTCAATGCAATAAATCCAAACCGGTTGCCGATTTTAACCGGGCCAAGGCCAGGGCAGATGGCAGGCAGGGTATTTGCCGTGATTGCTCTAAGAGGATGTGGAGGGAGAGGTAAGTAATAATGCCTATAGAAAATTATCAGCTCACCAAGCACAATATTGACCACTTTCTAGACGCGATTGATTCCGAACTGGAGAAAGAGCCGATATTGATGGTCACGGTTAAAAAGGCAGGGACGGGAAAATGGACTTTGGCCCGGCTCTGGCGCGCCTGGATGGCTACCACCACTGAATGGTTTAACGAGCAAGGGTTTCAAGTGGTGCTAAAAGGCCCGTCTGGAAAGCTTGGGGAGCCACTGGCGGTAAATGCAGAAGACATTCATGAACTTTTTACAAAAAAATGGCTTAGCACCGACAAAGATGGAGTTCGATTGAGTTGGGCAAAAAAACCGCATGGCGGCATGACTCCGGCAGACGAAGGCCAGAGGCTCCACGCCTTGAGATGCCATGAGGAATGGTGTTTAGGAAAAGGCATTGATATCTCCAACCCTAGAGACTCTGATTATCGGAAGCTCCAGGACGAAGAAAGAAAATAATTCCACGATCTTCATTTTTTACTTGCACTGTGCAAATTAGCCTGCTATTATCCTCTCAACATCAACGCAGGACAAGGAGAGAGATCGTGAATACAGTTTATATTAATGGTAACGAGCACAGCCAGGAAGCCAATACCAGTGCTGCAAAAAAGACGATAATCAGTCTTGTAGGAAAGCTTGAGTCTCAAGGTTGCTTTGTTGACACAGGACATATTAATACTTCGATACAAATGAAGCATCCGCATAGGGAAGGGATGGTATTTCTTAATTTTTCATAAACCAATCAACCGGGGCGCAAGCCCTTTTCAGGGGTCTGGCATGGATGACGAAAATTATTTAATAACGCTTACTTTCGATGAATGCCAGACAATATTACAAATGGCTGACACTGCATTAATAGGCATCAAGCACCAATTAGCCAGAAAGAGAGCACGAGGCCATGCTGCCGCAGAAACGTATAAGAAGTGTGTACAATCGGTTCAGAGTAGCATTTTAAACGGTTACGATCCACCAAAAGAGATGGGTGGTGATTTAAAATAACCAGCCGGGGTGAAAGCCCCACCGTCTTAGGCTGCAAGCCTAACTGATGAGCCGCAGAACGGCGAAACGGAGAGAGAAAATGGCAATCATTAAACACCAAATGCCCATTTTTAACCATCAAGGATATATGAAAAAAAAGATTAACGACTTACATGGCAAGGTTATGCTGTCACATTGCCGTAAAGCTCTTGACAGCCAAAGAACCAACTCTACTGCGTGGAATAGGTTCTTCGGAAGCGTTGCAGGATTCAATCAAGCGATGCTTGCTGTAGGTGCTTCCCGAATATCAGGGTAGTATTTTTAATCATGCTGGTGGCTGACGGTCGGTGAGTGGGTATCACGGTGACAAATCAAGCCCACCGTAAAAACGGAACTGCCAGACATCGCCGGCATGATTAAGGATTAATCAAGACTGTATCTGCACTAATGAGCAGAAAGAGTCATAACACTGTATAGGATGGAGAGAGAAAGACATGAGGCGTGGAGATATATCACAAGAATGCAGAGATAGCGCTTGCAGGCTCTTAGAGATTCACAGCATCGAATACAGGCATGTGTCTCTAATGGCCTACCTGATGACTGTAATGATGGATAGTCAGCGAATAGATCTGTCCAGGCTTTCAGGGTCTGACAGAAACTTGCTCGCTACTTGGCGCAGGAAAGGGTGGCTCGAAGATGGGCAGGGGGAGATGGACTTGAAAGTGTCGCATAAATTCTGGAGCGCAATGTGTGAAATTGTGTATCACAGTTATGTGGATAGGCCATGACTCCAGCCCACCTTTCCCAATGGATGGAGCGTAACGGCTTTTCCGGCCACGGAGGCCAGAGAAGGCTATCCAATTATTTAGGCTACAGCGAGGCATGCATAAGCCGTTGGCTTTCTGGTAAATCTCCAATACCTCAGCCAGCTATAAATCAGATTGGAAGGCATAAAGTTGAAGAGGTGCCAGATTATGAGGCTTGCATGGCTGCTATTCCAAATGATCCTGGAGACATTCAAGGCTAGCCAGCCAGGGCGAAAGCCCTCGGCAGAGGAAAAACAATGAATAACACAGACTGGATGGCCAAAGTTAAATCTAGAGAGTCGTTGCGGATTGGAGTTGGTAAAGGTCACGATCCAAAGGAAATCTATAGCGACATGGTGAGTATGGCTGTCAGGATAAAGAGCTTGGAGGATGAAAATAAATCATTGCTTTCTCGGATCGAGAGCGTAAGTGCAGTTGAGATGTGCAAGGCAGCAACGATGATGCTGGAGTTCGAGAATATAATATACCGAAACAGAACGTCATTTGAGACCATGAAAGCTTCACAGCTAAAAAGCAAATAACCCTGTATAGGATGGAGAGAGAATGGAAATTAACCCAATCGTAGGAATGGCAGTTGGAATTATGGTCATAGCCGGCACTGCCACTGTTTTAATGTATGCGTATAGCAAAATCAGGCTACTTTTCCTGTCGATAAGGCGAGCATTAATGGGGGCGTCAAATGAAGACTAAATTTACGCCAGGACCGTGGATATTTAGCGGACATGAAGCGTTTAAGGTTTTTCAGCTTTCTAAAGAAAGTACGCATATATCAACACCTAGTCAAGACGAAAGAATTGGTGTTGAGGAAAAATATGCCAATGCCCGATTAATAGCTGAGGCACCTTCCATGTGTGGGCTTCTTGAGGATATTCTTGACAACACTTTTTTATCTCTCAGCAACAACCCTGGAGATGAAAAACTACAAAAGCAGGTAGAAAAAATACAGTCTATTTTTAGCAGGATAAATAAATGACTCCCGCCTACCTAGATCAAGCCATACAGCATGTTTTTGGCTTCGGAGAGCGTGGCGGTAAAACAAAATTTGCCAAACTTGTCGGGGTTAGCAGGTCTGCTGTCACGCTATGGCTTAAAGGGGAAAGGCCAATACCTGGACCTGTAAGGCTTATAATCAAAATTTGGCCCCGGTTGAGGCCGGAAAACTGTACTTGCAAGTGTAGCTGCAAATGATTCAGCAGTATCCAAAATTCTATTTCGACGGCCATTACCACGCCATGGGCGGTATAAAAAGTGATAAAGAAGCAATAATGGTCAGGATGGCCCACATTCCCATCGAAGAAAAGAACCGGGTCTGCCGGGAATATGGGCGGATTTACCTTGCGAAAGGGCCGGATTTTCAAGAAGTGGCGAATTTATTTCTGCATAATGAAGCCGTTAAATTTAGGAAGTCTAAATGAATGAGATGTTACCATCTATAACGGCATGGTTGAAAAGATACAAAAAACACGCCTATAAATGCAGTGATTGTAAATCAATATGGGCTGTTATTGTTTACGGCAAAGGTTATGAGTATAATCAGAACTGCCCTGTATGCGGTAAATGGATTGGGATGTGCGACGACCCGGAGACTATTAAACCTTTAGCTCCTTATAGGGTAAGCGATAAATAAAAAGGCATCGAAAATGAAAAAACAAAATAAAGGTATTTTTGCAATCGTGTTTGCAGCGGTTTGGACGGGGCTTATGGTTTGCGGTTTTGCGGTTTTGGTTGTAATGCCGGTGTTGCAGGTTAATTGAAAATAATTGAGAGGGAAACTGAAAATGTCAAACAAAAAAGACAAGACAGATATGATCGATCTTCATTTTTCTAAAAACAGATATGGCGAGGACAGTAATCCTGTGATTACTGGTGGAGACAGAAGGGTTTTTACTTTAGAGGCAAAAATAGCAGTAAATCTTGTAGAAAAATGGGGGCTGGCGGCTGCGGAGAATAACGGTGAGGATAGCTCTGGAAGAGGAACATTGAGAATACTATCGGCGGCAGAGATGGTGGCTAAAGCTTGCAATGTCGCTGAATTGCTAAGCGAAGAAATTGAGAAACGAGGATGGATGGTTGTTGCCCCGACAATTGATAGCGTGAAGAAAACATTTCTCTCTGATGACACTTAAACCCCGTAAATGCAAACACATCCCTTGCGGAAAATCGTTCACGCCTCGATTTCTTTCGACTGAAAGGGTTTGCTCTACTTCTTGCGCTATAAAGAAAGCACAGACCGATACAGCCAAGAAGCAGGCAAGGACAGCCAAAGCAGCGCAAAAAGCCAGCAGGGCCGTTACCAGAGTGATGAAAGAGCAAGCTAAAACCCCTGCTAAATGGTTGAGGGAAGCGCAGAAAGCTTTCAACGCTTTTATCCGGCTGAGGGATAAGGATCTGAATTGCATCAGTTGTGGGATCACAAACGAAGAAGCCATCGCCAGATTAGGAAATAAAACTGGCGGTGTTTGGGATTGTGGACATTACCGGACAAGGGGAGCTTGTCTTGAGCTTCGCTTCCACCCTGATAACGCCCACAAGCAGTGCAAGAAATGCAATGCTGGGTCTGGTAAATATTCCCGAAAAGATAAAACCGTCAAAGAAATTTACCGGGCTAACCTTATTGTCAAGATCGGGCAAGCCCGGCTAGATTGGGTTGAAGGCCCGCACCCCCTGCCCCACCTAACCATTGAAGAGATCAAAGCCGTAAAATCAAAATACACCCTTATGGCAAAAGCCCTTGCGGAAACCTAAACCGGCCAATAACCGTCAGCCGTAAAATCTTCAGGGATTGGGTTCATGTCCTCCAGTTGATTGGATGCTTCCCGGACAGACTCTAACCAGAGAAACTCTTTTTCATCATCCTCGGCTTGTTGTTGCTGGTCTGCGTCCCAGTTAGCCTCGCCAGCCCTCAAAAGCGATAACGCCCTGATTGTGGCGTTGCTTTGTTTCCATACAGGGAATCGCTTTTCTATGCGCCGGGCGGCTTCGGCTTTGATGGCTTGGATTAATTGTGCTATTTCTTGCTCGGTAAAAGGCCGCTCTTCTACATCAATAATATTACCGTCTCCGTCATATGTTTCTCGCCTACGCATATTAAACCTCTTTGAAATAAATATTAGGTGTCACTGTTGTGACAGTGCCAACTATGAGTGATCCAGCACTTCCTGGGAATGTTGTGCCTCCATTTGCCTCTGATAGAGTGGATATTTTAGCATCAGATGCAGTATTGCCGAAGAATTGCGCTGCTTTATGATTTTCCAGTGTTAGCCTTCTAACCTCTGCCGTTGCTACATTATCAGTAACCATCGCAAAAGCATAGACTCCAGCAGGGAGTGATTGAGATATTACTATTTCTTTCTCTCCCGTTGTAGCCATAGACACAGTTCCTGCATCTAGCAGTAGGGTAGTAGGAACACCATTTGCAAAATTATAAATTCCCAGTCTAGCTATTTTTGTCGCTTCAGTGGCTTGTACATTAATCCCTATTCTAGTGATTGTTGTTGTTTTGTTAATAAAAATCGGGACGTACTCAATCTGATTCAGCACGGGAGTCATATTACTTGTAGCAATATAACCCATTGTTGAAACCCAAAACTTGTCACTGTAGCCGTTTGAGTTTTGATCTACGCCACCACCTGCAGCCACCATAGACCCGCCAGAAGCCAGAGAAGAACTGAGAACCTCATACTTCCCTGTTGCATATTCTCGCCAAGTAATTACATCACCAGCAGCAGATTGGTAATTAACCTCGCCTGATATGATTAAATTATCACCGTCATGAGTCCACAAGATCGGCACGTCACAACGGGTGATAATGATTGTGCCTGGGCCGCCTGTTGTGTTTATGGATGTAACCGTGTCAACGCCGGTTAAGATATTAAAGGAGTTGCCGTCTGTGAGTACGGGTAGTGCGTTGGCGCACGTTACATCTGCGCCGTTGCTCCACTGCATCTGGTGGCTGTTCATGTTTATATCAGCAGATGCATTCCCCCCTAGTGTACCAGACTGAGTAGTCTCAGTCCACACCGCTGCCGCTACTGTAGCATCAACGCAGACGTAATCCTTTTTATTCGTCCCGTCGGTCCACCTGGAGCCGATACTGTAACCATCATCAGAGTCTTCGTCTGCCGTTGGTGCTGTTGTTCCGTCGAATTTATGCAGGGTTGTCAGCTTGATATCGTTGTCATTCGCCCCTGGAGTTATGGTCAAAGAACCGTCGTTAGTCGTGATCGACTTTACATTTAACTCTGCCCCGGTTTTGACGCCAGCCTGGCCAACACCAGCACCTGAATCTCCAAGTGTGTTTATCTCGCCTTGGCCGCCCGCGCTTGTGCCTGCACCTAACCCGCCCCGCAATATGTT
>Ga0164321_10000063_pt1 | contig 15093 bp, 18 predicted proteins | sample GuaBasSediGuay12_FD_121799 | JGI IMG/M metagenome (GOLD analysis project Ga0164321, IMG submission 121799) | Subseafloor sediment microbial communities from Guaymas Basin, Gulf of California, Mexico - Guay12, Core 4567-28, 21-24 cm | ecosystem: Environmental > Aquatic > Marine > Hydrothermal... | reverse complement strand
TCGTTAAAGAATCGCATGAACTGTTCGTCAGTTAGTTTTGATTGTCGGGCGAGATTTACACGCAGTTGCTTACTGTCAAGACTTCCGATGCCTTTATTCTCGTAAAGTAAATCTATTTGCTTAGTTGTTAAGTTTGGATTTTGGGATAGAGCGATTTTACTCACACCCCAATCGTTTAGTAATTTAAACCTGTCTATCATATTCCCCCACTTCCTACTCGTAATTTCTCAAAGCGATGGCAATCGGGAATCTAGGTATTCCTGCATCAGTCAATCCGAAGTATTTTATCGTCATCATTTTACCAATGTAAGTTTCGGGTTTGCGGGAAACTGTGTTAAACATTTCTGCCCTTTCCGCCAAAGTCCCTTTAGGTCTGGCTCGGAACTGCTCACCAGAAACAGTTTCCAGAATCCAAATTACTGTTCCAGCGTCCTTGCCTTGTGCTTCCTCATAACCTATGACTTTAAACTCAGCATCGTCAAACTTCTTGTATTTCTGCAAATGTGCGCTGCGCTTACCCTGATAAGGTGAATCAATGTTCCTAAACATCAGCCCTTCAAAACCTTCTTGAACGAATTGGGAATGTCTTTTATCACCTTCTTCCTTATCCGCCACTATGAAGTTTTCCACTACATCCAGATAAACAGGTTTTTTTGTTCCAATACTGTCATCCAAGAACTTATGCCTGTCTTTAAACGGTTTCATACGATTATTCAAGTCAATCATGTCATAGACATGGTATCTTATTTTTTCTATCTCTTTTGCGTCTGCATCTTTGACTGTTTGCCTTCTCACCAATCCTGCTAACTTCTGGAAAGTCATTTTATCGCCGTGAGCATACAATTCACCATCCAAAACTACATTGGGTGGTAGGTTTAAAGACTTAATCTCATTTCTGATATGGTCTAAACCGAAGAAAGGATTGTTTCTTCTGGACATCATAATGACATCTCCGTTAGCATCAGTCCAAGACAAGCATCGGACACCATCTAATTTTCTCTGAACGACAGCAGGGAACTTTATCTTAGAACCGTGTTTATCAAAAGATAAAGCGGTCATAGCCGTCACAGGTGCAACACTTGGTGAAGTGGGTAAAGGGGGCGTTGGATTAAGATTTACCATACCGAATATGGGTTTGACATTAGGTTTGGGTTTAGTTGTAGGAATATTAGCAGGTGAGGGTAGTGGGACTTGAACTCCTAATTTCGTTGCCATAACATCTCTGTAAGAATTAGGGATAGAGTTTAACGGATTCCCTGAAACTCGATAACCTGACTTTAACTTTCTTTTCTCCACAGATTCTAATTTCTTCCAACCCATAGCAGAATGAGAAACATTGGAAATACTGAGAGAACCTGCTCTCCCAAAACCATCTATTCTTCCATGTCCTGTGACATACCTATCTCCCACACCTAAACCTGCATACCACTTGTGAGAGTTAGAGGCTTGGTCATGGAACTCTAAATAGAACTCTTTAAGGGTCATATAACTATGTTGCAGGGCGACTATATTAACGAATGGGCAATAACCTTGATAAGTAATGTGGCTTTAATGAATGGTATGGCGGGAATGGATTGGTATGAATCGAAGTCGGTTTTGTATCATTTAAGGGATTTCAGTAAGGACAGGCCAATGATAATGGCTTATTCGGAAGGTTCTAGGAAGTTTTTCCGCCCCATTTCCATGCCTACTACTCAAGCGGCACAAAAATGGTTGAGATATTTCTCATACCCTCAGAAATACCCTCACCTTTACCAATCCTGTGTGCGATTCAACATGATGAAACTAAGAAGTTTAGCACCTGCCCTTCCGAATGCGGCTCTTAAACCACCACCTTTGAGGTCGAAAGAGGAGCAAATTGTTTATCAGAACTACACTAACGCATTTCAAAAGTGGAAGAATGAGGTTTGGAACGAGACTCTGGATGACGAGGGATTCTGTGTTGGAAGGGATTTAGTCTGGGATGTTGATGATGTTTATGATGATTCGGATGCCTTGATAGCATCTTGTCAAATAGCAGAGCATTTAAAAAATAAATACGGTGTGGAAAAAGTTGAGATTGATTATAGTGGCAGTAAAGGTTTCCATGTGGTTGTAGCGTGGGAAGAAGCCAAAAAGGTATTGAACATGACTGAAAAAGACTTGACCCCTTTGCAGACCTGTGCTAAGAGAACTTGGGGGCTAGTCAAAAAGGTTTTCCGAGAAGCCACAGGAGAGGATTTTCGTGAGGCAGATTTATCCCCTATGAGAAGACAAGGAATTAGAAGATGCCCATTTTCAGTCCACCCTAAAACTCATCGTGTTTGTTATCCTCTGGAAAGTCGCCATGTTCTCAAGAATGGAAAGGTGGATTTCAATCCTAAGAGATTCCATTACAAAGTCTGCCAATTCCCTAAGACCCCATTAAACTACATTGTCCCTAACGCTTTAGAATGGACAGGGGAATATCTCAAAGCAGCAGAAGCATTCAAAAAGGAAAACCCTCAAACTAAACTTTTCTCAATGTGAGTTTATTTTCTTTTACCACCGAAATATGGCACACCGTGTCCTTCGGCTAACATAGTTTCCACAAGATTCTCTCTGCGGTCTTCTTCATCTTGGAAGAAAATTAAAGTTAGTTCTCCCAGACACCTGCCGAACTTACCAACACCATGAGATTTTAAGATGATGCGGTCAGCAGAATCTAAAAGTTCAGCCACTCTTGCGGAAGCCGCTTTCCCTCTGGCCTTCTCCTCTAAATCTCTTGTTCTCGATTCAGGAGCATTGATGCCGTAAAGTCTTACTCTGACATTGTGATGAACTTTAAAGCCTAAATCTATTTGAGCATCAATCGTATCACCATCAACCACTCGTAAAACTTTCATTTCATACTCAAACACACTACCACTTCCCTATTGGACAAGACTCAGAACTCTTTTTAGCCTTTAGAGCCAACAGACAACCGCATAGATTACACTTACTAACAGTTAAACTGCGTTTGAAATGCTCACACGAACCACAAATATTCATCCTATTAAAGTAATCAAAACTTTTAACTTCTGACGGTTTATTCTCATCACTCATAATCACAATAAGCAGTTTTACCTTTTATTCCTTTGCGTTTGAGCAGTATGATTCATATAGCGGTTGTTCATACTATGAGTGTGATAATATGAAGACAGCCAAAAACCACATGGAATATGTGTTAGGTTTGACCCCTCATCAATTTGACTTGTTAGAGTTCCTAAGAACACAGTTGAAAGATGGAAAAGATGTGTCCCGAAAGGAATTACACCAAATCTTAAAAATTGACTCAGCAACAATCGCCCGCAATCTATCCAAGTTAATAGAATTGAAATTGATTACCAGAGAATACGCTCTGAGTGAATCTGCACCACCACATTATCGTTATAAGACATATCCTTCGGAATACTACCAAGAGTATGTCCAAAGAGTGACCTCAGAAATGGTTTCACTAATAGAAACATACTTGAACTTTACAGAGGAACAACATGACTCCTAAAAAATTAGTTGATAACATCGGCTCTATTGATGACTTCGGTGTGTCAGGCGGATATGACCCTGCGACCCTTAGAAAAGAACCCTCGTCAAAACCCTCAAACGAGGAATCAGATGGTTATATCATAAAGTGGGAAAATGGTGAAAACGATGAAACTGTTAAACCGTTCATAGTGGAAACGCGGGAAACTCGCAAAGGCATTCAGAAAACTGTTTATCCTTTAATGCCATTCTGTCGGTGGTGTTCCCCTGCTGCAAGAAGGGAAGATGATTCAGAATGGACTTCAGGTTGGAGCGAAGAAGGAGCAGAAGTTAGAATGCACAAAAGAGAGGCGAGATTGGTCGGTTTATCTCCTGAAGAACATTATTCCTTCACATTAGTCGAAATGAAAGGTGAAGTAATCTGTAATGTTTGCGAACAATCTCCTTTAGAGGGTAAAGAAATTAAAAAACCTATTATGACAGTAAAAAAACCTATTGAGAGTAATCCTGTTGTCTTCGATGTCCATGCTTCGCAATTCGGAATAAGGACTGAAGGTTCTGTCATCCGCATCCCAGAATCCTTAGTTGCGAAATGGGTGGCCAAAGACCAACTAAAGAGTGGTGACTTAGTGATTGGTGATAGTGAAAAACTTTACTCCTTATCCGCACCTAAGTTTTTAGAAACCGCAGTTTGGGATGAAACCAACAAAGAATGGATTCTAAGTGTGAGCAAATGTAAATTAGTCCCTGCTCTAATAGCCGAACTAGATGACGACAGACTAACAATAAATCAAGACCAACTCATTAGTTGGCGTAAAACCGCCCTTTCTGTTAAACATTTGGTGGCTGCCAATGATAACGGTTTAACCTACACCACATCACTTCAAGAGTTCCTCGTTGGGGGCTATTCAGAAGGTTCATCATGGGTTTTCGATATTGATAATTGTAGTGGGCCTTATTTCATGGATTTAGAATGGCTACTTGCTGAAGATGAAGATTTGGAAATCGTTGAGTCTGAGAAACAGAGTAAGCAAACTGATATTCTGGATTTTTAAACATTTAACCCTAATGTTTATAGGTGTTGGCTGATTCGTATAGGGCAGGTGAGATACTATGGCGCACAGAACTAAGTGGTATGAAGAAAGAGTAAGAAGATTTTTAGAGAATGGTGGGGCTGATGGAAATGGTGCATCAACCGCTACTGAGATAATTGAGCATTTGCGTTCTAATTGTGGAAAGAGGCAGTTGCCATCCACAGGTGCTATATCTCATTCCTTAAGAGGTGTCAGAGATAGAAGTGGAAACAAGATTTTCGTTGAAGTGGGTCAGACTAAGGTAGCAAGAGGTGATTCACGCAGAAGGGGATATATGGTTTCCGTGTGGGCCTTGATTAGCAATCCTAAATTAGAGGAACTGCAAACCACTTACAAGTCTCCTAAGAAGGGTTCTAAAAATTAATACTATTTTAGACTATGTTTGAGAGGTCATTAGACTTCATGGAAATAACTTAATATAGCGTAAGACATAATTAAGTTTGTGAGAAGTATGCCCCAATATGATGAGCCGATGATATATCCTTTTGAAAGACTGTCAGATTTAACTAACGGTCAGGCTAATAAGGTATTGAAAGAGTGCTACTCTCATTTAGAAGTCTGTGAAAGTGATTCCGATTTTGAGCAAATACCCTTGAAGATGAAGATAAATGAGGATTTGTTTCAAGATTTGATACAGTTAATGAAACTAAAAGGTTGGCTGACACTTGAATAATGGTTAAATACTATGTGGCCGTAAGTGTAAGTATGACCATTGAGCAACCTGAACAACAAGAAATGACTATGCCTCTATTGGCGGCTACTACAACTAATGGTGGTGTCTTCATCGCAGGGCAACCACCTTACTATGGTGATGCTACTTACGCTGACGAGTGGGAAACTGCTTTTGGTGCTGAAGGAGAAACTGAGATAAATGCGTTGTTCGACAATGGCGACCATGTTATTGTTGAAGTTCTTACTGAGATGGGCTTAGATGATAAGGAAAAGAAAATCGGTGCAAAGATGGTTTCGGTTATTCGCATACCATACAGTCAAATACATTTCGTTAAAGCAGGTTATCTAAAGGGCATTCCTGCACCTGATTCTAACACAGATGAGTAAGGCTTAAAAGTAAGCCTACTCTCGGTGATAGCATGAACAGTTTTAACTCTAATGGAATATCATATCCATTATATGATTGGCAGAATGATGCTATTAACAAATGGAAGGAAAACAATAATCGAGGTATAGTTCAGGCTACCACAGGTTCGGGTAAGAGTCGTTTGGCTCACGCCTTGATTGTGGAACATCTGACTCAACCTGATGCAGTAGTCACAGTTCTTGTTCCTCAAGTTTCATTACTTAGACAATGGGCGGATGCTTTAGACAGTATTTTGGGTTTCAAAGTAGGCCGTTGTGGTGGAGGTAGTAAAGACATTTCTGAGAGGATAAATGTAATGGTTATCAATACTGCATTGAAGATTTTACCTTTGAAGGATTACAAAAATCATCTGATTATTGCAGATGAATGTCACCGTATGGCTGCCCCTTCTTTTCAACGTGTTTTTGATATTACCTATCACAAGTCTTTAGGACTATCTGCTACACCTGAAAGAGAAGACTCAGGGTTGGAGATTTTGACTAATTTACTTGGGGATATTATTTATGAATATGGTTATGAAGATGCTTTGAAAGCAGGTGTAATATCTGATTTTAAAGTTTGTGCTGTTCAGATTCCTCTCACACCTTTTGAGAAAAAGGAACATGATACTGCTCATCAGACGATAGTTAATCTAAGCAGAAGGTTGAATGCTCGATATGGTAGTCGAGGAAACTTGATAATTACTTGTCAAAGACTTCTGGCTAATGGAACGGATGATAAAGATGTAGGCTCATTTCTGGTTTCTATACAAAAGAGGAAGGAAATACTGAATACAGCGTTTAACAGGTTTAAAGCATTGGACTTACTTTTACACCAGCATAAGCAAGGAAAGATAATGGTTTTCCATGAATCCATAGACGATATATCTAAGTTAGAAAGGAAATACAATTATCTTAAACCTGAAGTTTATCACAGTAAAAAAACTGCTAAACAAAGGAGATTAGCGTTGGAGAGTTTTTCTCAACAACCACAAGGTTTGCTTTTATCTTGTAAAGCATTAGTCGAGGGTGTTGATATTCCTGATGCTGATGTGGGAATAATGGTTTCAGGAACACGTTCAGTTCGTTCCAGAATACAAACTATTGGAAGATTACTGAGAAAAGGTGGAGCATCCCAACCCGTTATTTATTTATTTTACATTCCTGAAACATCCGACACTAAGGCCATAACTAACTTGTTAGACAAAGGATTCCCGAAAGATAAATTAAGATTTATGAAATACTATCCCGATAATCAAAAAATAGTGGATGTTAAAGTTGATGTGGACAGAGTGTTTAAGAAAAGAAACTTTAAAAAATATTCAGGTAAAAAGACCTGTCCCAAATGTGAAAGAACATTCAAAGGTGAAACAGGTTTGAACAATCATCATTGTATTCCTTTAGAAAATATGAGTTTTGACGATTTCTTTTTAGGGTTTATGTCCAAAGAGTAGTGTTAGTATGACCAGAAAGTTTTCCACAAAGGCAAAAGATTTCGACTTAAGTGTTGATATTACCAAGACCGTAGGTGCAGATACAAGAGCCTCTGAGAAAGTTGAAGCATTCAGGGATTTATTCTTAGATAGGTATAAGACGATAAAAAGATATGTGGAAACAAATTATGACTTCCAAGATTCAGTTTCTATTGAAACATTGGTAGGCAACCGAGAGAAGTATTCTTCATGGGGGGCTTTAGGCAGAACTATCGTTATGGTTTTAGAGGCTAAGAAAACTCGTAAAGGATATTTGAGATTAGTGGTGGAAGACACATCAGGTGAAATGGATGCTATGGTCAGTCCAGAAGTGTTAGAAAGAATTGGAACAATAGCCACAGATGATGTAATTGGTATTGAAGGGCAGTTATCCAAAGATGGGGGAATCTTTTGGGTTCGCCATGTAGTATTCCCACAGATGATTAAGAAAGATGTTAGTGAGGAAGAATGTGACCCTGTTTCTGCCGCTTTTATCTCAGACATTCATAGAGGTGCAGACAATTTCTTAGACAAAGAATGGAATAAAATGTTGGATTGGTTAAACTCTGATGACCCTATGGCACAAAACATAGGTTATTTAGTAATCTCAGGAGATATTGTGGATGGTGTGGGTGTTTATCCCAATCAAGAACAAGAATTAGATATTTCCGATTTGTATGAGCAATATCAAGTGACAGGAACAGATTTGGAAAGAGTTCCAGACCACATGGAAACTATCATTTTGCCAGGTAATCACGATGCTGTCCGATTAGCCGAACCTCAACCTGTTCTTTCATCCGAAGTCCAGAGTCATTTCAATCACGGACATTTCGTAGGTAATCCGTGTAGGTTTAAAATAAGTGGAAAAGATGTTTTATCCTATCACGGTAAATCTATTGATGATATGGTGATGAATCTTAAAGAAGCCTCTTACGAAAATCCTGAAAATGCTATGAAGCAAATGTTAAAGAGGAGACATCTTGCACCTCAATGGGGTGTTAAGAACCAAATCGCTTCCGAGCCTACGGATATGCTCACCATAGAAACTACGCCTGATATTTTCGTGACGGGACACACTCACGGTCATTGTATGCAAAAGTATCAAGATGTTCAACTTATAGTATCGAGCACTTGGCAAGGACAAACTTCTTTTCAGAAAATGGTTGGTTTTGAACCTAACCCCGCCATAGTTTCAGTAGTCAAATTAGACGATGGTGAGGCTGCAACCGTCAATTTCTCCTAACGATTGATATACTATCTGCCTCAAATAGTGTTGTATGTCTGCTTACGAACTATCTGTTGATACCACCGCAAAAGGTTATGGCCACAAAGAATGGTCTAATCCTACCAATACCGAACACAGGCTTTATTTGCATCGTTTTGAAGGAAAGCATAAAAAGGATTGTGGTCACATAGACTTGCTAAAAAAGGAATATTATCCTGCTAAGAAATCTAATAGAAAGGCTGATGATATAGAATACTGTTTAGATGGTGATGGTGATGTTGTCTTTGTTATTACTGTGGATTCAGAACCGTTATCGGTGACTAAGATGGAATCTCAGAAAATCGTGAAAGCCACTAACAGGAAAAACATTCTTGATAAGTCTGATGACCCTCAACAAGTTATCCAACATTTAGCATCTGTTCACGCTAATGAGACTTCTATTACCGTATCTTATGGAAATACTATCGAGGTTAAGACTAAGAGTAGTTTCGGAAACATTCAAACTCAATATCCTAAAATGTCAATGGAGATTAAAATAGATGGGGGTTCAGATATACCTAATCTAACTCAAGTGGCAGATAATTTAGTAAAGTTAGTTGAAGATAAATTGACTGATATAGTTAATGATATTTCAGGGTGATAATATGGATGATATTCTAAGTAAAATAATGGATTCGGGTTCTCCTGAGATTTCTATACCATCTGGCCCACAAAGAGTTATAATCTTTAAAGATGACCCTGAAGAAAAGAGTAAGGTGTATTGTTTGCTTCAACTCTCAGACACCAATAAAATAATGGTAATTGGTCACATGAACAAAAGTGATGTTAAAAGAATTGGAAGGAGTATGTAAATATGGATAAAATAGATAATGCCTCAGTTAAACTAAACGAGAATGGATTATTAGTGGATGTTAAGATTCACATGAAACCTAATGATGGTGATGGATTGTATATTGTTCATTTTGCTATTGTTCAAGAAGAAGATGATGGTTTTAAGTTTTCAGTATTAGCCACAACTAATCTTTCTGATGCCAAAACTGAAGAAGATTTGATGGAAAACACATCTGAAATCTGGTCTTTACCTCTCACAAACAAAAAGAACTTTGAGAAAGCCCGACTCATCTTGGCTACAATGGTTAAAGATGGTTTTTACTATCAAAGAACTATCTATTCTTGGCCAGACCGACAAGATGTTGAGAAGGCTGATAAACAAGATGTAAATCAACTAAAGGGTGAGTTCAACAAACTCTTAAACATACTGCGTGAGAAACAAGAGCAGTTATAGGCTAAGTGACATTATTAGTGTTGGTGAATAAATGGAATTGACAGATGAAGCGAAAGCGTTTTTAGAAAGAACAGGAGAAACCTCTTTAGAGATGCAAAAACCTGTTAAGAAAATATTCCAACTTACTGAGTGTTCAGACCAACAATTGAACGCACCTTCTTATCGTGGTTCAAGTGGAATGTTCTATGTGACTCAATCTTCATGTGAAATAGTTGATGAATTGGGTAGGCCGAATCTTTGGGGAAAGTGTCACCGTCAAATCTGGTATTCAAAAAACGGATATGAAAGAGAGCCAATAGATTCAATTGGTTTAAGAAGAATGAGTTATGGTGTTTATATTGAAGACGCACTTCAAGACAATTGGAAGAAGGGTGGTATCTATGTTCAAAACAATGTTAAGATTAGAGCACACGAATATAATGTATCAGGAGAGATTGATGCGATTGTTTTCGACCACGAAGCCAATCATCCTGTGATAGTGGAAGTTAAATCAGGATATGGTTATACCTTTAACAAGAATGTTTTTGGTAAATCCAATCATCTTTATCAAAGTGGTTTTCCTCACACAGATTACATTATGCAAGTAATGTGGTATCTGCATTTACGCAAACCAATTGAGAAGATTCACGGTGATAGTCCCTACGCACTACTTTACTACATTGACCGTTCTGATTGTCGAGATAAGCAATTCGCCATAGAACTTTCAGAAGGATATGCGGGAAGGCCCATAGTAATGAATCAGTATGGAATAGAAATAACGCCCAACCCTGCGTATAAGATTGATAATAGGGCTTGTGTAAGAGATGTGGAAATACGCCCCGTTCAAGGTATAACGATGGAGAGAATAATTGAGAGATTTAAAGAGTTGGCTGTGAAGTTAGAATCTGATGAACCGCCTGAAAGAGAGTTCTATTTACGATACCCTGATGAAATGGCGGAAGATATGTTTGAAACAGGTGTGTTATCACGAAGTAAGTGGAACGAACACCAAAAGGATAAATCTGCTCCTGTGGGAGATTGGAAATGTCTATACTGTTCCTTTTCGGCAAATTGCTATCCTGAAGGTGTTGATACAGACTTAAGTGCAGACACTAAATTGGCTAATCGCTTAGTCCGTTTAACTACGGAAGAAGGTAAGCAGTATATCGAGACAGGTAAATTACCTGTGGTAGCATAATGCTAACGCATTAGTAGTGGTCGAGCCGAAGCCAACTTACTTACTCAGACTGAGTAAGAGTTAGTTTCGTCAGGCACAAGACTGTCTTCCATGCTGTTTAGCGCACCCTTGACAGGCATACCGATTACAGGCACTTTAGCGACAAGGTTATCGAAACCAAGTGCGTGTGCTCCATAAAGGACGGCTACCAAGCCAAAGAGCCTTTGAACAGTAGCAGGGCCAACGCCGAAGTTCCATATTCGGCTCATAGCATCACCAATCAAAGGCAGGTCGAAAACGGCTGGCCCTGCAAGGTGGAATAATCCTCCTACAAGAACAGACGCAGCACCAACAGTTCTTAGGGTCTTCATCATCATTGACATTTTTTTTCATCTCCTTATTTTTGTGGTAGGGGTTTATTCCTATCCATAATTGGTTGTTTGACTATAAGAAGGCTTCGGTCGGAAGTCAAGAAGGTTTAATAGGTATAGGATTGACTTTCTCTAAGTTTCAAACCACTACCAAAACCCTTTCATTATCTTTGCATTCTTTTTTAGCCCATTTACCCTCTCTTTCCAGACGGTCTTGGATGTGATTAGCAATTTTCAAAGCACCTTCAGGGGAAACATGAGAGTGTCGAGGAATCATTACACTTTGAACACTCCAAGAACCTTCCGCGTCTTGACCCATCGTTATCTTTGACCCTATAACATCATAGTATCTCAGACCAATAGTGTTGGCCGCCCTTGCAGCCCACGCAGGAACTCGGAAGTTAGTGAAGTCTTTAGGGTCACGGAATCTGACACGATAGTAGTTAGAAGTAGCATCAGCCTTAGAACCGCGTATATCAACACATTCTTCCACCATTTGTCGCCCGACCTTATGCTTTCGCCCCCTTTTTATTTCCTCTGCACCCCAATCCACCTCGTTGAAGGGGTCATGGTGATAGGGTTTGGTATTAGAGTCCCATTCCACTTCTATGCGTTCAGGGTCTTTGCGTCCTATTTGAGTGCGCTTCATGGCGGTTTCAGGTGGTAGGTCGCCGTTTAACTTGCGAGGCTTTACCTTGACCCCTCTCATGTAAGTGATAGTTCCCTGTTTCTTCTGGGGTTCTTCCTCTGCTCGCAACCTGTTATCTAACTCCATCAAGCGATAAGCCATTTGCTTCTTGGTCATTCGACCACCTCTTACTTCCTGCTGTAAATACAAGAGTTCTTCTTCCATCATGGCTTTCCTCATCAAGTAGTTAGTCATCAAAGCCTGTTGCATTGGGCCTGAAGTGGGTTCAGGAGCAAGGATTACTGATGCGAAGTCTTCTGACTCTGCTTTGAATCTTTGCCATGATTGTTTTACAGGTATTAAAGAAGTTTTACGGTAAGTTCTATCATAGATTTTACCATCAGGTGTTTTTGTTTCAACTACTAAAGACGCTTTTCCTTTAGGCTTAATACTCAGTATTTTACCTTTGTAGCCGTAATTGTAAATGATAACATCTCCTAAAGTCAATTTTTCTGCTTTAACAGCAGGTGTCCTACCATAAGACTGAAGTTGCACCCAACCATCCCAATCTCTTTGGTCTAATTCGTCTTTGCGAAACTTAGCAGGTATTCCTTTAGTGTTGTAAAGGATAATGGAATTAGGAAATCTTTTAGCCCAACTATCGGCGTTGAACAACTCTGCGCGACCACCTTCTTCCAGACAACACATATCGGCTTGGTCTTTCTCATCCACATCATAGACCTCATGGCAGCGACCACAGACCCAGATTTTTAAAGTCATCTCATAAGCGTCTGCTGAATAATCATCAGTTTCTTCTTCACCCTTGATGGCTGCCCAACCTAAAAGACCTCCTATGGTGGCGTAAGACCAAAAATGTTCTTTAAAGTGCTCTCTAACACTCATCGTGACCACCTACTTTTACCCATTTCCTCACTCATCTGTTTTATTTTACTGCTGGTAGTCGTTTCAAAGAGAAATGGAAATATGCCATGAATGAAGGCCACTAATGATAATCCTCCTAAGATTAAAGAATACTTGAAAGCAGTTCTAAGATGTTTAAAGTAGGATTCTCCTACTGAATGAGGGTGTTTGGTGAAAAGTTTAAACATTCACTCACCTGCCTCTTTGGATTTTTCAATTGACCAGAGATTGCCTAATCCTACACCTGCGAAACTTAAACCAAGTATCTGTCGGTATGTTAAAGACAACCCTTTAACTGTGATTAAAGGTTTATCCAATGCGCTAGTGTTCCCAATCAGGATTGAGACTCCTGCCACAATATCCAGAACAGGGGAGAAAACGCTCATGCTAATCATTTTTATTTAGCCGAAAGACTATAAGAAGATACTTATGCGGGAACACTTACAACATTAGTGTGAATATCGGTGTAATACTCCTCTAAGGTGTTGGCATCACGGATTTTAACCAACGCATCCCAATTGCCATTCTCAAGTTCGGAAAATAAATCATCTGCTATTAACAGTTCTTCAACAGAATACTCAATAGTGTAAGTTGGTGAGTGGTCGTAAGCCAAACTGTCGTAAAATAATCCATCACGATAAAGAGAAACAGAAACTTGAATCTCAGTTTCACAACCCGCTAAGGTGTTTTCCACTTCTATTCCCAACTCGATAGAATTGGTGTCATAAACGTAAAGGGTGGATTCAATGTGGTTAAAACTGTCCTCACAAGTTTCAGGTTCGTCATATTCACATGAGCCATCATCCTCTGTGGCTTCTTCATCATAGTTATTCGCTTGTGTGTCTGTGCATCCATAAATAGTCTCATCTTCTTGCTGTTCCACATCTATCCCCCAAAAATTAACTTGTTCTAATATTTCACCATCTAAAGTGGCTGTAATTTTAGGAATCCATGAATTACCTGCCGCTACACCATCAAAAATGTATTCAATCTGGGACTCACCATCCCCACTTGTGATAAGAAAGTGAGTGTAATTAGCCGCATAGCCGTTTTGATAAAGTTCCATATCAATTTTCAAATCATCACCTTCACAGTTAGTAGGCAGAACTTTAAAGGCAACTAAAATTGCATCTTGTTCTTCGTCATCGGCTACATGGCCTCGATAATGATTTGTGATTTCCACCTCACAAGGTTCTTCTATGGGGTATTCACATGAGCCATCATCTTCATTAGCGTCAGGATTATAGTTCGCGGCTTCGGAATCCATACAACCCCAAATTATTTCAACAGGTTTTTCCACACCTGTTATTTGCATTTGAGCAATCGGTGTTCCACCGTTGTCAAACTCATCTTGAATAAACAAATCCACCCAAATATCTAATTCTCTGTCAGGTGCATCACCAAGTTCGATATGGAAGTTGGTGTCTTGATACCAATTGAATAAATCTATGTTTCCTAAAACCCATTCTTGCGTGGGCGTTTCTGTATCAAAGGCATTAGCCATTACCACCATATTATCTAAAGAATCGCTGTCATTTGTATCACAATCAGTCCATAATTCACCGAATACATTTAACTCATCCCATTCCCATGTCCAATCAGCCCAATCAATCCCGTAATTACACTCTTGAGTTGGTGCGGCCTCATCATCTGAAAAAATGTCTATAACCCCGAAGGCTTCCATACTACCCCCTGTTATCAAGAGGAAAATAGGAATAATAGTAGCGATTAGAGTTTTAAGGTTCTCCGCCTTTTTTTGTGCTGAAGCAATAGCCCTATCCACAATATCTCCTTCTAAAGTGGTTTCGACTTTTACTGAAGTAGCATTCTCTCCACCGTTTAAAACTTTATTATTGGAAATATCGGTGTTTATCTCTTGGACTGTGGTGATTAAGGCAGCAGCCTCTTTTAGTTGAGTGACTAAATCTTTCTCAGGGTTTAAATGAGAATTGTTTAAAATACCATCATCTAACAAATCAGCAAGGACATCAGATTCTTCACGACCTGTGGCTTCTGCCAAAACCTTAGCCCTTTCTGTGAGTTCGTCTATATTATTAGAATTATCTTCTGTCATTGTCCCCACCGTGATTCTATACAAAGCGGATGTCTTCAGTAGCCATGAAAGCACCATACCCTTCTATGTCATCCCAGACCCACATCACAGGTTTGAGTTGCTTGGGTTCAAAACCTAATTCGGCTGCGGTGGTATAACCCACTTTAACCTCTCCATCACTTCGATAACTTCCATCAAATCCCATGAGTTCAACCATCATCCCATCACTTTGCACTAACATTGGTTCAGCCCCAAACCTTTCTTCATAAGAAATTACCTCATTCTTACAAGCGGGGCAATAGACTTCACCATCTATATTATACCATTCCAC
>Ga0164321_10000062_pt1 | contig 15110 bp, 16 predicted proteins | sample GuaBasSediGuay12_FD_121799 | JGI IMG/M metagenome (GOLD analysis project Ga0164321, IMG submission 121799) | Subseafloor sediment microbial communities from Guaymas Basin, Gulf of California, Mexico - Guay12, Core 4567-28, 21-24 cm | ecosystem: Environmental > Aquatic > Marine > Hydrothermal... | reverse complement strand
TATGGCAGAAAATTTCACGGTAAAAAGACGGCCAACGGCGAAATTTACAATATGTATGCCATGACAGCTGCCCACAAAACATTACCTTTTGACACTTATGTCAAAGTTCGCAATCTTAAGAACAACAGCAAGGTTGAAGTTAGAATCAATGACCGGGGGCCCTTTGCCCGAGGCAGGATCATTGATCTTTCTTACACGGCCGCAAAAAAGGTCGGAGTTGTCGGCCCCGGTACGGCTTCGGTTGAAATCGTTGCACTCGGGTCAATTGCTCAGTCAAAAACGCCGGATAACACAGGTCGATCTTATATCCAGGGAAATTATTCTCAGGGAAATTTTACAGTTCAGATCGGTGCATTCAGTGAATTGAAAAACGCTGAAAGACTTAAGCAAAAACTTGATCGATCATACAAAAATGCTCATATATCAATCTATTACGACGGATACAACACTTTTTACAGGGTGAGGGTGGGCCGATGTCCCACTCTGGAACAGGCAAATAGGTATGAAGAGTTTATGATTCAAAACGGATTTAAGAATGCCTTTGCAATCGCAGAAGATAAATAAAAAAGAAATGTTACAAAAGGTTGTTTTTCTGGACCGGGACGGCGTTATCAACAGGGATTCTCCGGATTACATCAAAAACTGGTCTGAATTTGAGTTTCTTTCCGGAAGTTTAGAGGCAATAAAGCTACTGACTTTAAATGGATTTGCCACTATTATTATTACAAACCAGTCGGTTATCAATCGCAAGATGGCATCCGGAGAGGTCCTTGATTACATTCACACAATGATGATAGAAACCGTTAAATCCCGGGGAGGTGAAATAAAAGACATATTTTTTTGTCCGCACACACCTAAAGACAGATGTAACTGCCGCAAACCAAGTCCTGGACTGATTTTTAAGGCTAAACAGAAATACCGGATCGATCTTGCAATTTCGGTCATGGTTGGCGATAGTGTAAAGGATATTGAGTGTGCTAGGAATGCCGGGTGCGGGCAGGCTGTTTTGGTAAAAACAGGCAGCGGAGCCAAATCTGAAAAAATTCTGAAAGAAAAAGCGATCTATCCCGACCATATAGCCCGGGATCTTTTAGAAGCCGTTGAATGGATCATTACCCATAACAAGTAGTCATCAATTCTTATGAACAAATCCCTTCCCATAACTACTCTTGAAGGATGTCTGGAAAGAATCACTTATTTCAATGCTGAAAACCATTATACGATTGCAAAATTAAAGACCAGCAAGACCAATAATCTTGTAACGGTTGTCGGCACCATGGCGGCTGCCAATCCGGGCCAAACCCTTAAAATTCAAGGTGCTTGGGAAACCCATCCCAAATATGGCCAGCAATTAAAAATTGAGTCGTATGAAATTATCTTGCCCGCAACAATCGATGGGATCAGAAAATATCTGGGATCCGGCATTATCAAGGGTATAGGACCTTCAATGGCCAACAGGATGGTCAGGTGTTTCGGGTCAAAAACCTTTGAAATAATAGAAAAACATCCTGAAAAACTGCTGGAAGTTCAAGGGATAGGGAAGGCAAAAGCAGCATTAATATGTGATGCCTGGAAAGACCATCATGTTGCAAGAAATTTAATGCAGTTTCTTCAAAGCATGGGTGTCCAAACCTCTTATTGTGCAAAAATACTCAAAGAATATGGCACCGATGCTGTCAATATCATAAGTAAAGACCCTTTTCGTATGACAACCGATATTCCCGGAATCGGTTTACATTTTGCTGATACAATCGCTCATAAGCTGGGTGTCAAAAAAGACCAACCCAGGCGGGTAATGGCATGCATTATCCATGTAATGCAGCAATTTGCAAATCAAGGAGATGTTTTTGCTTATGAAGATCAACTGGTTGAACGTTGCAAAAATCTCTTCCAGATAAAGCCGAGTGTAACCAGGAATGAAATCTGTACACTGTCTGTTTCAGGAGAATTGGTTGTTGAGAATGCAATGGATGACCGGGACAAAAAAATTGTTTATCTGAAAGAAATTCATCAGGCGGAAACCGGTATAGCAAACAGACTTAAAGCCCTGTTGTCTGTTCCTGTGGTACCATCCGGTATAGACGCAGAGCGTATTTCAACAGAAGTTCAAAAAAAACTCGCCATAACGCTGTCTTCCGAACAACTGAATGTCCTTGAAGAAATACTTTCCCATCGAGCTGTTATCATAACCGGAGGGCCCGGAACAGGTAAAACAACCTTAATAAGATCTATTAATGCCGTCTTTTCAGCCCTTGGAAAACATGTTCTTCTTGCCGCACCTACCGGGCGGGCGGCCAGGCGACTATCCGAGATTACCCGAAGGAAAGCACAAACCATTCACAGACTGCTTGGATTCAATTTCAAGGACGGTCTATTCGAAAAAAACCAGGATAATCCTCTTGATGCAGATGCAGTGATCATTGATGAAGCTTCAATGGTCGATACTTTGTTGATGTTTCACCTGGTAAAGGCTCTTTCAATGACTTCTGTGTTGATACTGGTCGGTGACGTTTTTCAGCTTCCATCCGTGGGCCCGGGCAACGTGCTTTCCGATATGATCAAATCGACACTAATACCGGTTTTTTATCTAAAAAAAATTTTCAGACAGACCCATGAAAGCCCTATCGTTGTGAATGCTCACAGGGTTCGCCAGGGTAAATCTCTCGACCCGAAGTCGCTGGATGATTCAGACGGTCTTTCTGAGTTTTACTTCATGGAACAAGATAATCCTGACAAGGTTGTCTCCACGATTGTCGAATTATGCACCAGGACTATCCCTGAGCGCTTCGATTTTGATCCCGTGCACGAAATTCAAATTCTAGCCCCGATGCACAAAGGCGTGGTCGGCACAACAAATCTTAACCTGGTTCTGCAAAAGGCCTTGAACCCAAACCAGGTTATGATTCAAACCAGGGGCAACACCTTTAAACTCGGCGACAAAATCATGCACCTTAAAAATAATTATCAGAAGGAGGTTTTTAACGGAGATATCGGGACCGTAAGCGCCATTGATAGAAAAGAAGAAGTGCTCTCGGTGAACTATTATGGTAGGATTGTAAGCTACGATTTTACGGAAATGGACGAAATATCTCTGGCATATGCCATATCGGTGCACAAGTCACAGGGATCGGAATACCCTGCTGTAATATTACCGATAATGACCCAACATTTTGTTCTTTTGCAGAGAAACCTGCTGTACACTGCAATTACCCGGGGAAAGAATCTGGTAATCCTTATCGGCACAAAAAAAGCCCTGGCTATTGCCCTCAGAAACAACAAGCCCAAAAAGCGTCTTTCCGGTCTTGCTTTCCGGCTTGTCCGGGCTGAATAATAAGGAAAGAAGTGGCACTTTGGGGACGTGGCTTCAGAAGCTAAAATAAATATGTATGAAAGATCTTGACATTCCTTATAATTTCACTTACTTAAACTTCAACCTTGAAACAGGAGAATGATTTACAAAAAACTTTAAAAAACAGTTGTTTAGAGGATTACTTATGGCTGTACCAAAACGTAAAAAATCTAAATCAAAACGGAATAAGCGACGGACTCATCAGAAAATTACAGGCGTTAACCCGACAAGCTGCCCTCAGTGCGGTGATGCTCGGCTTCCACACCATGCATGCCCCAGTTGCGGCACTTACAAGGGCCGAACTGTTATTGAAACCGAATAATTCCAATTTCAGGATAAAGTAATGTCTGAAAAGAGAACGCCTATTATCATCGGCAGCGATCATGCAGCTTATGATTTAAAGGAAAAGATTAAAGCATTCCTCGTTCAAAGGGGTATTGATGTCGAGGATGTGGGTCCCCATGGTGAAGATTCGGTCGACTATCCTGATTTTGGAATCAAGGTTGCGTCCATGGTTTCAGCGGGTAAGTTTGAGCGCGGAATCCTTCTGTGCGGTACCGGAATAGGCATGTCAATGGTTGCCAACAAATTTCCTTATGTCAGAGCAGCTCTTTGCACAGATCTTTTTTCCTCTATCATGAGCAGACGCCATAACAATTCGAATATACTGGTTATGGGCGGTTATGTTGTAGGAGATGTACTTGCCATGGAGATAGTGAAAGCCTGGCTTGAAACACCATATGACGGCGGCCGACACCAGCGTCGATTAGATAAGTTCGATCGGATAGACACCGCGATATCTGATGAAGATTCCGGTGTTTAAAGGATTGGACATACTTGGCCTCATTTTGTATAAAGAACGTACTGTTCATATCCTGAACCGATATACAGGTTTTCGATTTAATGAAATCTGAAACCACAATCTTTTAAAGAAGGGATTGTTTTTGGACTTGAAACTTATTGAAAATGTGGATCCTGAGATTGCAAGTGCAATCAACATGGAGGTCAAAAGGCAAAAAAACACCTTGGAGCTTATCGCATCGGAAAATATTGCCAGCCCGGCAGTCATGGCCGCTCAGGCAACTGTTCTTACCAATAAATATGCTGAGGGTTATCCTAATAATCGTTATTACGGTGGGTGTGAATATGTTGATGTAGCTGAAAAACTGGCCATAGATAGGGCCAAAAAACTATTCCATGTGCCATATGCCAATGTTCAGCCCCACTCAGGATCCCAGGCCAATATGGCAGTGTATTTCGCTTTGTTAGAAACGGGGGATACGGTCCTTGGCATGAATTTGTCCCATGGCGGACACCTTACACATGGAAGTCCGGCCAGTTTTTCAGGAAAGCTTTATAATTTTATCCACTATGGCGTAAACAAGAATACCGAAATCATCGATTATGAAGAATTGGCGCTAATGGCGGAGAAACACAGGCCGAAGCTGATTGTTGCCGGTGCGAGCGCTTACCCGCGAATTATAGATTTTGAAGCATTCGCACAAATTGCCGAATCTGTAAAAGCCTATTTAATGGTAGATATAGCCCATATAGCCGGCCTGGTGGCAGCAGGGCTTCATCCCTCTCCGTCGTCTTTTGCGGATGTTATAACTTCAACAACTCACAAGACATTGAGGGGGCCGCGCGGCGGCTTGATTTTGGCAAGAACCGACTACAGTGCTAAATTGAACAGAGAAATATTCCCAGGAATTCAGGGGGGACCGCTTATGCATGTCATTGCCACAAAAGCTATTGCCTTCAAGGAAGCCCTGGGTGAATCGTTTACCGCTTATCAGCAAGATATTGTTAAAAATGCAAAGGTTCTTGCCAACTGCTTGATGAACAATGGTATAAAATTAGTTTCCGACGGCACCGATAACCACATGATGATTATAGATTTAAGAGGTCTTAATATAACAGGTAAAGATGCCGAAGATGTCTTGGGACGTGCCGGAATTACAGTCAATAAAAATTCGATACCATTTGAAAAACTTAGCCCATCGGTAACCAGTGGTATTCGCATTGGAACACCTGCCATTACCACGAGAGGTATGAAAGCGCCGGAGATGCAAACAATCGCAGAGCTTATTATTGATGTGCTCAAAAACCACAAGAATGACGATCTTATTATGAAAGCAAGGGCAAAAGTTCACGAACTTTGTGAAACTTTTTCACTATATAATAAAGAGGCGGGGTAGAAAAGTGTCAGTGGGAAGCAGTCGCCCTTCATGGGAAGTCTATTTTATGGATATTACGTTTCTAGTGTCTAAACGTTCCACATGTCTCAGGCGGGCTGTAGGCGCTTTGATTGTAAAGGATAAGAGAATCCTGTCTACCGGCTATAACGGCGCCCCGACCGGTATTAAACACTGTATTGAAACAGGGTGCATACGTGAAAAATTGAATGTTGCCTCAGGTGAGAACCATGAACTGTGCCGCGGCATACATGCTGAGCAGAATGCTATTATTCAGGCCGCTTATCATGGTGCTTCCATAAAGAATGCAACTCTTTTCTGTACTAACCTGCCGTGTTCCATATGTGCTAAAATGATCATTAACGCCGGAATAAAAAAGATTTGCTACAATTCAGGATATGCAGATTCAATGTCTGAAGAAATGTTGAATGAAGCGGGTATTAACCTAATTAAAATTGATGCCAATTAGCAGGGAGGGATTCATGAAGTGTCCATTTTGTGGGGAAGTTGACAACAAAGTTATCGATTCTAGATTGAGTAAGGATGGAAATGCAATTCGCAGGCGCAGGGAATGCCTTGTATGTAGTAGAAGATTTACAACCTACGAGTATATTGAAGAAATCCCTGTTATGATTATTAAAAAGGATGGGCGTCGTGAAGCCTTTTCCCGTGAAAAGTTGCGCTCAGGCATCCAAAAGGCCTGTCAGAAGCGAAATATAAGCATGAATATTATCGAAGAATTTCTCGATGAGCTGGAACGTGATTTAAGAGAAATCGGGGAAAAAGAGATACCTTCCAACAAAATAGGCGAAAAGGTCATGGCCAAACTTCATGAAATAGACGATGTTGCATACGTAAGGTTTGCATCTGTATACAGAGAATTCAAAGATGTAAACGATTTTGTATCCGAACTAAAAAGTCTTCTCAGCAGGCATTAACCCGAATATTCGGACGCTAATGGACGACGAACATTTCATGCAAATGGCACTTGACCTTGCCAAAAAGGGGGAGGGTTTTACTTCCCCCAACCCGATGGTCGGTGCCGTAATTGTTAAAGACGGCAAGGTCGTAGGAAAAGGATACCATCAAGCCGCAGGTGAAGCTCATGCTGAAATCAATGCTATAGATGATGCCGGCGCTTTGACTCAAGGCGCAACCCTTTATGTTACCCTCGAACCCTGCAATCATACCGGACGGACACCGCCTTGTACTGAAAAAATACTGGCGGCCGGCATCAGGCGGGTTGTTTTTGCCATAAATGATCCGAATCCCGGGGTTAAAAGAGGGGGTAAAGATTATTTAAAAAACCGTGGAATCGATATCACAACTAGTGTTTGTGAAGACCGGGCAAAAAGACTCAATGAAATTTTTATTAATTACGTAAAAACAAAACGTCCATTCTCCATCATCAAATGTGCGGCCACTTTAGATGGACGAATTGCAACAAGAACAGGTGATTCCAGATGGGTTACAGGTAAAAAATCGAGGGCGTTTGTCCACCGGCTTCGGCATGCTGTAGACGCAATTATGGTCGGCATTAATACTGTTGAAAAGGATGACCCCCGTCTAACAACCCGGCTGACAAACAGTATTGGAAACTTCAAGGGCCTGGATCCGGTAAGGATTGTTCTTGATACCCATCTTAGAATTTCTGAAGAAGCTAAGCTGTTGCGGCTCGATTCTAACTCTGATACAATTATTATAACCGGTAATTTGGTTTCAGAAGACAAAAAAGCCAGAATAGAAAAGAAAGGTGCAAAGGTTGTTGAATCACCTGTCAAGGACAATTTTATCGATCTTGACATCCTTATGGATCGTTTGGGGGCTTTAGGTATAACCAGCCTTCTTATAGAAGGAGGGAGCCGGGTTATAGCATCAGCTCTTTCAGCCGGAATCGTCGAAAAAATATTCTTTTTCTTTGCTCCCAAAATTCTTGGCGGAGATGATGGTGCGCCCGTTTGTAAAGGGCCTGGAGCGGATTTAATGAAGAATTGTATACCGGTGAAAGACATTAATATCAGACGATTCGGTGACGATGTCATGATTCAAGGGTATATTGATAAGTGATCTAACCTAAGCCGAATAAACCGGCGAAGTGATTAAAGTTTGCAACTTGACAAAGTATAGGCGATGTTTACAGGAATCATAGAAGGTTTAGGCACCATTATTGAAATACGGCCTACGGGCCGGGGAAAACATTTGACCTTTGATGCCGACTTCGTTCTTGATCAGACCAAGATCGGAGACAGTATTTCAGTTAGCGGCGTCTGCCTGACAGTGATTATGATTGACGGCAAACGCTTTCAAGTCGATGTTTCGCCTGAAACTTTTGCAAGAACAACCTTTTTAAGGGCAAAGATAGGAGGTCGTGTGAACCTTGAGCGTGCCCTTCGCCTTTCCGGCCGCATAGACGGTCACCTTGTTTCAGGGCATATCGATGGTATAGGAACCGTAAAACGGAAACAAAACACAGGAAATGCTGTCATTTTCACTATCGGAGTACCTGAATCTCTTTCGCGTTACATGGTAAAAAAAGGTTCGGTTGCAGTGGACGGCATCAGTCTTACCATAAACAACTGTGGTCGCGACAGTTTTAACGTAAGTATAATTCCGCATACTGCAAAATTGACAACCATGGGGCTTAGCAAAGTCGGGAATCCTGTAAACATTGAAACAGACATGATTGGAAAGTATGTTGAACGTTTTGTTAATAAAATGCAATATAGTGATAGAGAAAAAGAAACCGGGCAGTCTGTAGATATGCAATTTCTGGCCAAAACCGGCTTCCTTTAATTATAGGTTTTACGTTTTACGTTTTAAGTGTTAGGTTGCTATCTCTTATCGTTTTAACAGACACTTAAAACCTAAAATATTTGAAAAAGTCGTTTTTTTGACTTTTTACGAAGCCGTCAATATCTTGATGATAAAAGAAATATACAGGAGACAATAGTTAATAATGCCACTTATAACCATTGAAGATGCTATTAAAGAAATAAGAGTAGGACGTATGGTCATTCTCGTTGATGATGAGGACCGTGAAAATGAGGGTGACCTTACCATGGCTGCTGAAGCAGTTACACCTGAAGCCATTAATTTCATGACAAAGTACGGTCGAGGACTTGTCTGCCTTTCCATGACAGGAAAAAAGATAGATTCCCTAAATCTCCCATTGATGGTCGATAACAATACATCCCAGTTTCAAACCGGTTTTACCGTGTCCATTGAAGCTCGATGCGGCGTAACAACCGGTATCTCTGCTGCGGACCGTGCCAAAACAATCCTTACAGCTGTTGCAGACAATGCCAAACCGAGTGATCTGGTCCGACCGGGGCATGTATTTCCCTTGAAGGGCAAAGATGGCGGAGTTATGGTACGTGCCGGCCAGACAGAAGGATCTATAGATCTATCACGTCTTGCCGGATTAAAGCCTGCCGGTGTAATTTGTGAAATCATGGATGAAGACGGAACCATGGCCAGAATGCCTGCACTTGAGAATTTTAGCAAAAAACATAATATAGGTATATGTGCCATCGCTGATCTCATTGAATATCGTATGCGTACCGAATCATTTGTGAGAAAGGCCGCAGAAACCGTTATCCCCACTTCACATGCCGGCAATTTTAATTCCATCGTGTATGAAAATCAGGTGGATGATTTACTTCACATTGCCATGGTTAAGGGTGAGATCGATTCGGACAAACCTGTCCTTGTTCGGGTTCATTCGGAATGTCTGACAGGAGATATTTTCGGTTCACTCCGCTGCGACTGCGGAGAACAACTGTATAAGGCGATGAAAATGATCGACAGGGAAGGCTCCGGGGTATTGCTTTATATCCGTCAGGAGGGTAGAGGCATCGGTCTTGTTAACAAATTGAAAGCCTATGCACTCCAGGACCAGGGTCTTGACACGGTTGAGGCTAACGAAGAACTGGGATTCAAATCTGATATGAGGAATTACGGCATCGGTGCCCAGATTCTGGTGGACCTGGGGGTTAAAAAGATGAAGCTTCTTACAAACAATCCCAAGAAAATGGTCGGCCTTGAAGGATATGGACTCAGTGTTGTTGAGCAGGTAGAGATTGAAATAGAACCTAATAAATATAATGTTGGGTATCTAGAGTGCAAGAAACTTAAGATGGGGCATCTATTAAATATTGATACAATACCCTAACCCGGATAAACCGGAAAAAACAAATAACAAATTCCAAATAACAAACCGTTTTGATCATTGAGGTAACAACCCGGTCAAGCCGGAGAAGTGACTACAATGATGATTTTATTTACTTAAACCGGGAGAAATTTAAATGCCAAAAATTATTGAAGCTAACCTTCTGGCAGAGGGCAAAAAATTTGCACTTGTGGTAAGCCGTTTTAACGATTTTATCACCGACAGGCTTAAAGAGGGTGCCGTTGATGGACTATTACGTTCCGGCGCCAAAGACGAAGATATCGATATCGTGAAAGTCCCGGGTGCATTTGAAATACCGTTGATGGCAAAAAAAATGGCGGCGACAGATCGATATCATGCCGTTATCTGTCTGGGTGCCGTAATCCGAGGGGCAACACCTCATTTTGATTATGTATGTGCCGAAGTATCCAAAGGGGTCGCCATGGTCAGTCTCGATGCTGGAATTCCGGTCATCTTTGGTATTGTAACAACCGACACTATCGAACAGGCTATAGAACGTGCCGGAACAAAAGCCGGTAATAAAGGATGGGATGCTGCAATAACAGCTGTTGAAATGGCAAACTTGATTGAGGTTGTCGATCAGGCATAACCATGGGAAATCGTCGCAAGTCACGGGAACTTGCCATGCAGGCGCTCTTTTATATGGATATGAGTCAGAATGACTCAAATGAGATGCTGGAACGCTTTTGCGACAATTTTGCTCCATCAAGAAAAGTGCTTCCCTTCTTTCTCAAGATTGTAAAAGGTGTTATTCAGGGTAAACCTGAAATTGATTCGATCCTTGAACGCTTTTCTGACAACTGGAAACTCAGTCGCATGTCCTGCGTGGACAGGAACATAATGAGAGTTGCAGTATATGAACTGCTTTACTGTTATGATATCCCATCAAAAGTATCCATCAACGAGGCCATTGACGTAGGAAAGAAATTCGGCACCCGAGAGTCGGGCGCCTTTATCAATGGAATTCTCGATAGCATCCGTATAGCACTTGATAAAGAAGAGATTAATATAAGTGACAATATTCAAACAAATGAAGAAGACTAACCCAAAGGAGGATGAAATGCAGATCAAAAAGGTTTTTTTATCAGAAGCTGAGATGCCGCGACAATGGTACAATATACTCGCCGATATCAAAATGAACCCACCCTTAGGGCCTGATGGGCAACCGGTTGGGCCTGATGACCTTGCCCCGGTCTTTCCAATGAACCTGATAGAACAAGAGGTAAGCTCCGAAAGATGGATCGATATACCGGATGAGGTTTTACAAGTTCTAAACATTTGGCGGCCATCCCCTCTGGTAAGAGCTCTCTCCCTTGAAAAATACCTTGATACCCCTGCAAGGATCTACCTAAAAAATGAAGGTGTAAGCCCTCCCGGAAGCCACAAGCCCAACACCGCTGTTCCTCAGGCATACTACAACAAAATTTTCGGAATTGAAAAGATAACTACAGAAACCGGTGCAGGCCAATGGGGAAGTGCTCTGGCTTTTGCCTGCTCCCAGTTTGGAATTGAGTGTAAGGTTTTTATGGTCAGAGTCAGTTTTGACCAAAAGCCGTATCGCAAATCTATGATGGAAGCCTGGGGCGCAAAATGCATTCCTAGCCCCAGCACAGAGACCAATGCCGGTCGTGCCGCCTTGGAAAAGGATCCTGACACTCCGGGAAGCCTTGGTATATCTATCAGTGAAGCCATTGAAGCGGCGGTCAGCGATGAAACCGGTAAAACACGCTATTCATTGGGAAGCGTTCTAAATCACGTTTTACTACACCAGACAATTATCGGTCTTGAGGCCAAAAAGCAGTTGGAGAAAATTGGGGAGTACCCCGATGTCGTGATCGGATGCGCCGGAGGCGGAAGCAACTTTGCAGGCCTTGCTTTCCCATTTGTCTATGACAAAATAAACGGTAAAGAAATCGATATTTATCCTTATGAACCGGCCGCCTGCCCTACAATGACAAAAGCCCCGTTTGTCTATGATCATGGGGATACGGCAAGATATACCCCGCTTCTTCCCATGTACAGTTTAGGCCATGCGTTTGTACCGCCGCCAATTCATGCCGGCGGACTCCGGTACCATGGGATGTCTCCCGCGGTGAGTCAGCTCATAACCGAAGGGATTATTGAAGCAAGAGCTGTCACCCAGCTTGAAGCATACAAGGCCGGTGTTGCTTTTGCAAAAACTGAAGGATTTATATCCGCCCCGGAAACAAATCACGCCATTGCTGGTGTAATTGAAGAGGCCAAAAAAGCAAAAGAAGAAGGAAAAGAGAAAGTTATCCTTTTCAACTGGAGCGGTCACGGTCTTATCGACCTTGCAGCTTACGACAAGTATTTTGCCGGTGAGCTATATGATTTTGTATTGACCGATGAAGAGATGCTGGCCTCGGAAAAGGTATTTCAAGATTATCCCAAACCGCAGTTGCTAAAAAGCCGTTGATAAATGGACAAAAGCAAAGATCGCCTTGAGCGAAGATGCCCCAGACTGGGCGGAGATGTTTCATTTTACTACTGCAGAACAAGCAGTGATGACTGTTCCGCTTGCTGGAAGATTTTTGACTGCTGGTGGGAATGCTTTGATGTGGTTGATTATTTAAATAAATACTTGCCGGAAGATAAGTTTAACAAGCTTGTTAATACAAAGCCTCAGCCGAAAATGGTAAGTCTTGTTGAGCTTATTGAACAGGCTAAAAAGAGGAGTTCGTGAAATATCCGGGCTAAGGAGGCTGTATTGATTATTAAAGAGCTTGTTGTTGGACCGCTTATGTCAAACTGTTTCATTTTCGGATGTGCAAAAACAAAAGAAGCTGTTGTCATCGATCCCGGAGACGATGCCGACAGAATTCTGCTTTCTCTTGCCGATTCCAGTTTGAAGGTAAAATATATCATCAATACACACGGCCATTTTGACCATGTGAGTGCAAACGGAAAAATGAAGGATGCAACCAGCGCAGATATTCTGATCCATCCGCTTGATGCTGCCATGCTGGGTAATCTTTCAACCAATGCAGCCTTTTTTGGTATTTCAGTAGAGAACTCACCGCCCTGTGATCAAACCATTGAAGAAGACGACAGCGTCTCTTTTGGGAACATTACATTAAAGGTTATTCATACTCCGGGGCATACACCGGGCGGAATTTCACTCTATAGCGACGGGATTGTTTTTGTTGGAGACACACTTTTTGCAGGCTCAATCGGACGAACAGATTTCCCCGGGGGAGATTTTAACACCCTTATATCGAGCATCAAGACAAAACTTTTCAAGATGGACGATAAAATAAGGGTGTTTTCAGGGCATGGCCCGGAAACAAGCATCGGCAAGGAAAAGCGCTTCAATCCCTTTGTGGGTCAATCTTAGGGATATTGATGATTTGATAAAGGAAGCTTTTTGTTCCTTAAATATCAACAATCTCAAAACACATCCGCATCTGGTAGAACTCTAATGATGTTTTGATATCTTCTTTTTCATTATCATGTCGATCATCTATGGTGGTCAACTTGGGATGCTGTGACGACGTCAAAATCACAGACCAGTGGCGCATGGTCAGAGAATGTAACTTGTGGTATCTGAAAACGAGTTACGTGAATTTCCGGGCTATGAAAAATATAATCGAGTTGTCTGCGGGGCGATCTGCTGGGGTGGGAGGGTTGCCCCTGATTGTTGGCATTCTTCAATCCGGTGGCCGCAGCAAACAACTGTAATTCTCGATCACCCCAGAATACATTGAAATCCCCAGCAACAATGACCGGCTTTTCCACATTTTCGACCATCGAATGGAGCTCATTAAGCTGGTACTGACGATAGCGAAACTTCAGAGACAAATGTACGAGGAAGATTGAGATTTCGTTTAACTCCAACTCAATCACCAGTCGCTTCATCCCTTCACGAAAATAATGAAACCTATGGCACTTGATTGCATGATTAGTCAATAGTGCATTACCTTGTTTATTCACCAATGGGATCTTCTGTACAATGGAATCGACGGGATACTTTGACTGATATATGTGATAGTGTTTCATTTCCCTCGCGATGGCTTCAGCCTGGTTGCTCTTTTCTGAACGGTAAGATCCGCTGTCAACCTCAATTAAAGCAATGATGTCCGGATGCACCGATCTGATGAACTCAACGATATGACGCAAATTCCCATTGGTATGCTTTAAATAGCCGCTGTAAGGAACCGGAAGGTGGAAACGTTTCCCGATCCCCGCGCCGTAACGGATGTTATATAAAAGAAATCGCATATTTCCACATTAATATCATTTACGAGTTCGATTGTAAATCGCAAAAATATTGGTCTTCAATTTTTCAATGTTAAAGGCAGAAAACCTGCAACTCAGAAGTTAGACTTTTTACGAAGCCATCAACTAAAACGCTCCTAACTGGCAGTTTTTTATCTTTATATCCATCACTTCGCAGGTACCACTGACTTTCATTTTTTTGACTTTGAATGAGGATGCAATATCCCACGCACTTTTACAAGAAAGTCTCCCATCCACCAGTGCGTCAGTAAGGACATCGTTTAAATCCTGGTTTTCCAAATCTTGAGGTTTTACCATTTTTTTTTGAGGATAATATCCAAACAATCCCAGCTGGCATTTTATCAGCTTGAAATTAAGCATGTCAACGTTCATACCAACCACATCTGCTGAAACCTGCAGCTCCTTTGCGATTTCAAATGCAACAGCACAGGGGACTTCATTGTTTTTCGCCTTTTTTAAAATTTCATCTTTAATCAAAATATCCGGCTTTGCATCCGGACCGTGTTTTTGTGCAAATTGTTCTCCCTTATGAAGACTCATTATACCGCTCCTTTCATAATTTTATCCAATTTTAAATATTTATTATACAGTCATATTTGATGAATTCGTAAAAAGTGAAACGTGAAATGTAAAATGACTACATTTAGTACATTAAGAGGCAATATTACACAACATATAGACTTTTCACGTTTAACTTTTTACTTTTTACGGAACTATCATATTTTTTACAAGATAAATACAAAGTTTGCAACAATTCTAATTATGCAAATATATCTACTATAAAAGCGATTGTATAGCTTGTGCCTATAAACTCTTTTTCGAGAACAAGTTTGTGCAGGTTTAAGGTTGAACTTAAAGGAGCAGTCTGTTATCTTTATAGTTTCCGTGAATAAAAAAACTCCATACTCTTGTTGTAGCCATCATGTCCTTTTTTATTAAACGAAAGAATACACATCAGATTAAGGTTGGGAATGTAAAAGTGGGTGGTACTGCTCCAGTTACGGTACAGTCCATGACAAATACATCTACCCGGGATGTTCCGGCCACAGTTTCACAAATAAAGCGTTTGGAAAAAGCAGGATGTGAAATTGTAAGGGTGGCCGTTCCTGACCAGGAGGCT
>Ga0164321_10000061_pt1 | contig 15181 bp, 29 predicted proteins | sample GuaBasSediGuay12_FD_121799 | JGI IMG/M metagenome (GOLD analysis project Ga0164321, IMG submission 121799) | Subseafloor sediment microbial communities from Guaymas Basin, Gulf of California, Mexico - Guay12, Core 4567-28, 21-24 cm | ecosystem: Environmental > Aquatic > Marine > Hydrothermal... | reverse complement strand
TACAGCCCAATGAAGGACCTGATTGTTATGCCATTGAAGAAGCAGTTCAACAGCCAAGATAAATATTACCATACGCTGTTCCACGAGATGGTCCACAGCACAGGTCATGATTCGAGATTGAACAGAGAAGGTGTTGCTACAGCTAATATGTTAAATAAGACCAAGCACGACTATGCCTTCGAAGAACTGATTGCAGAGTCAGGAGCAATGGTGTTGTCAGGGATTGCAGGGATTGAGACGAAAGACGAGTCCAAGCAGAGCCAAGCATATGTCAACGGATGGGTCAAAGCAGTTGAGAAAGCCGATGAGAAAGCTATCGTATCAGCTCTAACTCAGTCAGCGAAAGCTACGGATTACATCCTAGGGGTTAAGTAATCCCTACGACCTGAGCAAGTCGAAAAACTGCTCTCTGTAGTGGGATGTGTGTCTCACCTGATGATTCGAAAACGATGAAACAGATATATTAATAATAATAAATTTAATTACTATGGCAAAAATGTCTAACATTCAGTTCACAGCTAAGTTGAAAGAGCTGTACAAAATCGAGAACGAAATCGAGAAGGATTTCGAGCTAGGAATCATTGACCAACTTGAGTACAACGAGCTAGTCATGAGCGTCACTAATCAAATCATTAACTTAATTTAATCACTATGGCAAATTTCATTTTAGACATCTCAGATATTGGGAACGACAAAAATCAGGCGAAAGGTTACTACCATCGCCTGACGGATTACATCGAGAATCAAGAACTCTTGACCGAGGATGACTGCCACGAATTAGTCAACCGAATTGAAGCTTTTATCGAGCAGGAAATTCAGGAGATTCGTGACGAGAATTGGCACGAGTACAACGAGGAAGATAACTATTAATTTTAAATGCGTATGAAGAATTTAATAATGAAGAAAACCTATGCCTTGCATCTGACAAAGCAAGAACTTTGGCTCTTGAAAACGGGACTAGAAGCTGAGAAAGATGTGAGGTACAGCATGAGTACAGCAGAAGAACATGCAGAACATCATGCTGAGATTGATAAGTTGAATCAGAAAATCAAAAGTTTAATTTAAATCAAACACATATGAAAAAAATCGAAAACATCGTGATGACAATCACAACGCTAGGAGTCCTATCTATGATTTATAGATTGCTCCTTCACATCGCCATCAATGACATCCACGTTTGGTATCATTGGGTCTACTTCACAATAGCATCAGCAATGGTCATGTTTGTGAGCTATGTCATCGCATCCCTTGTGATTCAAGGGTGGAGACAAGTGTAAGAAAAATACTACACTTCACACCAACCTCAAGTCAGAAACGGCTTGGGGTTTTGGTGGTAGAATGAACAAGCATTCGACAGATTGTTAACAAAAATTTAACATTAAACATTTGGAATTGTCGAAATTTAGTCGTATGTTTGTCGAAACATTTGGAAGTTATGAGTACGAAAGTCACATACAGCATCACAATGAAGACGAGGTTTGGTAACTACCGAACCTTCACTCAGGAGTTCAACAACGAGAATCACTTTAACAATTGGTACAAGTTGATGAGCAGAAAGGGTCACAAGATTGTGGGCGTTGAGGACATCGTGGTCTAGCTTATTTATTAATTTAATTTAAACACTATGACAAATTATTTGAAGTACGTTGATAGCGTACAAGTTAAACTTACTGATGCTTATCAGTACAAAGAAGCGATTCGCAAGAATCAGGAGTTCAGTTTTAACTGCAATCAGAAGGACAATCTTTTGGATATGCTTCTAGAAACCAATCTCTTGAGAAACATCGAGACCCCATTCAGCTACACTATCAAAGGGTCGTGGGGACAGAAAGATGAGGAGAAAGCATGGAGTTCAGGGAGAGCATTTCTAACTAAGTATCTCAATGATTATATTCAGGAACACCTTGATAACAAGCTCAGTAGCTACACCAAGACAAAAACTATCTACGAGTTTGTCAAGGACATGGATATCAAAGACAAGAGGAGAGATTCTTATGCTGACGGAAGATATGATGGGAAGCTTGACAGAAAGGTAGGTCTCAAAAGCAGAACTCAATATGACGAGCTGAACTATGAGATGGAAACCCACCATGAGTTTAATATTAATATATCTCTTACTGATTTTTATTACAAAATAGGTCAGGAGAATTGGGAGCTGATATTCAACATACCTTATGATAGTGTAAGGCAGGGATTGGAGTTTGATATGAAGCTCTACCTTTACGACTCAGAAGGTAAGGACATCAACTTCAAGACCAACAAGCTACACCTTCGATACCTCAACTATGACAATAAGGTAAGCGATTATCATTTGAGCAGAGGGTCAATCGTTTGGAAGCGAAACAAGAATGGCGAGAAGGTTGTTCAGAACGTCAAGTATTGTTCGAGTGCGTTTACTGACAACTACAGAGATGTCGGCTTCAATACCTTTGTGGTCTACAAGCGAGAGAGAGATTTCTATTGTACTCAAAAGTACGAGACCAAAATCAAGGAGACCAACAACAGAGCTGTTGCCATGAATGATTTGCATAAGGAAGTTGGAGGTACAGCAGGTATCGTTGCTGAGAGTGTTAAGACCATTTATGAAGATGACTACAGAAAGCTTAGTCACAAGTTCCGAACTCCTGACCGAGCAGGGAGACATACTTGGGGACAAGTGGTAGAGGTCACATTTGATGATGGCTCATTCATGTGGTATGACAACGAAAGAATGAAGGATGGCAAAGACATCAACGAGTGCTATGTTGGTGGACATTGGTCAGGGTATGTCCCAATGGCAAAGCTTGACTCCAATAAGTTTCAGGAGTTGGTTGCCAAGACCCTAGCTGAGTAAGTATAAATAGAGGAGTTTAAATCTGTTGTTTCATTGGTTAGGGGAGTTACTCCTCCTCCCCCCAACACAACTCAGGTGCTACCTTGGTGGTCGGAGTGGTATAGATTAGAGAGGTCATAGCTCTATTCGATTTGACACATACGTTAGTTAATATAACAGAGGTTCGAATCCTCGCCTGAGTTCTAACTTTAAATATAATTCTATGACTAAAACAAACATCGACTTAGATGTAATCTTCGACAAAGGTCAACAATACGATGGGTTGATTGATGAAGCTTACATTGTAAACTACATTGAGGGTACACGCAATTGGTATTGTGGATATGTACAGCTCAACAAAAACCATTCACTTGTTTCTTTATATAATAATATGGAGAACAATTGGAATAGATGCTACAAAATCGCATTAAGTTTTTCAGTTCATGGTGGAATCACATATGATTCATTGGATGATAAAGGCAACTTGACTTTTGGGTTTGACCTCCACCATCATGGAGATGATAAACTCATTGACCAAGAGGGTTACGTCAAAGAAGAAACTACTCTATTTGCTATTGACTTACTAAAGGAGCATGTTAAAAAATCTGTTAGGCATCAACTCATATCGGAGAAGTATGATAAGATAACTGAACTGAAAGAAGAAATTCATAAACTAAATCAATTATAATATGAGAAAAATCACACAACAAGCAATAGAAAAATTTATGAATGCAGAGCCATTCAAAAGCTCAAACACAGAGGTGGTAATATATGATACCACATTTGATAGATGTGAGTATACTACAAGGGCAGAGCTTCGGCTATTCGGAAACACGATTGCTAAAAGATACAATGACCCTGAAAACACTACATTCATTACGAATTGTGGATGGAAGACCATGACAACAAAAGAAAGGTTGAATGGGATACCAAATGTAAATATCACTCAACGCAATAAAGTGTGGTACTTGAACGGCAAAGAGTGGGATGGAAAATTAATTAATATAAATCCAAAATACCAATAACAATATGGAATTACCAATCGTAACAAACACAGCATTGAAATGGAATGCTGAGGACTTAGTTTCTAATTCATATAGAGCATATAAGAATGGAGACATAGACAAAGTAGAGTATGACTCTATTAAAGCTTTGGATAAAGACCAACAGCTTGACGTACTTGAATCAATCTTTGATGACATTGGCGAGTATATCATTGAGACCATAAACAATGATATCTACGGAGCTTTAGTTGACCGATACAATGATTCGAAAAGAGCGACAGATGAGTTGACGAATGAGGAAATCATGGACAGAATCCTGAAGCTCAAGATGACTGAGGGTGTTGATGTTCGTGACGAAATCATACGGCTTCAACAAATCATAGACCAAAGAATAGGAGGTCACTTATGAAAGCAAAGAAAAGAATCTCTCATTGGACTATCAAGATTCAATGGGACAACGGCAAGGAAGAATTTGTAGAATACATACCCAACTATGTTGCTACATCAGTAGATGAATTTTTAAATCAACTAGAGGATGAACAAGAACAACAGCAATTGGGAGTATGAAGACATAGTAATCTATGTCAGCATGATTGGAACAATCATATATATAATAATACAATTAATTAATAACTTAAAATAAATAAAATGGGTAGATACTATTACGGAGACATCGAAGGTAAGTTTATGTTCGCTGTCCAACCAAGCGATGCAGGGGAAAGGTTTGGAGCTTACGAAACTCCACAAGAGCCAACATCAATTGACTACAATGTAAGTAGAGAATCATACAATGAACTCTGCGATGAATTAAAATCAATCGAGGATTCAGGAGCTGTCAAGAGAGTCAAACATATGTGGGCTGAGCTAGAGAAGGAAGGTCAATTGGGATACAGCCAAGATGACCTGAAAAGATTCAAGGTTAGCGATAAGGACATGAGTGAGTATGCAGATTGGATGATGGGTAAGCAGATGAAAGATTACTTTGATGAGAATCCTGATGCTAAATCTTTATACTTTAATGCAGAGCTATGAGTAAATTAATAACTTTCAAGGATGGGTTTGCGTGGTTAGATGTTACTGACCATGCATCCCAACATCCCCACAAACTATTTGAATATGAGATGGAGCTGTATACTTTACACGATGATGACAGCGAATCTCTTATCGAGTCCGTTGAAGAGCTTCAAGAAGCTTTGAGTCTTGGACTTCGAATCGGACTTGAGGTGGGTCATATCAGACCAAAAGAATCTTGGTGGAGTAAGGCAGACAAGATACTTCAGGATGGATTTTGGTACATCAAAAGTGCTGATATTAAATAGAAAAAATTTGGAAATTAATTAAACATTTTGTATGTTTGTAAACTTAATAAACACTACTATGGGAAAATCAAAACAACTACTGATGTCTCAGCGTGAGCAAGAGACACATGACAACTACCGAGACGATGAGTATCGGTATCACCAATGGATGTCACATCTTCAAGAGACATCTCAATCTACAATAAGTAATAATCCGACTGAAGTATTGAATGACTTGTTTAAGACATTTGGAGAAATCTTTAGTCCTAATTCTAATGTTAATGAAAGAACCAATATTTAAAGAGTACGCCACTAAGGTTGCAGACCTTTACAGCGTAAGTGAAGATGAGCTGTTCAGTAAAAGTAAGAGACGAGCTATCGTTGATGCGAGACACCTGCTCTACTACCTATGCAAGAACAGACCTATGAAGCTGAAATACATTCAGGATTACATGGGCAACAATGGATATAATGTGGGTCACTCCTCGATTATCCATGGCATCGAGCAGGTAACCATGAAGATAGAGGAGGACTCCGACTATCAAAAAGTAATTGATTCTATTAATGTATTATAGAGTTATAGACATATGGGAACAAGCCAAGCAAGATGAGTTTGCTGTGGCGTTGGATGGAGATGGATTCGAAGCTCGACTTTGTTACGGAACTAAAATAGTTAATGACTTTGATACAGATAGTATCAAGTTTTACAACACCACGAAAGGTGGTGGTTTCTATAAAGAGTTAACAGCTACTGAGATTGCATACTTCTGCGAGATGGGATGGAGAGGTGGAGTATATCAGATTGCTGTTGAAACCTACAAAGAAAAGCTCGACAAGATAGAGGATGCTATCAAAAGAGAAATGAATAGTCGCAAGAATCCAAAGCAAATTCAATCGCTTAAATCAGCTCGTGAAAGAATCTTAAATCAATATCGTAAAATGAAAAGTAAAATCAATAAGTATGAATACTAAATTAAAAACAATCAACATCAAGGGTAAGGAGTATGTAGAAGTCAACGAAAGACTACGTTACTTCAGAGAAAATTATCCTAACTATTCTCTTACTTCAGAAGTAATTGAGAAAACTGAGAACTCCATATTGATTGGAGCCACCATCACAAACGAAGATGGTAGAGTAATAGCTTCAGGTTTAGCTGAAGAAGAAAAGGGTAGCACCTTTATTAATAAGACATCCTATGTGGAAAACTGCGAGACATCAGCATGGGGTAGAGCATTGGCTAACTTTGGAATCGGACTTGATACCTCAGTTGCTTCGGCTGAAGAAGTGCAGAATGCGATGGCAAACCAAAACAAAACTACATCTAAAAGTTTGTTAACCCTTCAGGTAGATGATGAGAATTGGACTAAGGTCTTAGGGTTTGTTGCTAACAACAAAGACAAGGGACTCCAATGGATTGCCGACCAACTAAAGATGAAGTACAAACCTTTATCAAAGAAGGTCAAGGATGAAATCCAAAAACATCTAGCTTAATGGAGAAGAAAGTAACCAAGAAGATTCTGAATCTGCTCAAGTCAGACGAGGAATACTACATGGGATTGGGTAAGCAGTTCTTATCCAACTCAGACATCGGTACGCTGATGAAGAACCCAAAGAACTTTGGGATTGGCATGGAAGAAAACAAAAATCTCATCATGGGTAGATACTTTCATTGCTTAATACTTGAACCTGAGAAAGCTCAGGATTATAAAGTATATTCAGGTAAGGTTCGCAGGGGTAAAGAGTATGATTCATTTTTATCAGAAAATAATCTTACCTTTTGCCTCTTGGAATCTGAGAAGGATGAAGTACACCGATGGGTAGATACTATGATGTCTCATATTGAGTTCCATGACTTAATCAGAGAGGATGGAAACCTCTATGAAGAACCCCAAGTCAAAGAAATCTATGGAGAATTATGGAAAGGTAAAGCAGATATTGTGTCGAATGATTTTGTGCTTGACCTAAAAACAAGTGGAGATATTACTAGCTTCCGAAAGAGTGTATATAATTTTAATTATGATAGCCAAGCGTACATCTATCAGCAGTTGTTTGGAAAGCCATTAAAGTTTTTAGTGGTGGACAAGACATCGTATATGTTGGGGATGTATGAACTAGCTCCTGAAACTCTAGCAAGAGGAGAGGAGAAAGTTAAAAAAGCTGTAGAGATTTACCGAAAGTTTTACGGAGATAATCCTACAGCAGATATTAACCAATACTATTATTATGAAGTTATTTAAACGAGCTTATGAATGGGTAAAAAGTAAATTTAAAAAGAAACGATTGATGCATGTAGATGTTCCGATGACATGCAGTAGTCGTGCCGAGAAAAAAAGAATTATCAAGGCAACAAAATTACTATTGGAACAAACAATTATAATACTATAAATTATGTCAAAACAAGAAGAGAAAATCTTTGCAGACGGCTTCTCATTTAAGAGGAGAGACAACGCACCTGACTTTGTTGTCGGAAGAATAAGCGTTAAAGTAGACGATGCTATTTCATTTATGAAGAAGCACGAGAAGAATGGTTGGGTAAACCTCAACTGCAATCAGGCGAAGTCAGGTTCATATTACATGGAGCTTGATACATTTGTTCCTGAAAAGAAAGCTGAGACAAGCACACAAAAAGAAAGTGCTGACCTACCTTTCTAAGATAACACTAATCGGGAGGGGGTTATCCCCTCCCCTTTTTTTACACTATGAATGACAAGTTTAATACAATTTTAGAGGTAATATTTTTCTTATACATTATTTATTTTTTATTCTTTTTTTCCCCTACGATATAAAAAAGTAGGTAAAGTAGGTAAGTAATTGATAATCAGTAAGAAACTTAGCCACAAAGTCGGCACAAAGTCGGCACAATTAAATTAAATATGACAACAAGCACAACAAACATTACTATATTTAAGAATATAAAGGAGACCGATACTCCATTCTACAGACCTATCGGAACTATACTTAATCGAATCAAGGATGGTTCATCTAAAGAGTTGGTTAAGAGAATCAGAGCTGAACAAAACAAATCAGAACGCAACGAGCTAAAGAAACTACTCCCTGCTATATGTTTCTCAGGTGTATTTGTAAAGAGAAACGACAGCAGTATCCAAGAACACTCAGGATTCATCTGCTTGGACTTTGATAACTACGAGAAGAAGAAAGAGATGTTGTCTGATAAAGAGAACCTAGAGAAGAACAGATATGTCTACTCGGTTTTTATTTCTCCATCAGGACAAGGACTCAAAGTAATTATCAAGATACCTAACGATGCAGAGAACCACGTCAACTATTTCAATGCACTTGAAAAACATTTTGACAATCCACACTTTGATGTAGCAGTAAAAAATTTATCAAGAGTTTGCTACGAATCTTACGACCCACTTATATATATCAATGAGAATGCTAGTGTGTGGGACAAGATAGAAGAGAAGGAGTACAAAGAAGTACATCAGCACAGAGACCTTCCTACTATACCAATCACAGATGAGAATAAAATTGTAGACATCCTTGTCAAGTGGTGGACTAAGAAGTATCCAATGACGGAAGGCAATCGAAACAACCATTGCTTTGTATTGGCGTCAGCGTTCAATGACTTTGGTATAAACCAATCACTTGCAAGTTATGTGCTGAATAACTACAGCACTCGTGACTTCAATGAATCAGAGATTCAAAGAACTATTCAATCAGCATATGCACAGACACAGAACTTTGGAACTAAGTATTATGAGGATGAGGATAGAGTAAATAATATCAGGATAAAATTACGCAGAGGTTCAACTAAAAAAGAAATTCGTTCTCAGCTTCAGGACTCTCACATCGATGAGCAGACCATTGAAGCTGTACTCCACAGAGTTGATGAGGAAAACAAAGAGAAACAATTTTGGACAAAGAATGACAAGGGTGTAATCAAAATAGTTCACATATTATTTAAGCAGTTCTTAGAAGACAATGGGTTCTACAAGTATTGTCCTGAAGGTGGAAAGAACTATGTGTTTGTCAAGGTAACCAACAACCTGATAGACCACACAGATGAAAAGCAAATCAAGGATTTTGTATTAAACCACCTCGTTGAAATCGATGACCTCAGCATCTACAATTATTTTGCTGACCAAACAAGATTCTTTAGGGAGGAGTTCTTGTCTTTGCTATCAACGATTGATATATACTTTATTGAAGATAGTAAGGACACCTCTTATTTGTACTACAGAAATTGTGCTGTTAGAATTACAAAGGATAACCTAGAGATATTAGATTACCTAGACTTAGGTGGGTACGTTTGGAAAGACCATGTAATAGACAGAAACTTTAACAAGTGTGAGGTAGTGAATTGTAATTACATGCAGTTCATAAAGAATATATGTGGCAAAGAAGAGGACAGAATAACTTCTATGGAATCTACGATTGGATTCTTGATGCATGGTCATAAGAACCTCAGCTATTGTCCTGCAGTAATCTTGAACGATGAGGTAATATCTGACAACCCTGAAGGTGGGACAGGTAAAGGCATATTCATGAACGCATTGAGCCACATGAAGAAAGTCGTGACGATAGATGGTAAATCATTTGCATTCGAAAGAAGTTTTGCATACCAACTCGTTTCAGCAGACACACAAATACTTGTCTTTGATGATGTAAGAAAATACTTTGACTTCGAAAGATTATTCTCTGTAGTAACAGAAGGATTAACGCTTGAGAAAAAGAATAAGGATGCAATCAAGATACCATTCGAGAAGTCTCCGAAGATAGCCATCACTACGAACTACGCAATCAAGGGTGCAGGTAATTCTTTTGCGAGACGAAAGTGGGAGCTTGAGTTACATCAACACTATAGTAAAAACTACACTCCACTTGATGAGTTCGGTAAATTATTCTTTGGTGATTGGGGAGACGATGAGTGGTGTGAGTTTGATAACTACATGATTAAATGTGTGCAGTTTTATCTCAGTAATGGATTGGTTGAAAGCAAGTTTGTGAATCTTAAAATCAGACAGCTGTCAGCAGAAACATCTCATGACTTTAATGAATGGTGTGGACTTATCAATGGCTCTCAACCAAACGAGAAACTTGCAATAGATACCAAGATATATTTACAAGAATGCTATTACGATTTCATTGAGCAGTATCCTGACTACGCACCGAAAGCAAAGATGACCATCAGTAGAATTAAGTTTAACAAATGGATGGTATCATATGCAGTATACAAGTCGGGTGGTCAACCTGAAAGAAATAGAGATTCATCAGGTGGTAGATGGATGAGAATTAAAAAAGCAGAAGAGTTTGCAGTTCAAAAAAACTTGAAGCTATGATGGAAGCAAACCAAGAACAAATAGACTTAGCTTTCAGAAACTCTTATGAAGTTATAATTAATAACGCAGATGCAAGTGATATCATTGCAGAATCAGGATACTTTATTCACCATCCTGCTAGACCAATTGACAAGCAAACTATTGAGGATATGATACATTACTTTGGAAAGTCCGATGAGTTTGAAAAATGTATTGCTCTAAAAAAATATATAGATGATAGAGAATGACTTGATTCAATATAATAGTCTAGGGTATTCTGACAAAGAATGTTTATCTCAACTGCAGACACTCAAAAAAGTTATGTTCGCCACAGACAAAGTAAAGTATGGCAGAGGAAGAAATGTTCACTACAAGCAGGAGTTTAGATTTAAAGGCAGAGCTAATGACGAGGTAAGAGAACGCATAACAAGAAGCATCAAACACTATGAAAATAAAATACAGAAAATATCAGGAGAACATAATTAAAAAATCCCTTCCCATCATACAGCGTTATGGTTTTATTTACCTAGCGATGGAGGTAAGAACAGGTAAAACCTTAACAGCTTTAGGTATAGCTAGAGCGTGTGGATTTAGAAACGTGGTCTTCATAACTAAGAAGAAAGCTATATCAAGTATTCAAAGTGATTACAATTTACTTGCACCAAACTATAAGTTTAATGTAATCAACTACGAGTCCATGCATAAACTAGATATCACTCGTTGTGATTTTTTAATTCTAGATGAAGCTCATGGTATGGGTGCATTCCCCAAGCCAAGCAAGAGAGCAAAGGATGTTAAAGAGTTTATAAAGAAACACAGTTGTGCTGTGTGTTTGTTGTCGGGAACGCCTACACCTGAGAGCTACAGTCAAATGTATCATCAGGTGTATGGCATACCCACTAATCCTTTCAATCAGTTTAGAAACTTCTATGATTTCGCTAGTCAGTTTGTAAAGGTGTCAAGGAAAAAGATTAACTCCATGTACATCAATGACTATAGCAATGGACTCATGTCTATCGTGAGAGCTATGCAACCCTACACAATATCTTACACTCAAAAAGAAGCAGGGTTTGTCAATGAGATAAACGAGGAGATTCTGTTTGTTGAAATGAAACCAAACACATACAGGATAGCGAAGAAACTAAAGAGAGACAGCGTGGTAGAGGGAGCTGAGCAAGTTATACTTGGAGATACACCTGCCAAGATGCTACAAAAACTACATCAAATATATTCAGGAACTATAATCTTTGAGAGTGGCGAGTCTATGGTGTTAGATAAAAGCAAAGCTGAATTTATAAAGTACCACTTCAAAGGAAAGAAGATAGGAATCTTCTACAAGTTTAAGCAAGAACTAAAAGTATTGAAAGAAGTCTTCGGTAAAGAAAACTTAACCACCGAGCTTGAGGAGTTTGACAACACCAACAAATCTATAGCTCTTCAAATAGTTTCAGGTCGTGAAGGTATATCGTTACGCAAAGCTGATGCTCTAGTATATTATAACATAGACTTTAGTGCGACAAGCTATTGGCAGTCAAGGGATAGGATGACCACTAAGTTTAGAAAGAACAGCAAAGTGTATTGGATATTCTCTGACGAGGGAATAGAAAAAGATATTTACAAAACAGTAATCAAGAAGAAGGACTACACAGTTAATCACTTCAAAAAGGATTTGTTATCTTTGTAACATGAGGTTCGTCAAGTTTCTTTTGGTGTGGATAAGTCAGAACTTGGCGATACCTTTTTGGGTTGTGGGTCATATACACCTATCAATTCATAGCTTTCACGATGTAGTGGAAGTGGTCTCATCCATAGGCATGAATGTTATTGTAGCCATTGGATTTATAATTGATTACCGTAATGACGGAGCAACAGATACAACGAAAAAGAATTAAAGAGTTAGAGGAGCAAGGGTATTATGTTATTAAACTAACTGTGACCAACAAGAATGGCATCCCTGATTTGATAGCCATTCCACCTGACTCAAAGGTATTATTTAGCGAGATAAAGAAACCCAATGGTAAACTATCAAAGCTACAAGAATACAGAATAAAAGAACTTGAACCCTATGCAGACACAGAAATATATCGAGGATGATAAGATTATCTATGAGGTAGATGATTTTTTTGTAGAAAAAATTAGAGAGCTACCACAAAGACTAGCGTTCTACATTGCTAAGCAAATCGATAACTCTGCAGAGGACTTACCTAAATTAAATAGTTGGACCCAAAAGGTAGGAGGGGTCTACACCAAAGGGTATGAGCCTGTATACTATGAGGTTGAATTTTTAAATGAACATGGAACAGTTCCATTGTTCGTTGATGTTGAGCTGATTGATTCAGATGATTACCTAGACTACTATATTGAAAATCTAATCCTAAACTTTAATGAAGATACAAGTAAAGCCAAAGGTCAAGAAGGCGTTAGTTAAAACTATCACGTCATGCATGGGTGCTGACCCCACCATCAACACTAGAAAACAAGAGGTAGTAAATGCTCGAATGATATACTATGTAATATTAAAAGAGCTGAACTATGGATATACTGCCATATCAAAATCCCTTAATAAAAATCATGCCACAGTCATTCATGGAATAAGAACCTTTAATGATTTGATTGGATATGATAAAGAATTACGCAGAGATTATGACCTTGTTAAGACGTTGTTTTTAGAAGAAGGAGGAGACAATCCACTTCAATACAAAACACACCAAGAGTTAATTAATAATGCAATGGATTTGGAAAATCAAATAAAAAGTTTAAATTTGTTTAATGAAAAGCTTAAAGATAGTCTAAATTCTTACAAAAAGTATGATGATATTATCAAATTGATAAAGGAAAGAAACGTAAGAGATGAATCTTTGGAATATATAAAACACAAATTAAAACACATACTCAATGGTCTACATGATAGATGATGTCGATAAGATAGTAGAGTTCAAGACTTGGAATGATAAGCGAAAGATTGACGAGCTCCTACGAATCGACTGCAAGATGTACACTAACTTAGGGAGCGACTCTTCTAAAACCGAAAGAGCCGAGGTCAAAAAGAACTCACGAAAAATATATAGAGCAATCAGTAAGATAGACGAAAGGTTAGGAAAGGGATTTTTGTTCGCCATGGATAAGGAATAATAAATGAAACTAACAGCGTTGGAGAAACTAAGAGTGAACCACATCAATTCTGTGATGTCGATACTCCATCTCCACGTTTCAGATATCTACGAGACTCTTTGTGATAAAGAGTTCAAGGAAACCAAGCTACATATAGACTCACTTCAAAAGCAACTCAAGGAGTTGTCCGACTCTATACAGGATGAAATCTAGAACTTGTACTGTTTGTCGGAAAGAAAAAAATATATCAGAGTTTTATCTGTCGGGATACTATCGTTCCGATACCGGTGAGAATATACCAATGGCTAAGTGTAAGATTTGTTTTAGGAACATTAAAAACATACGAAGAAAAAAAATAAAAGATTGGATAGAAGATTACAAAGCATCAGGTGAGTGTGCGAAGTGTGGATACTCTAAAGAAACTCATGAATCTTTTACATCAAAAGCGTTAGAGTTTCATCATGCACAAGACAATAAAGACTTTGCCATAGGGAATGCAGTAAAAAAAGGATACTCTATCAAAAAAATACAAAAGGAAATAGATAAGTGTGTGTTGCTTTGCTCCCGATGTCACACCGAAATACACTACAGCTCATGAGATTTGAAAGTGGTAAAGATTTAGACAGAGAGAAAAGAGCAATTCAATTCTTTGTTGATAGGTTTGGTGGGTCGTTCAAGAAGTTAGACCCTAATGATGTAGACTACAGGGTGTACGATAAGGATGGTAAAATCATTGCGTATGCAGAAGTCAAAGGTAGATACAGAACCCTAGCTCAAGCTTACCCACTACCCATAGCAGCTCGTAAAGTAGTAAAGCTTTGTGACAAAAGATTAAACCCTGTCATTATATGGGCGTGTGATGATGGAATCATCTACGGAAAACCACAGGAGATTGTAGGCGAATGCAAATGGGGTGGCAGAAAGCCACGAGAAGGAGCTGCGAATGACCAAGAGATAATGGTGTACTACGACAAGCAAAAGACGTTACGATACTATAGGTACTACTAGCCTCGCCAACAGGTTGATTTGGATATGTCGAATTTTTTTCGTATCTTTGTCGAAATCAAATTTCAAAACACTATGGTGAAATTCAAAAAATCCAACCCAAGGGAAGAGATGTTTCCCAAAAATCAAAGAACAAAAAAGAACATCATTACAGGTGACTGCGTGGTACGAGCTATCGTACACGCAACAGGACAAGACTATGAGGAGGTTTGGAAAAGTCTATTAGACATATCCAAGGAAACATTGTTCCTGCCTAATTGTGAAGAAACTTACGAGTTGTACTTGCAATCATTAGGATGGGTAAAAAAGAAACCACTTCGAAAGCCAAACGGCAAGACATACGAGGTAAGAAAATTTCCTGCAAAGCCACGAGGGAAATACATTATTATAACGAGGAGGCACTTAACTGCAATAGTTGATGGTACTCATTTAGATTCATGGAACTGTGGACCTTGGAGAGCTAACAGCTACTACGAGAAGTCTTAACCTCCGTATCGTTTAGATGGTCTGAGTCCCCTAGGTTTTCTAGGGGATTTTTTAAATCCATCAGTTGCGTAGTAAAGCTTTACTTGTTTCTCAGTAAAGACTCTGCCACTTGGACTTTGATACTTGTTGTCTCCTATCTTTTTGAACGGCATTACTTTGGTCCTAGTTTAAGTTCGTTATCC
>Ga0164321_10000060_pt1 | contig 15218 bp, 27 predicted proteins | sample GuaBasSediGuay12_FD_121799 | JGI IMG/M metagenome (GOLD analysis project Ga0164321, IMG submission 121799) | Subseafloor sediment microbial communities from Guaymas Basin, Gulf of California, Mexico - Guay12, Core 4567-28, 21-24 cm | ecosystem: Environmental > Aquatic > Marine > Hydrothermal... | reverse complement strand
GAATATCAACCTAAATCAGATCAAGCAATAACATTTATATATGATTTCATTTATGCGTATTCCCTATCCATACCAGACATTCATTGGGCAATTCTTCGATGAATCCCGGTATCAAACGGTTCGGCTAATATTTTTAGCCGTTTGTGAAATGTCACGGTTTGGATACAATATAAACAAGAAAACTATCAACATTAGAAAAATGACAGAGAGGATATGCTATGTCTAAGAGACATCATCCGAGAAGAGGGTCTATGGGCTATTCGCCTCGTAAAAGAGCCAGAGCAGAAACACCACATATAAAAAGTTGGCCGGAAGGAGGAGATAAACCAAAGATTCAGGGTTTCCTAGGATACAAGGCAGGTATGACTCATGCCTTTATCGTAGATTATAGGCCAACCTCAACTACATCTGGAAGAGAAGTAATAATGCCTGTTTCAGTAGTTGAAGCACCGCCAATAAAGATAGCTGCCGTTAGAACTTACGGAAAATCAATAAGTGGATTACAATCAACTGGAGAGATATGGGCCGAAAAGCTAGATTCAGAATTATCTAAAAGATTGCCTTTAAATAAGAAAAATAAAAAGAAAAATTGGGATTTCTCAAAAGATGCTGACGAAATTCGTGTTTTAGTATACACTCAACCAAAACTTGTTACAAGTATACCAAAGAAAACTCCTGAGATCCGGGAGATGAGAGTAAGCGGTGGAAGTATTGAAGAACAGATAGAATATGCAAAAAAAATCCTTGGTAAAGAATTAAAAGTAAATGATGCTGTAACAGAGGGAGACATGCTTGATATTATTGCAGTTACCACGGGAAAAGGTTTTCAAGGCCATGTCAAGAGGTGGGGTGTTAAACTTTTAACTCATAAAAATTCAAAACATCGTAGAATGATAGGTACTGCTGGATCATGGCATCCAAACTGGATACAGGCAACCGTTCCTCAAGCTGGTCAAATGGGTTATCATCAACGAACTGAATATAACAAGCGTATTTTGAAAATTGGTGAAAAAGGAGAGGATATCAATCCAAATGGTGGTTTCCCACATTATGGTCTTGTAAGAAACTCATATGTTCTCATTCATGGCTCTATTCCTGGTCCTACAAAACGATTGATAAGTATGAGAGATGCAATAAGATACAAACGTGGTGTTGAAGTAGAGAAACCAGAGATAAGCTACATATCCACAACAAGTAAACAAGGAGTATAAGATCATGGTCAAGGTAAATGTTTATGGATTAGATGGAACTGAAAAGGAAAAAATCGATCTACCAGAAGTGTTCAATACTGTTTATCGACCAGACATAATCAGAAAAACATTCAATGTTCTTCACTCAAATAAAAGACAACCTTACGGTGCAAATCCTTTGGCAGGTACAAAACATGCAACGGCCTCGGTTGGAAAAGGACGTGGTTCATCCCGTGTTCCAAGACTTACACAAGGTAGAAGAGCAGCATTAGCTCCATGTGTTGTAGGAGGTAGAAGAGCTCATCCACCAAGGGCAGAAAGAAACTGGAAGGAAAAGATGAACAAAAAGGAAAAACAAATTGCATGCAAATCAGCGATTGCAGCAACAGCCGATAAAGAATTAGTTTCTAAAAGAGGTCATAAATTTGATAATAAATTAACATTACCAATTATTGTTGATGATAAATTTGAGAATATTAAGAAGACAAAGGAAGTAATTAATGCGTTTGATAAGATGGGAATCTATGACGACGTTTTACGTGCTAACAGCGGAAAACATATTCGAGCTGGGAAGGGTAAGAGAAGAGGAAGGAAATACAAAATCCCAAAATCTATCCTAATCGTCTCAACAAAAGATGATATTAAAAAAAGTTCTAATAATTTACTTGGCATTGATATTATTAAGTTAAACGAGATGAATATCGAACACCTTGCACCTGGAGGAGACGCGGGTAGGCTTACAGTTTTTACTAAAACTGCATTGAAGAAAATGGGAGGCAACAAGTAATGGATCCTTATGATATACTTTATCATCCTTTTGTTACTGAAAAAACAATGAATCTAATGGAAAAGAAAAATGCTTTAGAATTCGTAGTAAAAAGAAGAGCGAATAAAAAGCAAATAAAAGAAGCTATTGAAAAAATGTTTGAAGTTGAAGTAAAATATGTAAATACCAAGATTACGAAAAATGGTAAACATGCAATCATAACTTTTACACCCGATTTTAAAGCTGAAGACATTGGTATGAGGATTGGAATATTCTAGAGGTAAAAAATATGGGTAAAAAATTAATACAACAACGCCGTGGAAGAAATAAGGGTAGATACAGTGCTCCAACTCATAGGTTTAGAGGAAAAGTCAAATATTTACAGAAAAAAGGAAAAGGTATAATTGAAGATATAATTCATGATCCAGGACACACAACCCCTTTGGCAAAAGTCAAATTTGAAAATAATAAAAAGATATTAATTCTAGCACCTGAAGGAATTAAAGTTGGAGATAAAATTAAGTATACAGATAAAAAAGGCGAAGCAAAAATTGGTAATGTATTACCTGTTGGTAAAATTGACGAGGGTTTTCCGATTTATAATATTGAAATATCACCAGGAGATGGAGGCAAACTCGTGCGTGCTGGTGGAGGTAATGCAACTGTTGTAACACATCAATCTACAAAAACAGTTATTAGACTTCCGTCAGGTCAATTCAAGACAATACAATCATCATGTAGAGCCACAATAGGTGTACTATCTGGAGGTGGAAGAAAAGATAAGCCTTTTCTAAAAGCAGGAAAAAAATATCATGCCTATAGAGGAAGGGGAAAACAATATCCGGTTGTTAGGGGAGTTGCAATGAATGCTGTTGCTCACCCTCATGGTGGTGGTGGCCATCAACATGTTGGTAAACCGTATACCGTTAAGCGCGGCGCATCTCCCGGTAGAAAGGTTGGAAGTGTTGCTGCAAAAAGAACTGGTAGGAGGTAAATTATATGGCAAAGAAAGCCAGTTTTAAAAGTTCATCAAGAAGTAGAAGGAAAGCTAAAAGAAAGAAGATAGAGGTACGTAAAAAGGAATTTAGGTATCGTGGTTTATCTATCGAAGAATTGCAAAAACTTTCGAATGATGAACTATTGCCTTTGCTTCCCTCTAGAATTAGACGGTCATTAACTAGAGGTTTAACTAAGGGGCAAGAAAAATTACTTCATGATATTGAAAAAGCAGAAAAAGGAGACGTTATAAAAACACATCTAAGAGACATGGTAATACTACCAAGCTTTGTAGGACATAAAATAGACGTACACAATGGTAATGAATTTCAGCGAATAGATATGCAACCCAATATGATAGGACATTATTTCGGTGAATTTGCACTAACACGAAAGAAAGTGAAACATACTGGACCTGGTGTTGGCGCCACTAGATCATCTAAATTTATGCCTTTGAAGTGATGTAAAATGCAAAGATATTCAATAGAATTAGATCCAAATAAATCAGCAAAAGCATATGGATTTGAAATACATTGCTCACCAAAAGATTCTATGAATCTAGCTTATGCTATTAAAGGAATGAAAACTGAAAATGCAAAGAAATTCCTTGAGGAAATAATAGAAATGAAACGACCCCTTCCAGCAGCTTTTCATAAAAGAAAATTAGCTCATCAAAAAGGAATAGGACCTGGTAGCTACCCTCAAAAGGCAGCTAGTAAAATGTTGAAAATCTTGGAAAATGCGGAAAATAATGCAGAGTATAAAGGATTCGACGTGGAAAATATGAAAATATCTCATATATCAACATATAAAGGTAGAATTATCAGAGGAATCATGCCAAGAGCACAAGGACGCGCTACTGACAAAAATAAACAAACAACAAATATTGAAATAATCCTTGAAGAGGTAGAGTAATGGCGGGCGAACGGAAATTTATAAGGGAAAGCACAAATAGAGTACTAATCAAAGAATTCTTAATAAAAAAAGTTGAGGGTGCTGGATTCGGTGGAATGACTATTCAAAGAACTCCAATGGGAACGAGGATAAACATAGTGGTCGAACGACCCGGTATGGTAATTGGTAAAGGCGGGAGTAAAATAAAGGAGATAACCGGAGAAATCAAAGACAAATTTAATGTGGATAACCCTCAGATAGAAATCCAAGAAGCGGGAAGCAAGGCATTATTAAATGCACAGATAATGGCAGAAAAACTTGCCGAAGCTCTTGAAAGAGGATGGCACTTCAGACGTGCCGGACATTCAACCGTTAGACGGATCATGAGTGCAGGTGCAAGAGGTTGCCAAATAGTAATTGCCGGAAAACTCACTGGAGCAAGACACAGAACTGAAAAATTTACAGAAGGACATATTAAATACTGTGGTGAAACTGCAAAGCAAGTCATGAATAGGGGATTTTCAATAGCAAAACTTAAAGCTGGAGTGTTAGGCGTTAAAGTTGGAATCATGAAACCTGATGTTAAATTACCTGATGAAATTACAATAAAAATACCAGATGAAGAAAAAGCAAAAGAAGAACATACTGTAACAAAAAAGGTAGAAAAGATAAAGGAAAAAACAAAGACCGATATTAAAAAACTTACAGATATACCAGGTATCGGACCATCCATTGTAAAAAAGTTCGAAAAAGCTGGTATTAAATCATTGGAAGAAGTATATAAAATGAATATTAAAGAACTTTCATTAATTGAGGGTATCGGTGGCAAAACAGCCGAGAATATAATAAAGAAATTAGGGAAGTTGTTTGAAGAGGTTTCATAATGGCAATTAAAGCTAAAGAAATAAGAGAATTTACTCCAGAAGAAAAACGTGAAAAACTCGAAGAGTTAAAAAGAGAACTTATGCATGAGAAAGGGGTTGCCGCAATGGGTGGATCGCCACCATCTCCTGGTAAAATCAGGCAGTTGCGAACATCTATTGCTAGGATGCTTACAATCATGCAGGAGGAAGGAGAACAATAAATGAGTGATATATGCCCCAAATGTGGTCTTCCAAAGGAATTATGCGTGTGTGAAGATATTGCACGAGAACAACAGAAGATCGATATAACCGTTGACAAAAGACGATATGGAAAGATGATGACCGTCGTTGATGGAATAAATCCTAACGATCTTGATATCGATGTGCTAATAACAAAGCTTAAGAAAAAATGTGCTAGCGGTGGAACAATAAAAGACGGAAGGATAGAACTTCAGGGAGATCATCGAACAAAAGTAAAGGAAACTTTGGAAGAAATGGGTTTCATGGTTGAAGTATCATAAAAGAAAGATATTAGCCAAATTTGAAACAACCAGAAATTTCCAAGAGAAAGAATCATGAATAAGAAAACATTAGCACGAGATGAGTTAATCGGATTACCCGTAAAAGTTAACCAATGTAAGGATCCTAGTTGGGTAAAAAGAGCAGGAATAATAATCGATGAAACAAAAAATACTTTCCTAATTAGAATAGATAACAAGAATAAAAGAATTGCAAAGAACATTGCAACATTTGAATTTAAACAGAATAGAGAAGGAATAAAAATAAACGGTTTGAAAATTGCATACAAACCTGAAGACAGGATAAAGAAAGCAAGGTGAAAAGCTAATGGTTGGAAAAAATGAAGTAAGAAATATTGGATTAAACGTAAAGACCCCTATTAAAAAATGTATAGATCAAAATTGTCCATTTCATGGTATTTTACCTGTTAGAGGACAAATAATAACCGGATTAGTATCATCTGTTAAAATGCAAAATTCTATCCTTGTAAAAAAAGAATATATGCATTTTGTTCCAAAATACGAAAGATATGAAAAAAGAACATCATCATATGCTGCACATTGCCCTCCATGTATAGAAGCAAAGCTTGGAGATAAGGTAAGAATAGCAGAATGTAGACCTCTTAGTAAAACAATATCATTTGTAACAATAGAAAAATTGTGAAGGAGAATAACATATGAAAGGCATTGCTGGCAGAACAATGAGAGGATTACCCTCAGGAGCTCGACTAGATTGTATCGACAATACCGGTGCAAAAATAGTAGAAATAATCGCGACTCCTAAACTAAAAGGAACGCATCGACGATATCCTAAAGCGGGAGTTGGCGACATGGTAATAATAAGTGTAAAGAAAGGAGCAGCAGATATGAGACGGCAGCTCTTGAGAGCTGTAATAGTGCGTCAGAAACGACCCTTCAGAAGATCGAACGGCACTATGGTTCAATTTGAAGATAACGCAGCAGTGATAGTAACAGAAACTGGAGAAACAAAAGGATCGATGATAAAGGGACCTGTTGCATTGGAGGCAGCAGAACGCTGGCCAAGGATAGCTGCAGCTGCATCAATAATAGTATGAGTGGAATGAAAATGAAATCAATAAAATCTAGAAAACAGAGAAAAGAATATTTCAATGCCCCTCTTCACAAAAGGAGGAAATGGATGTCTTCACACTTAGAAGAAAATCTACTTTTAAAATATGATCGCAGACGCGTACCAGTAATTAAAGGAGACACAGTGAAAGTTATGAGGGGAGGCTTTAAAGGACATGAAGACAAGGTTTCACTTGTCAACGTTAGAAGGAGACAGATAGAAGTTGAAGGTCTTGTAATGACAAAAGCAGATGGAAAAAAGATTGCAAAACCAATCCATGCAAGCAACTTACTCATTACAAAATTAAATTTAACAGATAAATGGCGAAGGGCTAAACTAGAAAGAGATCTCTCAGAAGATGTGAAAAAGGATATAGAAAGAGAAGCAAAAGAACAAATCAGTGAAGCCGAGAAAATTGAAAAAGAAGAGGAAAAAACTCTAGCTGAAGAATCAGAAAAGCCTACTGAGAAAGTCGAAGAAGAAAAAGAAGAAACGAATGAGCGAAAATCTAAATATGAGGGAAAAACAGTCGAAAAGAAGATCGATCCGAAAATAAAAATAAAGGAAGCAATGGAAAAAAAGACTGAGAAAGACTCTTCGACAAAAGCAAAAATGGAAGAAAAACCAAAAACTGAGATAACCAAAGAAAAACCAACTGATAAATCCAAATCGAGAGGTACTAAAAATAAAACATTAAAGGATAATACTGTAAAATCAACAAAAAAGAAAAAGGAGGAGAAAAATGAGCAAACACCTAAAAAGACTTAATGCACCCAGATCGCTGAGATTACATAGAAAAGAAAATAAATGGACAGTGAAACCATCACCAGGTCCCCATCCACTACATAGTGCAATACCTCTAGGACTTGTGGTTAGGGATTATCTCAACCTATGTGATACTCTAAGAGAAGCAAAGAGAGTCATCACGAATGGAGAGATATTAGTTGATATGGTTAAAAGAAAAGATTACAAATTTCCTTGCGGATTTATGGATGTAATATCAATTCCAAAAATGAAAAAGTATTATAGAATTTTATTTGATCAAGCAGGTAAGCTAACATTTGTTCCAATTTCTTCAAAGGAAACTGAGTGGAAACTTTGTCGTATAGAGGGAAAGACAATTGTAAATGGAATGAAAACACAACTTAATCTACATGATGGAAATAATAAACTTGTAAAGAAAGATGAATATAAAACTGGAGATGTTTTGAAATTATCTCTCAAAGATAAAAAAATTAGTGATGTGTATCCACTGGCTAAAGGGAGCATATCGATGATTATTGGAGGGAGTCATATCGGTCAGATGGCTAATGTTCAAGATCTTGAAATAATTCAATCATCTAAATCTAATATTGCAAAAATGAAAGGAGTAAATGAATTCTCTACTCATCAGGAGTACATATTTCCTATTGGAAAAACTAAACCTGAGATATTGTTGCCAGAGGTGAAGATGTAATGTCAGAAGGTGATAAAAACTCTTCTGTAAAAACCTCAATGGGGCCAAAAATCGAAAAGGTTACAATCAATATAGGAGTTGGCGAGGCAGGTGAAAGACTAAACAAAGCTGAAAGTGTATTAAAAAACATTACGGGTCACAAACCGATTCAAACCCTAGCTAAAATAACTAGTAAAGAATGGGGCCTTAGAAAAAGAATGCCGATAGGTTGTAAAGTCACCTTACGTAAGAAAGATGCAAATTCTTTTCTAACCGAGGCATTAAAAACAAGAGAAAATAGAATTGCCAATTATGCCTTTGACAACGAAGGAAACCTTTCCTTTGGAATGCCCGATCACACATTATTTAAGAATCAAAGATATGATCCAAATATTGGGATATTCGGAATGGACGTTTGTGTAACAATGGAAAAACCTGGATATCCCATTAAACGTCGACGTATAAAACGTAAAAAAATACCACATAGACATAAGGTAACAAAAGAAGAAACAACGAGATTTTTTTCTGAGAAATTTAACGGGGAGGTCATAGAATGAAGATAAAAGAGAGAAAAAAGATTTACGGCAGAATCAAAGGATGCGAAAGATGTGGTAGAAAAAGAGGACTAATAAGAGCTTATGGTCTACATGTATGTCGACAGTGTTTCCGTGAAAAAGCAGAAGATTTAGGTTTTAAAAAATACTCATAGGAGGCTGAAATCAACAATGTTAAATGATCCGCTAGCAAATGCATTATCCCTCATAAAAAACGCTGAAATTAAGGGGAAAGGTACATGTCTCATACAACCTTCTTCAAAATTAATAGGTAATGTTCTAAATCTATTGAAAGAAAAAGGATATATCAGCGAATTTGAATATATGGAGGATGGAAAAGCAGGTGTTTTTCAAGTAAAACTGATGGGGAATATCAACAACTGTGGAGTTATAAAACCAAGATATCCAATAAAAAGAGAGGACTTAGAGAAATGGGAATCTCGATATCTTCCAGCCAGAGATTTTGGTTTATTGATATTGACAACAACTCAGGGTATTATATCACAGGATGAAGCAAAGAAAAACGGAGTCGGTGGAAAGGTATTGGCTTATGTCTATTAGATATATTAGGTGATTAACAATGACAAAAATAGCTGACATAAAAGAGGAGATAACAATTCCCGGCACTGTAGTAGTTGCATATCACAATGAGACCTTAACATTAAAGGGGGAGAAAGGTTCTCTATCTCGAATTTTCTCCCATCCAAGAATAAATATAAATGTTAATGACAAGGTTATTGAAATACAATGTAAAAATCCTAGAAAGAAACAGAAAGCATTGTTTGGAACCTATGTTGCACATATTAATAACATGATTAAGGGAGTTTCTGAAGAGTTTGAATATAAGATGAAAACCGTGTTCTCTCATTTTCCTATTAAGACATCTGTTGAAGGAAACGAATTTGTCATTCAAAATTTCCTAGGCGAACGAGCACCTCGTAAAGCAAAAATCCTTGAAGGTGTTAAAGTAGATGCTAATGGAGATGACATAACTGTTAAAGGTATTGACAAAGAAAAAGTTGGTCAGACTGTTGCAAACATAGAAAGGTCTACAATAGTGAGAAATCGAGACATACGTGTATTCCAGGATGGCATCTATCGAACCAGAAAAGGAGGTAAATAAAATGGCAAAGAAAGACGTCGTTAATAAATTCAAATCATTAAAGAATGTTGGCGAGTCAAAAGCTGAACTACTCTATGATAGTGGTTTTGATTCATTGGATAAATTAAAAAAAGCTTCCATTGAAGATTTAACAAAAGTTAAAGGTATTAGTGAAAATTTTGCAATAGATATCAAAGATCAACTAAAGAATAAAACAAAGTCTACTCCAGTTGAAAAACATCCTAAACCAGTAGATATAGTTGAAAAGAAAACTGTAACAATAAAAGAGAAGAAAGAGGAAACAAAGGCGAAAGAAATAAAGGAAAAAGACCAAGAAATAGATGAGAAGGAGGAAGTATATAGAGTAAAGAAAAAGCCAGATATCAGTAAAGAACAAAAAGAGAAACTATCAATAAGAAAACAGATAAAAAAGAGAACCCCTGAATTCATCAGAGAGGAATGGTTTAGATATAAGAAAATACCTAGAACTTGGAGAAGACCAGACGGTATAACTTCGAAAATGCGGATTAACTTAAAATATAGACCTAACAAGGTAAGGGTTGGTTTTAGAGGACCAAAAGAGGTACGTGGATTACATCCTTCTGGATTTAAAGAGATTGCAATACAAAATGTCCATGATCTTAATGATATCGATCCTAAAACACAAGCTGGACGAATAGGTAGAACAGTTGGAACGAAAAAACGTATTGACATTGAAAAGAAAGCCGAAGAGTTGAACATAAGAATACTTAATATTTGAGGATGAAAACATGACTGATTTAAGGAATCAACGAAGGATGGCAGCATCAATACTTAAATGTGGTGTTAACAGAGTATGGATGGACCATGATAGAATTGATGAGATAGCTAAGGCGGTCACTAAAGATGATATTAGGGTTTTAATCAGAGGCAAGGCTATAAAAAGTCGACAGGCGGAAGGCATATCACGTGGACGGGGAAAATTCAATACAAAACAGAAAAAGAAGGGGAGAAGACGTGGTCAGGGATCAAGGAAAGGAGCAAAGTATGCACGTTTTCCTAAGAAAAATCAATGGATCCGTACCATTCGAGCCCTAAGGAGATTTCTACGTTCACTTAGAGATGAAGGAAGGGTTAACAAAAGCGATTATCGTAAATATTATCGAAAGGCAAAGGGTGGTGAATTTAGAAGTAAACATCATCTTAATTCTCACCTTATTTCTGATGGTATTTTAAAGGAGGAGAAAAAGCAATGAAACAAGGACCTCGATATTATGTTAAACCAAGAAGAAGACGTGAAGGTAAAACTGACTATAGAAGGCGACTCAAACTATTAAAATCTAGAAAGACAAGAATAGTAGTAAGAAATTCTCTGAAAAATATCTATGTACAGTTTGTTGAATATGCTGAGACCGGTGATAAAATCCTTGCTTCGGCTGTTTCAAAAGAACTCGAAAAAAATTATCAATGGAATTTTTCGACATCTACAACTCCTGCTGCATATCTAACTGGTTTATTGGCAGCAAAAAGAGCAAAAGAAAATGGAATAAGTGAAGGGGTACTAGATATTGGACTTAAAACCCCCGTTAAAGGTTCTAGGGTTTTTGCTGCACTTAAAGGAGTATTAGATGCGGGAATTGAATGCCCGCACAATGATGAGAAATTACCAAACGAAGATAGACTTCTAGGAATACATCTTGATGAAAAAATTACAAATAATGTGACTAATATTAAAAGCAAAATTATTGGGGGCAAATAATGGCATATACGAAAAAACGAGAACAAAGACCACCTAGAAAAAGAGAAAAAACACCCATTGAGTGGAATCCAAATACTCGGCTTGGAAAAATGGTGAGTAGCGGGAAGATTACTTCTATGAGGGACGCTTTAAAAACAGGTTTACCCCTTAGAGAACCAGAAATTGTAGACATCTTACTTCCAGAAACAAATGATGAAGTTATTGATGTAAATATGGTTCAACGTATGACTGACTCTGGTCGGCGAGTAAAATTCCTTATCACAGTAGCTGTAGGAAACAATGATGGATATGTTGGACTCGGGCAAGCAAAAGGAAAGGAGGTTGGATCTAGTATACGAAAGGCCATAGAAAATGCAAAGTTAAATATGATAGAGATTAGAAGAGGATGTGGTTCATGGGAATGTGGTTGTGGAAAACCCCATGCCATACCTTTTGCCGTAACAGGAAAAAGTGGATCTGTTGAAATAACATTTAAACCAGCTCCACAAGGAATTGGCCTTGCAACTGGAGATGTGGCTAAAAAGATACTTAGATTAGCAGGAGTAAAAGACTGTTGGGCATTTACAAATGGTAAAACAAAAACTACAGTAAATTATGCAAAAGCCGTTTTTGATGCATTACAAAAAAATATTCGAATGAGAGTTATGAAAAGCGAGATTGCAGGTATTGGTATATTATCTGGTAGTATTGGTCCTAATTTAGAGGAAATTCAAAAAATACCATCTGAGGAGGTAGAATAACATGGTTTTCGCAGTTGTACGAGTTAGAGGAACAATAAACCTGAAACCAGACATTAAACGTACTTTGCAATTACTTCGATTAAATAGGACTAATCACTGTGTTCTTTTAGAAGAGAACAATTATTCTCAAGGTATGCTACACATAGCAAAAGACTATATTACCTGGGGCGAAGTAGATAAAAATCTTCTATCAAATTTAATTCTATCAAGGGGTAAAATAACTGGAGATAAAGATTTAACTGAAGACTATATAAAATCTGCTACATCTCACAACAATATTGAAAAACTTGCTCAAGCCATTATAAATAACAAATTTAAATATAAAGATATTCCAGATGTTAAACCGATCTTTCGACTTAATCCACCTAAAAAAGGGTATGAGGGCATTAAAAGATCATTTATAAATAAAGGAGCGTTGGGATATCGTGGGAAGGAGATAAACAAGTTAATTAGCAGAATGATATAAAAAGATTTGAATATTTCAAAAGATTTATATATCAAATTTGTTTTGCTAAATTCTAGAGGGGGGAAAGGCATGGAAGAAATATTATATGGCATAGAAATTCACAAAGGCGATGGGAAATATCTAGGAAAACTATTTTCTGATGCTGATGGTGTTAAAGAATTTAGAAATGATCACTTGGATCAACTGCTAAGAGATATAACAATAGATATTCAACTTGCCTTGGAGGAGTTTTCAAACCGCTCCAATGAGTTCATTGAATCCCATGGAGTTTAAAAAAAGAGTAATGGTAATCTTTTTAAATGTTTCTGGTATTTGGTGCTTCTACTTAATCTATATATGGAGGATAAATTTGAAATACACTCGATTCGAAAAAGCACGAATAATTGGTGCTAGAGCTTTGCAAATATCCATGGGGGCTCCCTCCTTAATTTCAATACCAAAGAACGTCATTTTCCCCATTGATATAGCCATGCTTGAGTTCAAGGAAGATGCAATACCAATCACAGTTAAAAGAGTTGAAGAGCAAGTTTAGATCAAGGTGAAAAAACATATGATCAAAGATCAACAGGAAGAAAACAAAAAAGAGAGTGTAGAGATGATGGCATCAGAAGAGACATATATGACCTCTGGTGCACATATTGGTACAAGACAGAAAACAGCAGATATGAAGGAGTACATATACAAGGTTAGAAATGATGGTTTATATATCATTGATGTTAACGAAACTGATAAGAAAATAAATATCGCTGCAAAGTTTCTTACAAAATATAAGCCAGAAAATGTTTTGGTTGTATCTGTACGTCAGTATGGACAAAAACCCATCAGAAAATTATCTGAATATACTGGTATAAAAGTTTTAGATGGGCGTTTCAGACCAGGTACACTAACAAATCCAAGTTCTAGAGGATTTCTCGAGCCGGAACTCTTAATTGTGACTGATCCGCTTGCCGATACACAGGCGTTACATGAAGCAAAAAACATCGGTATTCCTGTCGTTGGGTTATGTGATACCAATAATGAACTGAAATTCCTTGATATAGTGATACCAACAAACAACAAGGGAAGGCGTGCATTAGCCCTTGTATACTGGCTTTTAACAAGAGCTATAATAAAAGAGCAAGGCAAGATTAAATCCTATGATGATTTTAAACCAACAATAGAAGATTTTGAAGCTGAACTTTAAATAATTTTTTACAGTAGATTAATAATAAAACCGAAGGGAAATACCTTGCAAGTCAAAGTTAATGATGATATTATACTAATTGGTACTGCACATATTTCTAAGGATAGTGTAGAAGAGGTAAAAGAAGCTATTGAAAAATATAAACCAGATGTTGTTGCAGTTGAGCTTTGCAAAAGACGATACGAAGGCATAATTAATAAAGACAAATGGGAAAATACGCCAGTCACTTCTCTTCTAAAATCAAATAATGCGTATTTCATGCTAGCACAAACATTTTTATCATCAATTCAGAGAAAACTGGGTAAGGAACATGGTATTGAGCCTGGTTCTGAGATGATTGCAGCAATGGATGAAGCAAAGAAAAATAATATTGATATTGCACTTGTAGATAGAGATATTTCGGTAACTCTAAAAAGAGCTTGGAAAAAGATGGGAGTTAGAGAGAAGCTTAGATTGATTTGGGAATTTTTTAAAGCAATTTTAGGATACGATGAAGAAGATCTAGAAGAGATTAACCTAAAAGAGATAATGGATCAAGATGTAATATCTACAATGATGGAAGAATTTGGTGAGATCGCGCCAAGTGTAGCTACAGTGCTAATCCATGAGAGAGATGAATATATAGCTAAAAAAATTCTTGACGAAAGTAAGAAGGGGAGGGTTATTGCTGTGGTAGGAGCAGGTCATCTTCAAGGTATTAAAAAACATTTGGAAAAGAAAGAACTTAATGTCGATTTAATAGATCTCGAATATGTACCAAGAAAACGTTTCAGTGTATTGAAAACTATTGGCTATGCAGTGCCTATTGCTTTTGCAGCATTAATCGTTTATGCGTTTTACTTTAAAGGATTGGATCTGGCATTGGAAGTGTTCATTTATTGGTTTTTAATCAATGGTACGTTCTCAGCAATAGGAACTGCAATAGCCAGAGGTCATCCTTTTTCTATAGCCACTGCCTTTGTAGCTGCCCCAATAACCTCATTGAATCCTGCAATAGCTGCAGGATGGGTTGCAGGATATGTAGAAGCAAAATTAAGAACACCTGTTATCAGAGATTTTAAGGGACTAAGTCAAATAGATAGCTTACGAGATTTCTGGAACAACAGGGTAATCAGACTACTAATGGTTGTAGCACTTGCAAATGTAGGTAGCATGATAGGAACCCTCGTTGCTTTCCCATACATAACAAGCCTTTTAACAGGTTGATAATTTTTCTTCAAAACATTCATAAAGATAATTCTAATTAATTGAGAAAGTAATATGGTAAAAGAGAAAAAACACTACACATCATTTCATGACATATCTCCTAGAGCATATATGTATTTTCCAAAGGGAACAATTGAAATGGGAAAACCTGGACAATTCAGCAAAACAGAAATAATTCATCTTCTCATATCAATAGGTATATTGACAATAGCATTTTCTCTTGCCCTTACAAAAAATAATATTTTTCAAGTTTTAGTTTTAGATGGATTTGATCTAAATAAGCTGCAAAGCGATTTTGGAAAGATTTTTTTAGGAATTATTACTGCGTTTTTTGTTCATGAACTTTCACATAAATTTATAGCACAAAAATATAGACTTTGGTCCGAATTCAGAATGTATCCCTGGGGTTTGGGTTTGGCACTATTTCTTGGAATTTTTACTCCATTTGTATTTGCAGCTCCAGGAGCAGTTTTGTTT
>Ga0164321_10000059_pt1 | contig 15306 bp, 13 predicted proteins | sample GuaBasSediGuay12_FD_121799 | JGI IMG/M metagenome (GOLD analysis project Ga0164321, IMG submission 121799) | Subseafloor sediment microbial communities from Guaymas Basin, Gulf of California, Mexico - Guay12, Core 4567-28, 21-24 cm | ecosystem: Environmental > Aquatic > Marine > Hydrothermal... | reverse complement strand
TTGGAAAGTACTCCAGACATGGTTGCCGGAGTAGCTGTTTCTGCAGCCCTAGCAAGCTCTTCTATTCCTTGGAATGGTCCAGTTGCAATGTTGAAAGCAGGACTAAAAGATGGAAAGCCCATTGTTAATCCTGTTAGCTCGGACCTTAAATCGTCAGAAATGGCACTTGTTGCTTCGCTGACTAAAGATGCAATTGTGATGATTGAAGCAAATAGCAATGAGGTCCCAGAAGAGAAAATGCTGGAAGGAATTAAATTCATTCAAAAGGAAAGCAAAAAAATAATCACTCTTATTGACGATTTCGCAAAGACAGTTGGGAGAAAGAAAGAAGTTTTGGCAAAAGAGAAGAAAAACATATCGCTAGAAAAGAAAATTAACAAACTAGTCGGCGACAAGATAAAAGATTTAATAATAAACATGTCAACGATGAAAGCAGGCTATTCGGACTTCAATGAAATGAAGGGTGCTGTTGTGGATTCGGTCGACGAGGAAGAAAAAGAAGAGAGTGGTAAGCTTTTTCAAGAACTATTTTCAGCAGAAGTTAAAAAAATGATCCTTGCTGGGAAAAGACCTGATGGTAGAAAGCCAGAAGAGGTTCGAAAGCTTTCAGCTGAAGTGGGAATTCTTCCAAGGACACATGGTTCTGCTATTTTTAACAGAGGCCAAACTCAAGCGCTCTCGGTTGCTACTCTAGGGTCGTCATCTTTAGAACAATTAATCGAGTCAGCCGAGGGAGAAGAAGTAAAAAGATATATTCATCATTATTCAATGCCGCCCTTCTCGGTTGGAGAAACAGGAAGAATTGGCTTTCCTTCAAGAAGAGAAATTGGCCATGGAGCATTGGCAGAAAAAGCTCTTTTACCGGTGATTCCTTCAAAAGAAGATTTTCCTTATACAATTCGTATTGCTACTGATATATTGGGCTCAAATGGTTCAAGCTCAATGGCTTCGACTTGTGGATCGACACTATCCCTAATGGACGCAGGTGTTCCTATAAAAGCACCAGTTGCAGGTATTGCTATGGGCTTGGTAATTGGAAACGAGAAAAAACATGTGATTTTAACAGATATTTCAGGACTGGAGGATGGAAATGGAGATATGGATTTCAAAGTAGCAGGAACAAAAGAAGGAATAACGGCCTTACAACTTGATGTTAAAACCTTGAAACTAACGGCTTCAATTCTTGAAAAAGCAATGAAGCAAGCAAAAATAGCAAGGGAAAAGATATTAGAAGCGATGCTTAAAGCTCTTTCTGAGTCGCGCACAAAAGTATCTACTCACGCTCCAAAAATAAAGGTGATTAAAATTGATCCAGCGAAAATAGGAGAGGTTATTGGACCAGGAGGCAAGATAATAAGAAAGATAATTGCAGAGACTGGTGCACAAGTTGATGTCGAAGACGATGGAAGTATAAGTATTTCCGGTGCGAAAGAAGAGGAAGTAGCCGCAGCGATAGAGATGATTGAGGGTTTAACAAAAGAAGTAGCCGCAGGCGAGATTTATGATGGAGTGGTCAAAAGGATTCAGCAATTTGGTGCTTTTGTTGAAGTATTGCCTGGCAAAGACGGATTGGTTCATGTTTCGGACATGAGTAAAGATTTTGTCAAAGATCCTTCTGACATAGTCAAAGTGGGCGATAAATTAAAGGTTAGAGTTAAAGAGATTGATAATCTAGGTAGAATTAACCTTTCGATGTTGCTTGATGGCGACAAAGACAAAAAATCAGATAATAGGGGTTCTCATCGAAAACCTGATAAAAGTTTTGATCGAAAAAGATCTCCTCAAAGAAGAGGGTCGGCAAATAGGAAATCCTCAGGACCACACTTTCCGACTAGTAGATACCTAGAGGAAAAAAAGAAAAACTTCTAAATAGTAGCCACTTCGTGATACATTTCAATTAGGAAATCAAAATATGAACTCTGCCGGCCAAGAATTAGTTAGCCTCAAAGAAAAAGTTAATGGTCTATTTCTTCCTGAAAAACTTAAGGAAGGAATATTGATTCGCTTGGATCAATTAGTGAAACTCACCAATTCGCCAACTTTTTTACCAGAATACGACAGAATTAGTCGCTACATTGAATGGATAACTTCTATGCCTTGGAACAAAAAGACAAAAGATGTTTTAGATTTGGAGCGAGCAAGGGAAATCCTTGATAAAAATCATCATGGACTAGATGAGATAAAGGAGAGAATTATGGAATATATTTCAATAATGAAATTAAAACAGGAAAAAGGCGAAGGGGAAGATATTATGAGAGCGCCGATATTGTGTTTTGTTGGCCTCGTGGGTACAGGTAAAACAACAATAGCAGGTTCTATTTCTCAGGCTCTAGGCAGGCGATTTGCAAGAATTCCTTTTGGGGGAATGGGTGACCCCCTAGATTTGAGAGGTCAATCAAGAATGCATCCAGAGGCGGAACCGGGAAAAATTATTAAAGCCCTTGTCACTTCTCAAAGCAAAAACACAGTTATTTTGCTTGATGAGATAGATAGGGTGACTGACGCCGGGCGAGCTTCAATAATGGGAGTTTTGGTGGAGCTTCTTGATCCTGAACAAAATCATGCATTTATTGATCACTATGTTGATTATCCAGTTGATCTTTCTGAAGTATTATTTATTGCTACGGCTAACAATACTACTAACATTTCAACAGCGGTTTTGGACAGAATAGAACCTATATCCATGCCATCATATACAGATGCGGAAAAGATTATTATTGGAAGAAGCCACATGCTCCCTAAAATATTGAAAGAATCAGGTGTAGACGAAAAAGCATTAATAATTGAAGAAGATGTATGGTCATTAATTGTCAGACCTTTAGGTTATGATGCAGGAATAAGGACGCTAGAAAGAACAATTGAAGGAATTGCCAGAAAGGTTGCAAAATTGATTGTTGAAGGAAAAGGGCAGGCTTATAAAATAACAGCACAAAATATAAAAGGTTTTCTACCACAGTAAAAAGTTAGATGACAAAAGAATTAAAAACAAAAAAATTGAAAGATCTGTATATAAAAATGAAAGCAGACAAGACACTTCCGCTTCAGGATGGTGCAACAAACTTAGTATTTGGAGCAGGTAATCCTGCAGCAGAAATTATGTTGATTGGAGAGGGGCCAGGGTATTGGGAAGATCAGAAAGGAAAGCCTTTTGTTGGGAATTCTGGTAAGTTTTTAGATCAATTGCTTCACTCAATTGAATTACCTCGAGAAACGGTGTTTATTACAAATGTGGTTAATTATCGTCCTCCTGAAAATAGAGACCCCTTGCCCGAAGAGATGGCCGCCTTTCAACCATACATAGATAAAATGATTAATATAATTGAACCGAAAATTATTATTACCTTGGGCAGGTTTTCTATGGCAAAATTTATCCCAGGCGTAAAAATTAGTGATGTACACGGAAAGAAAAAAACTATAAATTGGAAAGGTCGTAAAATGATAATTGTTCCAATGTATCATCCAGCGGCGGGCTTAAGAAATGGGGAAATGAAAAGAAAAACGATTGAGGATTTTAGTAAAATTCCAAACATCTTAACAGAGACGAAACAAATTGAAGTTGAACAAATGGAGTTGATGTAGGATTATTAATAAACGATGGCAGGTCTAAAATTTATAGCCCTTTCGGGCACAACTGACGTAACAGAGAATTTATACATTTACGAGTATGGAAACGACATGATTATTGTCGATTGTGGAATAGGTTTTCCAGAGTCCGAAATGTATGGTGTTGACTTAGTTATTCCAGACTTCAGTTATATTGTAAAAAACAAACACAAGCTCCGTGGAATTTTAATTTCTCATGGACACGAGGATCATCTTGGTGCATTGCCATTTCTTCTAAAGGACGTTCAGGCCCCTATTTATGCTACAAAGTTAGTTGCTGGATTTATTGAGGATAAGTTTTCTGACCATAAAACAAAGGGAGTGAAAGTTAATGTTATAGATCCAGGAAAAGACACTCTGTCATTAGGTGTTTTCAAAATACAGATGTTTAGAGTTTCTCACTCAGTTCCAGATGGTGTTGGCTTTGCGATAGAGACGCCAGAAGGGAGCATTTTCCATGTTGCTGACTATAAGTTTGATTGGACACCTGTTGATGGAAGGCCTTTTGATATAGCTAGAGCTGCCACCCTAGCTTCTTCGGGAGTTTTAGCAGTTGCTTCTGATTGTTTGGGTTCAACCACGCCAGGTTATACACAAAGTGAAAGGGAAATAGAATTCAGAGTGGAACAAATCGTTAGAGACGCAAAAGGCCAAGTATTTTTCACTACAATTTCCTCTAATATTTCAAGAATGCAACAAGCTATAAATGTGGCTAAGAAATTAAATCGTAAAGTTGCTTTTGTTGGGCGCTCAACTGAAGTCAAAGCACAAATTGCAAAAGACTATGGCTATTTACACTACCCAGAGAACTTAGTTGTGCCATTCAAAAGAGCAAGAAAAGTACCGAAGCAAAAAATTATGTACATTATTTCAGGAAGCTATGGTCAACCTGGAAGCGCTCTTTACAGAGTAGCTAACAGAGAGCATGATTTTTTGTCAATGGATAAAGGTGATGCTGTTATATTTTCTTCTGATCCAGCCCCACCAGGATCAAAAGCAAATGTGGACAGGCTGGTAGATAGATTTATTGAGGCAGGTGTAGATGTGCATTACTATGAAATGCAAGAAGATTTGCATGTTTCAGGGCATGGTTGCCGCGAAGACATTAAGATGCTTTTTGCTCTCCTAAAACCAAAGTATTATATTCCTGTCGGTGGAACCATAAGGCACATGCGAGAATATAAAAATATCGCTGTTAGCATGGGTGCTGCTCCAGAAGCAACATTCGAGCTTATGCCCGGAGGCATTATTGAGTTTAATAATGGCAAAGGAAACCTTGCAGGAAAAATCGATGTAAAGAGTGTTTTGGTAGATGGTTTAGGGGTGGGAGATGTTGGGAATGTTGTTTTAAGAGACAGAAAGAAATTGGCGAGAGACGGAGTTGCTATTGTTCTTCTTCAATTGGACAGGAAGGGCAATAAGCTTATTACCAATCCAGAAGTGATAAGCCGTGGCTTTGTGTTTGAAAAACAGGAAAAAGGCTTGTTGGTTGAAGCAGCAAATCTTCTTGTAAGGGAGATAGAGAAGAAGCAACGCCTTGATCGATATGTTGTGAGACGTATTACAATAGACTTCTTAGAAAAATATTTCTTCAAACTAACAGGTCGTAGGCCCATGATTCTTCCGGTAGTGGTTGAGGCTTGATTGCTAAGAACAGCATGGTTTTAGACAAGATAGTATGAGTGGCATATAATGTATTTATGGCTAAAAAGAAGCGCAAAAAACGAGCAAAAAGCTCTTTTAAGTTAAAACTTAAAAAAGGAACAATTCACTCTATTGGCCAGATATTCTTTTTCTCTTTGGCGGGTTTGGTTATAGTTTCTTTTGCCAGACAAGGAAGTATTCTAGTTAAACTAAACGATTTTTTGGTTTCATATCTTTCATGGACAACAATATTTCTGCCATTTGTTTTATTATCTGCAGGCTTTCTTTTAACCAAACTCAAAACACCTTTTGCTCAACCAAACGTTTTGGTGGGAAGTCTTTTATTTTTTATATCGACACTAACAATAACAAGAGCTGGAATGTTAGGTAGGTATTCTTGGGAGGGAGTGGCGACTCTCATTACATCCGTTGGCGCCTTTATTGTTCTTTTGGGAACAGGCATTATAGGTATTGTTATTCTTTTTAACACATCGGTTGATCAAGTGATTACCTTTATTGGGGCCCTAATGGCACAGATAAGACGATATTTGGTTGGAGAAAAAGCAGTAAGGAAGGCAAAGGGTTTATCAAAAAGAGAGCTAAAGGTGTCTGGAAGCCAACCAGCACAGAAAACTTCTTCAAGGACTTTAAAAAGAGATGTGGCAAAAGAAGTCTTAGAACCAAAATTAGTAAGCAACATTCCTGGCGAAGACAAAGTATGGAAACACCCCCCATTAAATATTTTGTCGGGCACACAAACAGGGAAGGCAGACAGGGGCGATATAAAGGGCAATGCTGCCATAATAGAACAAACACTAGAGTCTTTTGGAATAACGGCACGTGTTGTTGAGGTTAACCTTGGACCGGCCGTAACCCAGTATGCTCTTGAAGTTGCTCTTGGGACAAAATTATCAAAAATTACAGCTCTTGAACGCGATTTAGCTTTAGCCCTAGCTGCCCCAACCGGAACAATAAGAATAGAAGCTCCCATACCCGGACGTTCTTTGATTGGAATAGAGTTGCCCAATAAAAGTCCAGAGTTTGTTCCTTTGAAAAAAATGCTTCAAGCAGACTCAATCCAAGAGGCAGAATCGAAATTAACTTTAGCTTTAGGCCTGGATGTTTCTGGGAAATCCTTGGTGGCGGATCTTGCAACTATGCCACACATTCTTATTGCAGGACAAACAGGATCTGGTAAAAGTGTCTGTATTAACACTTTTCTCTCAACTCTTCTTTTTAGAGCTGCACCTTCAGAGGTGAAGTTTATTATGGTTGATCCGAAAAGAGTTGAACTTACTGGCTACAATGGTATTCCACACCTTTTATCTCCTGTAATTGTTGATCCGAAGAAAGTAATTTCTGCCCTGAGATGGGTTCTTTCGGAAATGGATAGACGCTATAAATTATTTGCCCAAGCTGGAGTTAGAAATATGACCGCTTATAATGAAATGTCAGGATTTCAAGCACTTCCGCATATTGTTGTTGTTATAGACGAGCTTGCTGACATTATGCTTTATTCTCCAGTTGAGGTAGAAGATGCAATAACCAGAATTGCACAAATGAGCCGAGCTACTGGAATTCACATGATTCTTTCAACTCAGCGGCCTTCTGTTGACGTTATTACTGGATTAATTAAAGCCAATATTCCTTGTAGAATTGCTTTCGCAGTTTCTTCGCAGGTTGATTCGAGAGTAATTCTTGATATGCAGGGGGCAGAAAAATTATTAGGGAAGGGAGACATGCTTTATTTGCCACCAGATCAAGCCAAGCCAATAAGAATTCAAGGAGCTTTCGTGTCCGACAAGGAAACAACCGATCTTGTTTCCTTTCTTAAAAATCAAGGTATTCAACCTCAATATACAGAAGAGGTTGTTTCTATGCCAAAACCTGGCACAACCGTCATTCCCGGAGTGGATGAAGAACTAGATGAACTGTTTAGGAACGCAGTTGAGGTTATCTGTCAATACGATAGAGCATCGGCTTCTCTTCTTCAAAGAAGGTTATCGATAGGGTATGCTAGGGCAGCAAGAATTATTGACCAACTAGAGTCGGCCGGTGCAGTAGGACCGGCTGAAGGGTCGAAACCTAGAGATGTTCTAATTCAGAGCCCGGAGGAGTTTTTATCAGCCCCACCTTCAGGCGGATAAACTGCTACATAAAGTAAATATTTAAGATGAAAACAATAGGTATTTTTATAAAAGAAGCTCGTCTCAAAAAAAGATTTTCGCAGGAAAAAATTGCGAAAGAGACAAAAATTAAAAAAGAATTTATTGTTTCTATCGAAAAAGAAAACTGGGGGGCTTTGCCGGAATACCCCATTGTTGTTGGTTTTGTAAAGAAAATTTCCAAGTCCCTGAAGCTTGATGAAAGACAAGCAGTTGCCTTTTTAAGGAGAGATTATCCACCAAGAGTTCTTCCAGTTAACCCGAAACCGGATGTTGCAAAAAAATTTGTATGGAGTCCGAGATTAACTTTCATTATTGGGATTGCAGCTATCGCTGTTGCTGTTTTGGGCTATCTTGGCTTTCAATACTCAAGATTTATCAGCCCACCAAAATTAGTGGTCGATGAACCACAAGAAGAACAGGTTGTTAAACAAAGAAACTTAGTTGTGTCAGGGAAGACAGATCAAGATGCAACTATGAAAATCAATAATCAACCTATTTTGATTGAAGAGGACGGAAGTTTCGAAGCGGAAATTGAAATTTTTGAAGGAACAGAGGAGATAGTCGTAAAAGCTGTTTCAAGGTCTGGTAAAGAGACAGTAGTTCGGCGTAAAATATATCCAGAGCTAGGAGAATAATATTATGGATCCTGTTCAAAAACTTTTAATTGCAGTAGTTATTTCATTAACAACTCTTCTTGTCATCGTTGGAGCACAAGTGATATTGGTAATTATTGATCTTAGGCGAGCACTAAAAAGATTAAATAGTATTATGGAGGATGCTATATTGGGTGGAGGATTAATTCGCCCCGAGAAATTAACGGGAGTGATTGAAATATTGAGAAGAAGTAAAAAGATAAAAGAACATGGCCAGCCGCATCGAGCCCCCTAGATAAGGTAATTAATAAGCGATATAATTCAGGCATGACCTCAGATGAGATTCGTAGTAAATACATAAATTTCTTTAAATCAGCACCGAAAAGCCATAAAGAAATTAGCTCTGCACCCCTTGTGCCTCCCGATGATCCCACCACTCTTTTTACGTCCTCGGGAATGCAACAACTTATCCCATATTTAACAGGAGACCCTCACCCTGAGGGTAAGCGATTAGCTAATTCCCAACCTTGTTTAAGACTAGAGGATATGGATGAAGTGGGAGATAATCGCCACACGACATTTTTTGAGATGTTGGGAAATTGGTCACTGGGAGACTATTTCAAAAAAGAACAACTTGAGTGGTTTTGGGAATTTTTAACAAAAGAATTAAAACTTCCTAAGGAAAAACTTTGGGTGAGTGTTTTTAAGGGAACGAAAGAAGTTCCAAAGGATGAGGAGTCAGCAAATATATGGGAAAAAATTGGAGTATCCAAGGAGCGAATTCATTTCTACGGAGTAAAGGAAAATTGGTGGTCCCGCTCAGGCCCTCCAGACAAAATGCCGACTGGCGAAATCGGAGGCCCCGACTCCGAAGTTTTTTTTGAATTTACTCAAATCAAACACGATCCAAAATATGGAAAAGAATGTCACCCTAATTGCGAGTGCGGAAGATTTTTGGAAATTGGCAATTCAGTCTTTATTGAATACATCAAAAAAGAGGATGGATCTTTGAAAGAACTGCCCCAAAAAAATGTTGACTTTGGAGGAGGATTGGAGCGGATGACTGCTGCAGTTAATAATAATCCTGATATTTTTGAAATTGATTCATTTAAGCCAACAATAGAAGTGATTGAAAAAGAAACAGGAATTAAATATGGAACAGATGAGAAGCAAGATAGGAGTTTTAGGATAATCGCAGACCATTTTCGAGCTTCCTCAAAGTTATTTGAAGAAGGGGTTGAACCAAGTAATAAATTACAAGGGTATATTTTACGCCGCCTGATTCGAAGCGCAGCTCTTAGGGTACGCGAGCTTTCTGGTGATATTTCAACGACAGAGCTTAGTAGAAAAATTAGCAGCAAGGTAAATAACGTGAATATTTCAACAAACCTTGAGAGAGAGGTTGATAGCTTTATGCGAGTTTTGGGTAAAGGTGTTCAACTGGTAACAAAAAATTCGAAAATACAACCATTTGATCTTTATCAAACTTATGGTATTCCTTTTGAGGTAACACAAGAGATATTTTTCAATGTTCGTAAGAAAAAACTTACAGAGAAAGATAGAGAAAAGTTCGAAAAGAAATTAGAAAAGCACCAAAAGCTTTCAAGAACAGCAAGCGCGGGAATGTTTAAGGGTGGATTGGCAGATTCATCGAAGGAAGTTACGAGGCTCCATACAACGACACATCTCCTACATGCTTCTTTAAGGAAAGTATTAGGAGAACATATTCAACAAAAGGGTTCGAATATTACATCAGAAAGGCTCCGCTTTGATTTTACTCATCAACAAAAACTAACAGGAGATGAACTAAAAAAGGTGGAAGAATTAGTAAACAAACAAATTCAGAAAAATCTGTCGGTAAATTTTGAAGTAACCAGTCTTGAAAAAGCCACAAAAGAAGGTGCTCTTGCTTTTTTCGGAGAAAAATATGACCAAAAAGTTAAAGTTTACACAGTAGGTGATCCGAATGATGAGTGGTTTTCGAAAGAAGTGTGTGGTGGTCCACACGTCTCCTCCACTTCTGAAATTGGGCATGCTAATATATTTAGGCAGGAGAAAATTGGCGCAGGAATAATGAGGCTCTATGTAAAACTGGAATAGTAAAATGGATTTAAAAAGTTTTTTATCAACAAAGGAAGATAAATCAGTCGAATATTATTGGGCCTTGGTTATAGAGCCTGAGTGGGTGCAGGCTGGAATTTGGGAAATTGTAGAAAGCAAAGCCCGAATTATTGCAGTTAGTCCTTCAGCAGCATGGGCATCAGAAGAAGAACTGACAAGTTCTTGTGACACAGTTCTTTCCGCTGCTGTCTCTTCCTTTCCAGAAGATGCAAAAGAACCATCAAAAACAGTATTCGGAGTGTCTTCAACTTGGGTATCAGAAGGACAGATTAAAACAGAGTATCTAAACACCCTAAAGAAAATTTGTGCAGATCTTTCTTTAACACCAGTTGGCTTTGTTGTCTTACCAGAAGTAATGGCCCACCTGATCAAGTCGGAGGAGGGATCTCCACTTAGTGGTGTAGTTTTGGGAGTTGGTAGTCAAAACATTGAACTCTCGATTTTTAAATTAGGGAACTTAGTCGGTACGGCAAATATTGCAAGAAGTGTATCTGTGGTTGATGATGTGGCGGAGGGTTTGACAAGATTTGCTGATGGAGACAACTTACCATCGCGATTCCTTCTCTATGATGGAAAAGAAGGAGAGCTTGAAGAAACAAAACAAGCTTTGCTTAAGGCAAATTGGGGTGATTACCAAAAAATAAAATTTCTTCATACGCCCAAAATTGAGATTATTACACCCAAAAGAAAAGTTCACGCAGTGTCTCTAGCTGGGGCGTCAGAGATTGCCGACGTTTCCTCTTTAGAAACAAAGGGTGAAGAAAAAAAAGGAGAAAAAGTTTCTTCGAAGCCTGATCCAGTGGTTGCAGCGGAAAGCTCTGCAAAACCGGAAGATGTGGGGTTTATGGTAGGACAAGATATATCTGTACAAAAACATGAAGCCACTACTGATGTGGTTAATAATACAACTCAACCAGGGAAACAAAAAGAACAGGTTCAAGAAAAACCAGCCGACAATATCCAAAATAAGAAAGAACAACACAAAAGGTTTAAAAGCAATATTGTTTTAGATATCCTTAGAAAAATGAAATTGAGCATCGTTTCTCTATTGGCAAAAAAACCAAAAGTAAAAATAGGGGGCAAAAAAACACTTGCTTTTGGGGGAGGACTTTTCTTACTCTTCATAATTATTGGACTTGTTTCTTGGTGGTTTCTGCCCAAAGCAACAGTTACTATTTATGTTTCCCCTAAGAAACTTGATGAAAAGATGACAATTTTCATAGACCCCGATGCTTCTGATTCTAATTTTACGAAAAGAATATTACCCGGAGATACAGTTAAAACGACTGTGTCGGGTGATAGAACGACGTCGACGAGTGGAACAAAAACAATTGGGGAAAATGCAAAGGGGAGTGTGACAATTCAAAATGGGACCGCTCAAGCATTAAAACTCCCAGTCGGTACTTTTATCTATTCCGCCGCTGACTTAAAATTTGAATTGGCAGAAGAAGCTTCAGTATCTGCTGCTATTTCTCCCAGCTCACCCGGAACAGACACGGTAGAAGTTGTAGCGGTTGGTATCGGCGCAGAATACAATTTAGCAAAAGACGAAAGTTTTTCCGTTGGAAACTATCCAAAGGCAGAGGTTGACGCAGTGGCGACAGCAGACTTCTCAGGGGGATCAAGTCGACAAATATCGGCGGTTTCAGAAGAGGACATGGACGATCTTGAAGATGATTTAACAGAAGAGCTTCTTGAAGAAGCAAAAAATGAATTAGCAGAAAAAATTTCAGCAGATCAATATTTTATAGAAGAATCCATGGAGATTACTCCTTCCACAAAGAGTTTTGACAATAAAGTTGGAGATGAGACAGACAACTTAAAACTATCTCTTTCTTTAGAGGTGACAGCTTTAGTGGTCGAAGACTTGGCGCTTTCAGATTTTGCCAAAGAGGTTTTAAAAGACAAAATACCTTCGGGATATGTTTTAAGAGAGGATCAGATCGACATGCGCTTTGAGTTAGAGGAAGAGAGCGATGAAGTATACGAATTGATTGCTTATATGGATGTAAATCTATTACCCGAAATGAAACCAGATGAGATTATTAAAGAAATCGTAGGTAAAAATATTCCTCTTGCAAAAGACTATTTAACTTCCATTTCAGGATTTACTAGGGCAGAGATTAATTTAAAGCCTCCTTTGCCCGGATGGTTTGGCACTCTTCCTCATGTAGCAAAGAACATAGAAGTAGAGCTTGCTGCTGAGCGTTAATAAAATACTTCCCAAACCATGGACAACAAACTTTTAAGAATCGCCGCAATTATATCTGGAATTTCAGGAATAATAATTCTTTTTTCTGTTATCCTCCCGATTGCTTCTTATCAGTCAATTTCAAACCAGAAATACCCGGACCTTTTAAACCCTATTGTTCCAAGTACTTCTAAGGCAACTCTCGAGGAGGTTGATTATACAAGAGCAAGTAACTGGTTTGTTGGTACAAAAGATGCTAGTTTTTCATCTTCAAACATTTCTCACTATGTCATTACTATTTCTAAATTAGGGATAAAGAAAGCGACAATTACGATTGGAGGAGAGGACTTATCAGAAAGCCTAATTCAATACCCCGGTACTGCCCTGCCAGGCAAGAACGGGAACGCGGTTGTTTTCGGCCATTCAATTTTGCCTCAGTTTTATGACCCCGAAGACTACTTGTCAATTTTTTCTACTCTCCCAACTCTTGATGAGGGGGACGAAATTCAACTTGACTATGATGGAGTAGTTTATAAATATATAGTGGAGAAAATGTTTGAAGTGTCGCCAACCGACATAGGGGTTTTAGAGCAGGACAAAAGCGACTCATTTTTAACACTTGTAACCTGTGTTCCTCCAGGCCATCCTTTAAAACCAAAAAGATTGATAGTTAGGGCCAGGATAGTACCAATAGAACAAGCAAATGCGAATATTAGCAATTGATTACGGGCAGAAAAAAGTAGGGATTGCTTTGGCAACCTCTCGATTAGCAGAGCCTTACAAGGTGATTCGATTTAGTTCTAATAATGCTCTTATAAAAGAAATTGGGAAGATAATTGATGAAGAACAAATAGAAAAGTTAGTTATTGGTGTGTCCGAAGGAGAAATGGGGGAAGAATCTAAAAGATTTGGCGAAAAACTAAAAACAGAATTTGAATTACCTCTTCATTTTCAAGATGAGACTTTAACGACACGTACGGCCCAAGAATTATCCTTCGAAGCGGGGATAAAAAGAAAAAAAAGAAAAGAACTGGAAGATGCGTATTCTGCTGCCTTAATTCTAGAGGACTACTTAGATTCGACATAGAGCCCCATAATATTGATATTTATATTTTTATTTGCTATATTTTATGTCCTGCAAGTTTTTTAATTAACAAAATTAGCCCTTTTATATACGAGGAGAGGAGGTAAATATGTCAGAGACAATATTAGTGATGTCTCCGAATAGAAACGACGTGAGGACGTTGTTGTTAGAGTTAGCCAGGGAAGATTTTGAGGTTGTTTTGGTGACGAATGAAGGAGTGTGTTTGGATTTTTGCCAAAAATATATTCCTGCTGTGCTTATTTTAAGCGTACTTGAAGGTGAAAAAATTGGAGAGATAATCAACGCAGTTCGTCGTCTGGAGAAAAAGTCGAAAAATATACCGAGAATTTCGATTATGGTTTTACACCCATTTTCTGATGGGGGAATAAAAATACTTGGTATGGGAGCAGACGATTGTCTTCCTAGACAGCCTAATATAAAGGAGCTTTTAGCAAGACTGAGGGCCTTAATTAGACGCTATCACAATAACCAAGAACAATAACTCTCTCTTTGTGGCTTAAGCCCTGTGATGATATACCCACAGGGCTTTTTCTTTTGATTAATATTGTCAATCAATTATGTTATACTAGCCTTATGTTAAAGAATGTTATTGCTCCAATTCAGGCATGGTTTCTTTCTCAAGGAAGATGTGTTGGTTGTGGAAGGCCGTTGACGGAGGGGAAAAGAGAAAAACAGAGAGACGCAACAGAAAAAATAACCTGCGAATGTGGAAGAATTTTTATTTATAACTCTAAAACCAAGAAACACAGGCGTGCCCTTCTCGAAGAAGTATAAATTTTGTAAATGAAGCGTTTCATAATCCCAATATTATTAATTGCCTTTCTTATTTCCGGTGGATTTTTTTGGTGGAATCAAAATAATAAACCGGTGTCAACAAATGAAAGTCTACAAAGTTTCATAATCCCCAAAGGATATTCTGCTTCTCAGATCGGGAATAAATTAGAAAATCAAAGTCTTATCAAAGACTCTTTTGCTTTTAAAATTTACGTTCAAATGACAAGTAAGTCTAAAAAAATTCAAGCAGGGGAATATTTATTGGCCCCAAATTATTCCTTATTTAAGATTGTTAACCAACTAACAAGCGGGCCTGTCGAAGAATGGGTGACTATTCCTGAAGGACTTAGGCGAGAGGAAGTTGTTGAAAAATATATTACTGTTTTGAAAAGAGATGAGGCAGATGCGGAGGTTTTTAGACAAGACTTTTTGGCACTTACCTCAGGCAAGGAAGGTTTTCTTTTTCCAGACACTTATCTTTACCCAAAAACAGTAAGTGCTTCAATTGTTGTTAACAAGATGCTTTCAACTTTTGACAGTAAAATAAGTACACAGATGGAAGCAGATATTAGTGCTTCAGAATATACCTTGGAGCAGGTTATTACTTTGGCTTCAATTATCGAAAGAGAGACAAGGAAAGATGAAGAAAGACCTATTGTTGCAGGAATTCTTTTCAACAGGCTTGATATAGGTATGGGGCTTCAAACAGATGCAACGGTTCAATATGCTTTGGCGACGACAGAATGTCGCGCTGGAACAACATGTAATTGGTGGCCCATTCTTACAAGAGATGATATGAGCATCAATTCTTCTTACAATACTTATAAATATGCAGGGCTTCCTCCTGCTCCGATTGCCAATCCAAGCCTTTCGTCGATCTCAGCCGTAATTTATCCGACGGCTTCTTCTTATTTATATTATCTTCATGATGGGGATGGGGAAATTCACTATGCAAAGACACTTGTAGGACACAACGAAAATATAAGAAAATATTTAGGAAAATAGTTATGCCTCCATTATTAATATTGGAGACGTATGTGGTAAATAATAAATAAAGATAGGGTTGACAAGAAAAACCACAGTGTTATAATCCACGCTAGGCGTACA
>Ga0164321_10000058_pt1 | contig 15457 bp, 20 predicted proteins | sample GuaBasSediGuay12_FD_121799 | JGI IMG/M metagenome (GOLD analysis project Ga0164321, IMG submission 121799) | Subseafloor sediment microbial communities from Guaymas Basin, Gulf of California, Mexico - Guay12, Core 4567-28, 21-24 cm | ecosystem: Environmental > Aquatic > Marine > Hydrothermal... | reverse complement strand
CCCGAATATTCATCCTTCTTGTTAGGATCATTATATTGCTGAATATAGTTACCTTGATTATAGAAATATTTAAGCATTTTCTCTCGATCGCTATTAGTATATGCTATACCCTTAGCTGAAGCTAATTGGAAGGCTGAAATATAGGGAGTGTTCCACAACCAATCCTTGCCCGCTCTTAAGCTAGGATTCGATGATTGTGCTAACAGTCCACTTTGAGGATCGATCAATTGTTTCAATAGTTTCTTAGGTAAATTTAAATCATCAAAAGCTTTTTCGAATGGAACGATTAACTTTAATGCTTTGGGAAGTGCTCCTTTTCCATTACCCTTAGAGTCTGTAAAATCGATAGTATTAAAAACGGAGGGGGTAGAAACTTGAGCTTGCACACCATCAAACCATTCACCTAATGCAAACATGATAGAACTTTGTAACTCCCATTGACCCTTGAGCTCCGAATATGTGTTTCCCATAGATCCAAACCAAACGCCAGGAATCTGTGGGAGTGTAGGTGAATTCTTCCTAATTATAGTATTGTAGTTGGATCCAGTCAAAACATTTCTCATCGTGCTGTTATTGTAGCGGAGTTTATCCTCCATATCCCATCCAATAACGTGAGAAACTGATGCACCATTATTTGAACTTCTAATTCCACAAAGTCCAATTCTCTCATTTCCTTTAAGGATGTCTGAGTTAGCTATAGTGGTGATGTGTATCCCTAATTCTGTCATTTTGAATCCAAGAGAAACCGCATAATCCATGATCGAAAACCACTTTGTGAACGACATGGTAGGTATTGGATCGAAAGATGCCATGATAAGTAGTCCGGTTACCTACTATATTAAGTTTGGTGTTCTATATCTGTCTACCGTTATTTCTTAGATCTGCAATTATTTCTGCACGAGCAAAACGATACACCCTGTCTAACCACTGAATTCTTCTTTTGAATAAATTAGCTATCACCTTAATCTCGGGATATCTCGACGAATAGATATCTAACGCGCGCACGAAGTCAATCAAGTTAGAATCCGCCCAAACACTAATTCCAGTATCAGTCAGAGAATCAATAAACTCTCTATCCATCAACATTTTATCTAAGATAACCAAATTAGATTCTGTTCCACTAGGTATATAGTGTGGATGGAGATCCATAAATCTCTCAGTTAGTTCTATATAACTTCTAATGTGAACCTTGCGTGTCCAGGATAGCCAATCCTCCATGCGGTTGCTACAATAACGAACCCAGACAGGGTTCAATTTGATATCTTCACTCATCATCATCCGACTCCTCGCCAATTACTTCGTAATATTCTTCGGCAAGGTCGAGACCTAAGTCTTCGGTTTGATCTTCGATTATGTCTTCGGCTTCATATCCTTGTTCTTCAGCTTCTGCCTCATTAAGCCAAACAATATCTTCTTCAGAGTCCATCTCCGTATCTGAAAGATCTAAACCTAAATTTTCTGCCATTTCTTCAGCAGTTTCTAATCTTGTATTCAAGACCGGCGCGCTCTCGAAACCAGGCACATTTAGTGGATCATAAGTTCCTAGATTACTAGGAGTTAATAATTGGTTCTCAGTGTCGAAAACTATTTTAGATGATGCTGTTTGTTTCTTTTTCTCAGCTGCCATAGCGATTTCTATTTCAGATAGATTATGTTCTATATCTGGAGCTGCTCCGGAGGCAAAGGCAGTAGTGGTTTCTTTTCGAGTATTAATTTTTAATTGTCCGTCAGCAGCGGCTACCTTGGCTGGATCCAAACCGGCGGCTTTTGCCAAATCTTCGAATCCTCTAATCAGCATATCTGGTTCTGGCATCATATCTGTATATGTGTATGCGCCCTTATCAGCCGTAGAATATTCAGGCCCGTCTAGGACAGCTGCCCAATCCACTCCGTCAGTAAATGGATTTGCAGTTAATGGAATTGGCCCTTCGTAGTAATTGTTGGCCATTTCTAGAGAGTCTCCATCCTCACTTACTGATTCTCCAAATGAAAATTCATCAGATTCAGCTAATACTGTATCCTCGGTAACGAATAATCCGTTACCATCACCTTGTGCTTCACGAATCTTAGCCAAGAATGCTTCATCTTCCTCAGATAATGCTTGAGTTCTTCCTTCGAAGTATTGTGCCGCATTTTTAATGACTGGTGCGACATCTCCAATAATACTAGCCAAATCTCCTACACCCTGCACAGCAGGGGATCCGGCAAACTCTGAGCCGATCTCGTATTTATCAAGGAAATTTAGTAATGGGACTAGAACTTGTTGTGACATTTCTGGATCTAGATTATATCTATCCGCCAAGGTTGATGCATCTTCTCCTTCTTTCAAGAATAATTCGAGCAAACTACCCTTTGGAACCTTTTTCTTGGCTTCCTTTTTGGGTGGAACATCAGTTACTTGTCCCGTAACATCTATAACTGGATTATTACCCTGTCCGGCAGGTTTGATGATATCATCGAAGTCGCCCATATTCATCCATCCCAATGCTGCTATTTAACACTTCTGACCTACATATTCTCCAAGTATTCTTCCATTCCTTTCCTCAAAGCCTCAACCCAAGCATCCAACATAGGTTGGTTGGGTTGTCTATTCTCTTTTGGCTCTATTTCGGTGGCTACTACTCGAAGTGTGTTAGATAATAATCTCTGTGCAAATAAAGTATCTTCATCCTGTGTATCTAAAGCGGCTTTAGATATGAAAGTGGATAGTTCTTTAGTAACTCTCCTAAGTTCTCTTTCTCGACTAGTTGTCTTTAGTCTCATTATATCAAATAAAAACTCTGATTCTACTATGGAGATCAATCTTTCTTTGGTAGATAAATTTTCATTATCCATTACTACTAAAGTATTTCGAAAACTAGGAAAGTAATTATCTACAACTTTCTGATCTTCGATCCCAATTATATTCATGAATCTTTTGAATTGTCTTTTGAGTGTAACCTCTCGTTCCATCTCCAAAAGATCTTTATAGCGAGATAAAGTGTTTCTCTGAGTTAACAAATCTTGCAATTTAATTAATTGCGGATTAGGATCAGGAATAACTTCTTCTTCAGAGTCAATGTTGTCAGACATAATATCTTCTGCAGTCATTAATAATACCTACCTAGCTTAATTATGGAGAAAAGCGAGATCCGCCTTGCTGATTCTGATAATCGCTAAGGAATTTGAAATCTAAATCATATGGATCTCGGGGATTCAAATTTGGTTTCTTTGCCTTTGATTCCTCTCTTTCATCCTCAGCCCTCTGGATCCTTCTGGTTTGTTTTCCAATTGTTGTTTCTGCTTCCCTAATGCTGGCCTCTAATTCAGCCATCTTTACATTAACATCATCTAGCTGACGCTTATAATATGTCATTGACCCGATTACGCCGATACCTATTCCAGCTACTGCACCAATCGCAAAAGCCTTCATAGGACTAAATGCTGCTCCGATAACTATCTTATCTTCTGCAGCTGATTCTCCAGATGCTGGAACGATTCCTCTAGTTTGCATCTCTGCAGTTAATTTTAATAGATCGGACTGGAAATCTGCTAGGTTATCTGCTTCTAATCTAGTCTGAGACATTGCTCCTAACGTTTCAAATAATTCTGTATCACTCATCTTTTCTACAGACTTGGAAGCGGTAACTGAAATTTGGGGATCTTCTGCCTTCTTACTTTCTGAAGCTCCGGATCCTAAATCGACATTTATTTGCGAAACTGCTTCGGCTTTGGCAACGGTTTCTGCGTCTAATGATTCTGATTCAGCTTCTACTACTTCAGTCATTTCTTCAGCCTCTTTTTCGCCTTCTGCGGCGAAGACACGCATTTCTTCTGCAGAGTGGATGATGGTGTCAGTAATTTTCTTGAATCCACGAATCCCTTTTCCGCGCTTACCTAAGACATATTTGCCTGTTCCAGTCATTTCTGCTAATTGTAGAAACATAGGCACCGTAATTTCGGTTTCGGAGCTTAGTAAATCCTTAGTTCCGGATCCTTTAACGCCTTTTTGATAACGGCGAATGAAATAGATCATGTAAAAGGCTACTTCTTCTTACTATATAATACATTCGGATAATTAACCGAAACATTCGGCTAGCGTCACTTATTTCAAGTTGCCTTGATTGTTCCTACTGATCTTACTGAAATAATATTTCCCATAAGATTCTTTGATATACTGTTTTCTATGCTTTAGGGCAATAGCTTTAGCGTTTTTTCTAGCCATTATATCCACCCAAATAATTTCACTACCACAATACTAGCAAGGATCACATTAATGAAACCCAAGATAGTTCTAGTCAAGGCTAGGCTACCGACGTGCCGTTGAGACCATTTATCTATATCTTTACTATTCATGTCCGTGCCCATTCCCATATTAAATCATGACCATAACGTTGCGATATCCGCATAAACTTCGTTTACATTTGTAGTATTCATGGTTTCTAAAGCCATCACAGTAGCAGTGATCTGAGATAATTTAAGTTCCCTCATTTTATCGTATATTCCCATATCGCTTGCTCTTTCTTGAAATCCTTTTTGAGCTAAATAACGCTCTAATTGAAGTAGATCTAATCTCCACCTAATTCCACCCTTTCTATCCTTAGATTGTGCATGACGGAACATAGGACGATTACGAAGAATTCCTACTACTTCCCTTGAAGTATATCTTCGTGGTTTATGTGAAACCATGAAGGAAGATATCTCAGTAGAATATCCATAACCTGCATGAGCTAGAAGATACTCGACAATATCGAATACTAATGTCTCAGTCAAAGGTAAAGGGCGTTGCCTCTTATCATCATTAACCATTAGATTCCCTCATTCTTCTTCTGAGGCTCTTTCTTCTAGTTGTTTTCTGACTCTTTCTTGAGCTTCTTCAGGCAAAGAATCAAATACTATCTGATGGAGTTCTTGTTTGTATGCATCTTTGGCCTCATCCAAAGTCATACCCTCTCCTTTCTTTTCCATAATGTATTTCTTCTTATCGCTTTCGAATTGCATTAAATTTAGAATGGCCATATTTTCAGTAGATATGTTTTGCGACTCATAGGGTTTTGCAAAAAGCTCGTCTATCTCATTACCTAATGACTTAGGATCGGGCACACCAGGAGATACGAATTCTTCCATGTCTTCATCTAGTGAGTGACCTGTGCCACCCATTCGTTCAATAAATTCTGCCGCACTTTTTCGTGTAACATATAATCCCACTCTAGGCCAGAATCGTGTTTCGTCCGAACTGCTCATGGTCTTGTATTAGGATTACTACCTATATAATACTTCTTTCACGGCGATAACTCGAGCAATGAATAATTCTTTTCCACAGCTTCCATGACTTCCTCTAAGTCACGGGTAGGAGGTAGGCCATTAATTATGTAACTATGTCCGCTGGCGATCTTTATTTCGAATACCATTTTAAGATAATTATATTCATCACGAGGAAGGGGAGACATAATTACACCGGCGTAACATAAATCCAACATTTCCAATCGCCGGACTCTTGATCATTCTTAACAGCAAAAATACGAGAAGTAGTTAGGCCGCCAACAGCTCTGGCGGAATCTGAAATAAATCTACCTTTACATTCTAAGTTCCAAGGATCTTGAGAAAATCTTTTTCTATATTCTATTTGCTGATCAGCCTTCATAGGAGTTGGTCTAATAAATCTATTTAGTGTTTTAGGATCCAACTGTATGGTTCCAATAATAATGTGAAGTCCCTTTCCGGAACTAGAAATTCTATACCATACATTACCCTGACCAAATTCATAAGTCAAACTATCGAGGGCGTGTTGAACCTTAGTGTCTTCAAGACCCACGCCATCCCAGTCGAAAGTTAATCCTACCATGCATTCACTATGGAGGGTTCAGATATATAACGGTTCCTATTTAGGATCCATACGCGATCCATACAAGAGCTAATATTCCCCCAACAACGAATCCTACATATGTCGGGCCTGAAGTTTCAGTTAGTGTTAATGTATCGGTGGGTGTTTGTTCTGTGCCGCCAGGACCTAAGTTATCTTCTGTAGCAAAGAATTTAGAAAGGAGGCTCTGATCGATTTCTCCAAACTCCTTACATTTTCTATGTTGCATACACGGATCTCGAGGATCGTCATACCATTCACCCCATTCGATGCATTTTGGTTCTCCAATTATCCCCACACAATCACCTACTTACGCCATACCACTAAACATATAAATTACGGCAATGCCTACAACCCACATTAAAAGATTGGACTTTTCTTCAGGTAGATCACATTCACCCGACGGACGAGTTTCGAATCCGATACCTTCTTCGTTAATTCCTGATAACATAGATTCACCTCACAAGGTGGACGAATCTCCGGAGTCATCTGGTGGGAACATAGGATCATATACACTACCACCACAAGCAGCGGGTGATACATTCACGCGGACTCGGATTTGCTGACATGGGTCGCTTGGGTCGTCTTGCCACTCGCCCCACTGCCATACTGAATCTCTTGGAGATAGCGATCTCTTTTGTTCAAGTTCTGGGCAATCACTACCATTACATTTAGGCTGTGTTGTGATTGTTCGCTTTCGAACTTCGCTACAATCGTCTACTTGAGTCCATTCACTCCATGCACTCACGACACAATCGACATCTGAACCTGGCTTTGCACGAGTTTCGTATCCACGACCCTTACTATCAGTGGCCGCAAATACTCTAGTTTGTGCTCTTGCTTTAGGGGCTTTTCTTGCTTCCGCACGGAAACCTGTTCTAGAAGTATCCCATGATCCGTGTCCAAACATATTATCACTTATCCATCTCGACTATTTAATATCTACTTTACTTGACTACTGCAGCTATCAGAACTACTGCGACTATTGCTAATGGTAACATTCCCATTCCGGAGCCTTCTTCATCATATTCACACGAATCATCATCTTCAGTAGCATCGGGATTATAATTAGTTGCTTCTTCATCCATGCACCCTAATACTGGAGATGTATCATCGTCGTCATCGTCGTCTCCGTTTCCGCCTCCTCCATTACAGGATGGAGATAAATCACCTAGATCGACCCATTGTCCAGTTGGATCCCACTGGACGGCTGCGTTCTTGGCCTTAGCTAGAGTAGTAAAGTGCTGCCACTTGAGTCCTGTTTTTCCAGAGGAATAAGTTACCTTATATGGAGAACTTAATTCTACGCAATCATCATTGTGCGAACGATAAGATATTTCTGCGTGATCATCTGATGCATGAAACAAAACTTCAGCAGAAAAACCTCTCTGAAAGACATCGTGGCCAAAAGTCATGATTTATCTTAGCCATCTCGACTATTTAATGATTATTTTAGTAAAACTACCAGAAGAATAGCTCCGGCAATGAGGTGCCAGTCTTCTAAACCATCTAATGCACCACATTCATCACCATATTTACATTCTTCGCTATCTACATTCGCGTCTTCATCATAGTTACACGCGAGTTCATCCATACAGCCTACTACATCATAGGTGCAAGTTCCATCATCTGTTGTGGCTTCAGCGTTATAATTGTTGGCTGTTTCATCCATACATCCAGGAATAGTTCCAGCATCATATGTGCATGAGCCGTCGTCTTCTTCTGCGGCCTCGTTGTAGTTATTGGCTGTAGGATCTGTGCAACCAAGAACTGGAAAAATACATGAGTCATCATCATCGGTTGCCCTCGGATCGTAATTAGTAGCATCTCGATTTGTGCATCCATCATATCTACATTCATAGTATATAGCTTCCATCGTGGCATCTGGATTATAATTATTTGCTTCGGGATCAGTGCACCCATATATTGGGTCCTCGGGACAATCGGGGTCGCTCCATTCACTCATTATATCATTTGCTTCATTATCACTATTGCCCAAATCCCTTAATCTCTCATAAGCAAGCCAATGCTGGATAAGACAATTTTCATACTCGTCTCGAATGGAATCTATCGTGTGTCCTGTAGGTTCTGTCTCATAGTTAAACACGTCATTCCAAACGCCGTGACCAAAAACCATGATTATTCTTCATCGGAACTACTATTTAATGGGTTCTCCGTATAGTGAGCAACTAATAAGTCAGTTAATTGCTCATTTCTCCATAACATCCATTTTAATACATATAAGAACCCTAAGCCGTGGATAGCTTGGATGGTGGCGAGTGAAGCGAGAGCATACCATACAAGATCGGTCATGGCTTCAAGTCCCTCCTTACTTCCTCAGTTTTTGTTGCCTTTCTTAGAAAAGGTGATGGAATGCTTACCTGTCTTTCTTTTTGTATATTTCGAGGAGGGATCTAGAATGTTTTCGGGGATCCTATAGAATCCGTCCCAGTCGTCTCCAAAATTAAAGGTGTTGAAACGATAGCCTACTTCTATTGCATCTGCGGCTAGGTTGGCCCACTTAGCTTCGCCAATGTAGGGGATAGACATACGAACTATGTCCGACTCTGCATCTCCATCGAAAATCGGTTTCGGCATCCAGTTGAACCCTCCCTTAGATGGCCCTCTATACAGGATTTTAGCATAGTCAATTAGACGCTCTGCACGGGGTTCAAAGGGCAAAAGACTCATCCCTACCAGGCTTATATTTTCCTTGCCACAGAGAGCCTTAAAAGCCCCTAAATGGGGCTGTTGTGAGTCATAGTGTCTCTTTACTAAATTAATGGAAGGATGTTGATCTGAAGCAGCCCATTCTTCCTTCCCAAAGTTAGGCATTATGTTGTTTACGATAATATTCTCGACAGGAATATTCATGCGCTCTAGGAATGAAATTGTCCTGGCACACTCTTGGAATCCGGACTCAGTAGGGATGGAAACTAGGTTTATGGATACGAACTCCGGATCGCGGAGAATTAACGTCAATCTCTCAACTTTTTCGCAAATCTGCTCAAGATTTTCAATCAGTTGGGGCACAGTTGTGTCGCGGGCCTTAAAAATACCCTTTATGTTGTCTATTTTGGCTTTCATACGAAGAATTCGTAGTAGAAAAGTTCGAATTGCTGCGGGAGCGTTAAGAGCCTTCAAAGTATGACCTGTTGGAGCTGTATCAAAGACGACTACATCGTAATCTGAGCTTTGAACGAGGCGAAGTATCTCATCGAGAGCGAAAAACTCATCCATTCCTGGAAATGTAGCCATATCGGTGAATATTTCTGCGTCGAAACCTGGAATCGAGTTCCCAAAAAGTTTTTCCATGCCAATTTTCATGGTTTCGGCAAATCTAGCTGCAGCAGCTTCCGAATTAATGTTTTTTGCCCAAAAGTTATCTGCGATTTTTACTACTTGATCAGATCCTAGAGAAATTCCTAGTGTATCATCGGTGCTGTGCGCTGGATCCGAACTAATCAAGATTGTTCTCCGATCCTCTTGTGCATGATGCATGGCGGTTGCAGCAGAAATCGTGGTCTTACCGACCCCTCCCTTCCCTGTAAATAGAATAAGGTTGGCCATCAGTGAAGAATACCCTACTTCTGGTATTTATATCTTCTCTATTAGAGATTTTCGATCGTAAATCTTTGATCATAATTGCTAAATGTGGAATGAATTACTGGGTGTCTCCACATCCCTATGAAATTGAGTGATAGTGTGGCTGAAACATCACCTAATATCTTCTGCGATACGGGGTATTCTCTTGGATTCTCCAATATTTCCCCTACTTCAGACTCCGGCGTTACAAAAACTGTAATTCTACGGGGTAGTGGAGTCGACTTGAGACTAGAAAAGGTGTCGAAAATGTCAATTTTGAAGCCATTTTTGGGAAGTATCCCAGAAAAGAGCACTTCGTTGTCTATTAAGACAGTCAAAAAGGTGTTTTCAGCGTTTTTATCCGATATATTCCATGGCGGAATCACTAATTCCTGTAATTCTACTCCAGAAGGTATAATTCCGTTCTTAAATGTAGATACACAGGGAGAATATGCGAGATTTATGATTTGTCGGTATTCATCATAAGTTTCCAATGGGAAACCCCCAATTATACATAGCATTTCCTACTATATAAAGAGTCGTGGGTTCAAGACCGCGTCAGTATGCTTCGTCAAGGGACTCATCAGGGTCGCGTGACTCTCCTGGATTCTTCTTATCTAAGTCTCCCTTAGCCAAAGTATTCAATTCGGATCCTGCTGGTGTAGCTGGATCTTCGGCAACTTGCTCTCCTGGAACTTCTGAACCTGATGGAGTTCCACCTACGCGGACATCCCGCTCAATTTGAGCTTCAACAGAAACTGGTGGTGGAGTTTTGAGTGCACCTCCCGATTCTCTGGATCGTAATCTAGCTGAAGCACCTTTGGGCACCCAATCAGCGAGTTGTTCGTTATCAATAGTCATGGGGCCGAAATTCTCCTCTATTTCTTCCATATATCCACTAACTTGCTTTTTGCGTCGGCGTAATCTTCCTTGACGCTCTTTGTATCGTAACATATCTCTATATTCTTGAGCTTGTGACTCAACCCATGTTTCAATTTCTTCTGCACTAGCTTTCACATCACCCTTGTTCAATAATCTTGCTTTGAACCACTCTACATTTTCGACGCTGACGGCGATTCCCCAATCACGCAGTTGTTCTGCTATTACCGAATCTGTTCCGTCGAATAAAATATAATCTACCCATACCTTAGCAGATCTTCCCGTGGATCCATCTATTCTAACTGCTGGAAGTGTAGATCCTAAATCAAAATTAAAAATATAGTTTCCTAGAGTATTATTTAGATTTCTATTAACAAACCCAGTTGGTGTGGTGCTTCTTGTTCCATTGATGCTTGCGGCAGTAGATGTGCTCGTATCTCCAAAGATAACTATTCCATCGAGTGAGTTACTCATGGATATGGGCGAATATAGTGCGCTTGTGGAAGCAGCTGGGTAACCCAAGAAATTACTTGTTTGATCTATAAAGGTAGACCAAATTGAATCAGCAGACAATATTGAAACTCCATTAGTAGTATCGCTTCCTATCATTAACCATTGATCTCGATCGTTATCCCATTGGCAAGAAATAATAGAATAGTCAGCAGCAGTTCCCGCTAAGACATCAGCTTCAATTTCTGTTCCAATACTTGATAATATCGATGTGCAATCAAAACCTGTAGCGGTAGCAGTTCCTGATGTAGCGGTGCTGTCGTATATCCATGCTGCGGCACCCGTGCCGGTTGCACCAGAGTAAGAACCAAAAATTCCAAATCCTCTCCTTGACGGCGTTCCAGAGTTATTCGCCGTAGGAGGTAATCTTTGCCAATTGCCTACCCACCCAACGTATTCTTCATGATCTTTATCCCATAATTTGAATGGAGTTGTAGTGGATCCTCCAAAACCAATATTTTCTTCTGCAATTGTAAATGTTGAATGTTGTATCCCTCTACAGTTCCATTTAGTAGGACACAAAATTGTCGGCGTAGTGTCCAATTCGAATCCGCCGTCACGAACTTGCCAAACGAAAGCTACAGGAATGTCTCCCGATCCTGTTACAGAATATAAAGTGTAAACCGCAGCTGAATTCACTCCGACGACATCTATATTATTTATTCCTACAAGAACTGGTGTAATCTGAACAGCAGCGAATTGAGGATCAATATCTTCTGCTGGTGGATTTACCCAAACAGCATCTGCCCCTAATAAATTATAATATGGTAAAGTTCCGGGCGCAGAGCCCCTAGTAATTTCATTATACCAAATTTTTCGGTAGGGGTCAGCATATGCTTGGAAAGGACAGGCGTGAGCTGGAGACAAGTTGAAATAATAACTGGCTGTATCCCCACTGGGAAGATTTCCCGAAATAATACTGGAAATAACATATGGACAAGTTTCTGTTATTGTTGCGCCACCAATGTCGACTAAACCTAAAGTTCCTGTTATGTAAGCCATTCCTCGATTCAATACGGCGGGATTGTCGGATCCATATCCGGAAACACCGTAGGCTTTCATTAAGTAATACCCACGATTGACCGCATTTCTATCTGGGCCAGGAGCTCCGCCACCTGTCCCATCGGGCAACATTCCGTTATCAAAATTGACTATCGTATAATCCGGAGGGGCAACCCCGTTGATAGCATCTGTAGTAACTGCTACATAGGTAGCGAGATCAAATGCTCTTGGATAACTACCGGATAATGCACCAGCAGAAGGAGTAAGGTATTGTCCATTCAAGGAGAATACTGCACTATCGAGTGCAGATAATGAATAGGTGATAGGTTGTCTATCAGTAGTTCTAGTAGGAATATTGGAAGCATCTAGCCACCATTGAGAAATGTGGGCAGAAGTAGTTAATCCAGTTGGTGGAGCTGCTAATCCTAATGCAGCATATTTCGTCGGATCTATATTACTATGACCTGTGCACCAAAATCCAATTCCTGATTGGGTAGATAATATATCATTCGCTTCTCCATTTTGAGCCACGACATCTACGGCATATAAACCAACATCAGGATCATCCCAGTCTGCTTGAGCTGCTAAAACTTCTAAAGGCATTCTCATAGGAATAAATGAATACATGGAGGGATCTGGAATATTTGCAGTAGTTATTTCTCCAGAAGGACGATCAATATTAGAGTAAGCTCTATGAATTAAAATGAATCCATCCCAAGCATAACCTGTGAGGGTGACACCAGTGCCAGCATCGTTAGTAGAAATATATGCTCGATAAGATCCTACTAGAACCCAACATCCGTTAATATAAATTCCATCCCTAATAATATATTCGCCAGTAGGACTCATACATACTCCTTGGTCCGTGTCAGGACCAGTATCTACTGGTCCGGCTGAATACGCATAGCCATGAAATCTTTCTCCTCCGACATTAACATCAGTTAATGTTCCGGCCGCTGCACCCGCGAAATCTAACCAAGCATCCAGGTTGGAGAACCACGGATAATCAGTAACATCAAGATTGAAAGCTAGACCCATGTATTCAAGACCCCCTACGTTATCCTCGTTAGCCACTCTTGAACTGGAGTTAAACCAAAGTCCTCGACTGGATCTACAAATGCGTTGGATACGAAATAAGTAATATCCCAATTAGTGTCTGGTGGGATTTCTAACTTCCAGGATCCTACGAATGCTGGGGAATAATTAGTGGATATTGGAAATGGTTGCGAAGAACCGGATAAACCTGGTCCGGGAAGATCATCTGGATTACTGAAATAGGTTGTAGTATCTATAACAAAGTTTACATAGCCGCCAGGCACCCATCCATTACCCGAATTCGGGTAATTTCCTGGCGTGGAACCGAAATATTGAATAACTAGGAACTCATCATCCCTAGTTCTTTGCCTATTCTTGAGAGTTGCCGTCCCAAGTTGAGAATAAAATATAGACTGCGGAACGGTTAGCTCGGCTAAACGCTTTGGTGGAAGATTTCCTAGATCAGAAACTAACCATTCATAAGCTTGCCTTCTAACTGCCATAATATAGTCACCACACGCTCCGCTACTGCTATAGTATATCCCCTCCTCCTACTTGAAGATTCCGGAGGGAACTGGGCTTTATATCTGTAGCTAATATACTTTCTAAGGACTGTGATCCTTAATCTGCAGCCAAAACTGGAGAGTCTCCGTAAGCCACAGGGTGGATTTCGGATTCTCTTTCGTTCTTCTCAATCCACTCTTGCTCCTCATCGGGCACATCTTCTTCGGTAAAAATTGCTTCTACTGGACATTCGGGAATGCAAGCTCCACAATCTATGCAGTCATAGGGGTCTATAACTAAGTAATCGTCTGCTTCTCTAAAGCATTCTACAGGACATACGGCTACGCAGTCTTGGTATTTGCATTTAACACAAGCACTTGTTACGACATGGGTCATTTTTCCACTCCATGATTCAAAAACTATCTAGGCTTCTAATTCGTCGGGGATTCCATCACCGTCGTCATCATCGTCTAAATAGTCTTCTACTCCGTCATTGTCGTGGTCGAATTGACCTGTTAAATCGAGACCATCGTTTTGTTCGAACCAATCTGAAAGACCATCGTTATCGTCATCCAAATCAGACATATCCCAAATTCCATCGTTATCGTGATCGTATCTATACCAACCCCACATACCGTCGACCTCATCTACATCTAATATATTGTCGTTGTCGTCATCAGGATCCAAACCATCGTTGATTCCATCGTTGTCGTGATCGCGTGGTAGTGCGTCATTATAATTCCAAATACCATCGTTGTCGATATCGACATCTCCACAATCATATACTCCGTCGTTGTCGTGGTCGTATATATCTGTATTGGGGTTACCATCCAAAATTTCTAGGATATCATCGTAACCATCTCCGTCATCATCGTCATCTTCTGCATCGTCGATCCCGTCACCATCGTGGTCTTCGGGTGTATCGTCTATATTATCAGGAATACAATCGTTGTCGTCATCAGGATCTAAATCATCAGGAATGCCGTCACCGTCATTGTCGTTCTCGCCATTCTGGTCTTGGTTCTCCAACTGTTGATTCTGCTGTTGGTCGGACTGAGCACCTTGCTGACCCTGGTTGTCCTGGGTCGAACCTTGTTGTTGCTGGTTCTGTCCATTTTGGTTGTTTCCATTTTGATCATTTCCAGTTTGGTCGGTTTGTTGACCGCCCTGTTCATCTCCTGTTTGTTGTTGGCCTTGGCCGTTATCTTGTTGATTTGACTGTTCTCCTTGGTCACCTTGTTCGCCTTGCTGACCGTCTTGACCGGACTGAGATCCTTGTCCATCCTGACCCTGCTGGCCATTCTGTCCGGAATCTTGTCCTTGACCTTGTCCTTGATTCTGCCCCTGTCCTTGGCCTTGACCTTGACCGGAGCCTTGACCTTGGCCTTGACCTTGACCCTGACCTTGGCCTTGTCCTTGGCCTTGTCCTTGGCCTTGTCCTTGGCCTTGACCTTGTCCTTGTCCTTGTCCTTGTCCTTGTCCTTGGCCTTCGCCTTGTCCTTGGTCATTTGACTCGCCACCGCCTTCTGTTCCTCCGTCTCCAGAACCTGCATTAGATTCTTGGAAATCGGGGTCATAGGCATCGGGGATACCATCACCGTCAGAATCGGAGTATTCTCCATCATTCGGGTCGGTCGGGAACTGGTCGACGGAATCGGATTTACCGTCTCCATCAGTATCAGCATTATTTGGGTTCGTGCCTTGAGCGTACTCTTGAGCATTAGTTAAACCATCATTATCGGGGTCGGCATTACCGTCACCACCATTCGTTGGATTAAGCCCATTGGCAACTTCCCACCCATCGGGTAGTCCATCACCATCGCTATCGGCATTGTTCATATTCGTTCCTGCGTTTTGTTCTTCGGAATTGGTTAAACCATCTCCGTCCCAATCAGCACCGCCATCAGACGGGTCGAGAGGGTCACTGCCATCAGCAGTAACTACGCCTGCCGAAAAAGCAAGCATAATTGCAGTCAAAATTGTAAGCATCGTATTTTTGAATTTGTTTGTTTTCTCCATAATTTATCACTATTTATGTTTTCATTCTAGGGAACCCGCTGTTCCCTCTAATTAGAAAATGACTATTCTACTATTTAAGTG
>Ga0164321_10000057_pt1 | contig 15561 bp, 20 predicted proteins | sample GuaBasSediGuay12_FD_121799 | JGI IMG/M metagenome (GOLD analysis project Ga0164321, IMG submission 121799) | Subseafloor sediment microbial communities from Guaymas Basin, Gulf of California, Mexico - Guay12, Core 4567-28, 21-24 cm | ecosystem: Environmental > Aquatic > Marine > Hydrothermal... | reverse complement strand
GAGTTATCTTATCGCCAAAGACCCCAAGCATGGAAAGATGCTAAGTTGGCGTGTGAATCTAATTATCCCAATAACTGCGGAGATTGGACTGAAACCTATGAATTAATTGATAATGAGGGCAAACTCTGGAGCATGGATAATGACCGTCCCGAAAAATTACCTCGTGGCTGGAGAGTTGATTCAGGAGGACACCTAACAAATCTTCCTGCCGAATTAAATGTCACTGCCAGCACAGCACTTCCAAACAATGTAGCAATCATTCGTCCCGTCAGCAAAGATGGCGTTAAAAATAGCCAAGGAGAATACACCCGCATGGAGTGGGAACTAACCGTTCCCTGTATTTACCACACCAACCCAGTCACAGGACAATTTTCTAAAGAAGAGTGTGAGGCTCTTAACTATGCCACCACCAAAGTTTATAGCGACCACTTATCGTGGGTAATTGGTGATGGCAAAAAAGCCCAGACCGTAGACTTGGGAGATGACAGATTTTATTGGTGGTTAGAATCACCAACCTTTACCACCGCTTGTTCAGACCCAACAGATAGCACCTATAATCTAAATGCTCATTATTGGGACGATACTAAATGTTCAAGTAGTTCTGGCAGTTCTGGCTCAGGCGGCTCAGGAAGTTCTAACGACAGTGGAGTTTCTTGGGGTCCACTTATTGCCGCTGCCACCAGCATTGTAGTTCTGACGGCAGGAGTGACTATTTATGGAGGGAAAATTTAATGGGAACAATCTTAGGCAACCCTTATGAGTTTAACTTTGCTCAAGTAGCCAATGCGGAATTCCGTAGCGAATCCAGCCAGACCACACTTACGGGCGAAAGAATAATGCTGTCTTGCAATTCATTATACTCGGGAGGATATGTAGATATTATTTCGTCTACACGAACACACCCCAATCCCAACAATGCCCCACAAATCAAAGTTTCTTGTGAAGGTTATGGCTATCCTGACAATTCAGGAGCCATGTGTGGCACATACTATCAGGTTCAAGTTAATCTTCCTAAATCCTCGGGTATGCAACAATCTAACATCAATCCCAATGATTCAATGTATCGCACCTACATAGAAAACTTCAATCCCACCAGATATGGCAGGAACGGATTTTGGGGCGTAGAAACCATAGAAGATGCCCGAAAACTTCGTGACGCAGTTAAGGAACATTGGGATGTTTTCAGATATGAAGCAGGTTGTTCTGATAGTAAAGCCCTAAATTATTCTCCTGCAGCATCCACAGGGGCCAATTGCCCCTGCACCGCAGCAGAACCAGTATGGACTCAAGGAGTTAAACCTATGGACGGAAACCCCACACTTCAACCAGTGGCAGAAAAACCCGGAGATTGTAGTTGCTTGATGCCACCAGAAAATTTAGATGGACATGGTTATTTGGTAGAAAAATGGACCTATGTTGGCACACCATATCCCGTAGAATACGACCCCAATCCACCACACTCTCAACTCAAGGACCAATGGAAGTGGGAAAGAGATACAGGAAAAAGCGTCTTGCCCCAAGCAGGAGAAGAAGATACAATCTATGCTATTGCCAAGAAAGGTTGGAGAGCCACTGGATTAAACGCTCCCCAAGAATTTATCGTTAAGAAAACTCTGGCTCCAAACAGTTGGGAAAAATACCGACTTATCACAGCCACAGGTTTTGAAAAGATAGGCTGCATGGACAAAACAGCCAAAAACTATGACCCAGAAGCCACAGCCCAACCAGCAGAAATCAAATGCACATATTGTGAGGACGATGATACCAATTCTGTGGCGGACCCAGAAACAGGCAAATGCAAGTGCAGAGATGGATACAAAAAAGCATTCTTAGGAAAGTGTGTAAAGGACACAAAATCATCAGGAGGTAGTGATACCCCTCCCCGCACCCCACCCCAAGGAGGATTGATTTTAGGCGGTATCGTAGCCCTAACTGCGGTGGGATTACTGACCGCCGCAACCTTGGGCCAAAAGAACCAGACAGGTGAAATGTAATGGCAGGATTTGATTTAGACCATACTTCTACTGGCACAGGCGGTAGATTGCAACGGCGGGTAGATTGTAGTTTAGGATATGATGAATTTATCACTTCCATGATGTATGGTGAAGATAATGATGTAAAAATTTCGGGAGCCCCCTTTACTGCTTTCAAAACCATGTGGGAAGAGCGAGGATTAACAGAAGATGCCTACAATGCCTACAAAAGTGCAGGTTGTGATGAAAATCACCCTCAATGTAGCGATAGTGATACGGTGTTTGATGATGGAGAAACCTCTTGTAAATCAAGAGATTGTCGTTGCGTCAAACAATCGGGTTCAGGTTCTGGCTCGGGTTCAGGTTCAGGTTCTGTCCAAACACAAAGTTCAAATAGCGAAAAGGTGAATACTACAGTAGTAGACCCCAAAAGAGTGCTGGTAGCAGTAGGATTAGGAATGGTTGTAATTTTAGGAATTCAGTATTATCAAGTTTCAAAGGAGAAGGTTTAATGTTAGGAATCGGAGTTAGTGCTTTAGACGGTTATTGGACTGGAGTTTATCAAGCCGAAACCCAAACATTCCGAGCCACCAGCCTACCCACAGAATGGGACAATGCTTTAATGCAAGAACACGGAGATTCTCTTCCTGACGATATTACTGATTATCTGGTATTATCCGCAGATTGGGCATCTGAAGGAGAATCTTGGGACCCCGAAGTTTCCAAAGGCAGTTATGGATATGGAGTTAAATACACAGGGTATAAATCTGCTATTCGCATTCATAATAAAGAAACTAAAACTGTGATTGTCAATGTGGCATTTGATTCTCAAGTTTCTGGGGCGCAAGGGTGGACCCTACCACTTACAGGACTCAAAAAAGGAGATGCTATTTCACCGACCCCATGGACAGGAACTGTTCAAGTTACTATTCCTGCCAATGGTTATGTCTTGGTTAAAATCACTTCGGCTACAGTGCAGATTTCTGGATGTCGGGACCCAGATGCTGATAACTACAACCCAGATGCTACGCAATCAGATGGGTCTTGTGAATACCGAGGATGCACCGACCGTGATGCACTCAACTATGAGCGAGGAGCCACCATTGATGATGGTTCGTGCATTTCCCGAATTGGAGGTTGCACCTGTTCTTCTGCGGACAATTATGATTCATCGGCTAATGTAAATGATGGTAGTTGTGTTTATCCCACCAGCACTGATTACAAATTACCCGTGGAATTTGTGCCACCAAGTTTGGCATCCATTATCCGCTCCAACCCACCATGGATGGTAAAGTGTGATACAGGCTGGTTTGATGCCTTAAGTGGAAAGCACACCAATAAATTCAATTACAATACCAGTAATACCAACGATGAAGAAGTTTCACTCTCCAGCGTTTATTCGGGAGGAGGCATTTATTTGGGTATTCGTCCCATGCCCGGATACACCATCAACGGAACTCACAATGGGCAATTCTGGGAAGCAACTTTTGATTCTCCTTATCAGAGCCCGGGCATACCTGATGGAACTTACGGAGGCAATATAGCCGAAGTTTGGAAATTGAACGCTATTGAAGGACCAACTGAAGCCGATTCATCGGAAACACCCCCCGAAAATATTATTGATTTCCAGCCTGAAGTTGAAGAAGATGCTTCAGTTCCCAGCACAGGCACGGGAGGAGGAAGTTCCACAATTACCACTCAATCCAATCAAACCACTGTTGTTGAACCTGAAACTTCCACCATTTGGTGGCCTTTCTTCGGATTAGCGGTATTCGCCACAGGTGTAGCGTGGTTTATGAAAGAACCCAAGAGTTTTTAGGTGATGCAAAATGAGTCCAGAAACTATTGCTAAATTAATTGAATTTTTGAAGAAGCAAGGGTGATTGTTATGACCTCCCATGCTGTAGCCGTTCTTGCACCTAACGATAATGGAGTTGCAGGAGTGGTTCGTTTTACCCAAGAAGGCAGAATGTTGCACATTGATTACCACATCACAGGCATGAGCGATGGAGAACATGGATTTCATATTCACAATTATGGAGATTTGACTGATGGTTGCGATTCCGCTTGTTCTCACTTTAATCCCTACGGCACGACTCACGGAGGGTTAGATAGTAAAACCCGACACTTAGGAGATTTAGGCAATATCGTTTCTCTAAACGGAGTTTCTAAAGGTCGTCTTAGCACCGATACCATTTCTTTGGATATGGGAAAAGTAAATTGTATTGTAGGGCGCATGATTATTGTTCATCAAGACCGAGATGACTTGGGATTAGGAGGAGATGCTGAATCACTTAAAACAGGCAACGCTGGAAAGAGAATCGGATGTGGAGTTATCGGATTAGCCAAAAGCGGAGAATCTTGCGACATCACACCCACCCCTAAAACTGTTCCAATTTTGATAGGAGCAGGAATTGGAGCAATTATCGGGTTCTTTAGTTCTTGAATCTCAACAAACTTAAATAGCAGCAACGCCAAAATATTGCTATGGCAGACATTAACTTGAACGCATACATCGTAGCAGGTGTAGTTGGTATTTCCGCAGGTGGACTTTTGTTAGTCCGTTCCTATAACACATTCCGCACAGTTTCTTACTGGAACACTATTGGCATGACCGTAGTGGGTGGAGCCATGATTTACGGAGGCATTAGAGCCTTCCAAATGAAAGGTTCCAAAGATACTGATGCAGCCAAAAAACAAATTAAGGAAGATGTAGAGAAGGCCATTTCCTCCGCAGGAGAAGCAGTAGCCGAAGTATCTGCAGCCGAATTCACTGAAAAGCAAAGAGAACGCTTGGCAAAGAAGGGACACGCTATGGAAGATGGCAGTTTCCCAATCCGCAACAAGCAAGATTTGAAAAACGCTGTCCAATCATGGGGTAGAGCCAAGAAATCTCATAAAGCAAAGGTAAAGAAATTTATCAAGATGAGAGCCAAGCAATTGGACGCAATGGACGAGATACCCCAAAATTGGTGAGTTTATGGATTCTGACTACTCGGATATGTCCCGAGAGGACCTCATATCTTTAGTAGATAATTATGCTATGGCATTTGAAACACTTTTAGACCGTTGCCAAGAAACAATGGGTGCCGAAATGTTTCGTGCTGAATCTCCTTCATCTCCTACCATAGAGGTAATGATGAAGATACTCAACTTTTTCATCAAAAATTCTGGTTCCAATTCCCGCAGTAAAGTCTGGAGCAATTTGTTTAATCAATTTGGTTTTCGTAAAGCCTTGATTTTTGCTCGTTGGGGAAGCAATGTTTCCAACCCAATTATTGTAAAAGGAGCGGCAGAGGTCGCAGCAGTATTTGATGGATTGGAAGACCCTGAAGTTTTAACAGCATCAGGCATTGACCCCGTAGAATTATTTTCGGGAATTGAATGGAAAGGTGAATAAGAATGAAGAATTATCCTAAAGAATTTTATGCAACAGAAAAGAAGCCCCTTCATATCGCAGGTTATACATTAGCCCTTGGTTTGATGGCAATTGGCGTAGCCGAAACAGGTCATGGATTGTATTATCAATTTATGGGCGAAGGCGGAAACCTCTGGCTTGGACCACTCACACTTGTCGCAGGAGGAATCACAGCATGGGGCTACCTAAAAGAAGCAAAAGTCGTGTATTGAGTGTAGAAGAACTTTTGCAAGAAAGCAAAGAGAAGCAACAAAGTAGGCTTCGTTATCGTAGCCCCCAATTACCCGGATTTCAGATTCCATCCGAATTACCTAATCTAATCCCGATGGAATCCCAAACAACACCCGCATGGACTAATCAGATTACCTCCAAAGATAATCAAGATGTCCAAAAGGCTGTTGATAAACAAAAGACCCAACAACAAAAAGAACAAGGTATTTTGGGAACACCCACACAATTCCGTCAAAAACGCAAGCGATACCGAGGCAAAAAGGAATAATTCACAACAAGATTCAAATAGCAACACTACTAAATTAGTAATATGGCAATCCGAAGGCAAGGTTTTCAATGGGAAGTAGGTGACCTTGGCAATCTACCACCCAAAGATGCTGAACTTTTGGAAAATAGCCCCCAGTCAGTGTTTTATTCTAAAATTGGTTCGGCTACTATCCGAAACAGACTCCGAACCAAAGCCGATGAATTTATTGTTTTGAAATATTTCGGTTCCACACCCGGAATTTATGGGGTGGGCAACAACTGGAAACCCGGAGGTTTTTTGAATTTCGTGGTAGAAACCACCAGTTTCTTCTTAGACCCAGACGGTAGACCCGGCGTGGGATTATCTGGCACAGCCGCACCCTATCCATTGACTTATAATTACCGACCTATGGCTCCCGATGGTTGGCAAATTGAAATTCCACCCGGCACTGATTGGGATATTGTTTATCTCATTAGCAACGCCATTGTAGAGGCTACGGAAAATTTTCCCATCGCCACCAGTCTAACTTGGGTGAACACACCATTTCAACCATGAGGTGATTAAAAATGGGATTAGCATACGATTTAGATTCACAAGTAAGACCTCTGATTGAGGACTGGGCCGCAGTTATTACTGTGGGTTCGGCTAACTTAGGAGTCATTATGGGAGAAGACCGCTTAGATGGAATTAATCTCCCTGCTTCAGACAGCGCAGATTTTGATATTATTATTCGCAGTTGCACTTACGCCAAGGATTGCTATATCATCACTGGTAGTTATAAAGCCGATTTTGCTTCCGCAGGGCTTGGTTTGAACTACGATGGTTTCGTCACCATTATCCGAGCCAACAATCAAACCATGATTGAAGGCGACCCAGCCGTTGGAACCGATAGCCCCAATTATTACATTAACCCGGGAGTAAATTCTGCTGGAGCGATTAGAACACAACCTTTTGACCAAACCAATTTGTATTACACCTATGTTTGTCGTATGCCCATAGAAATTGATGCCACAGGCAATGCAGGATTCGGAACGGCTCCTGCCGATGATTCCACACCCGGAATTTATGCTTGTGATGTAGTTAAGGGCTTGTCTAATGCAGCATTTACTATTGCTATTGGAGGGCATCAAAGAATTAATTCCACCGCCGCAGGAACATTTGGAAAAATTGGATACTGTGGCTATATGGCAGTTTTAGTCTTTGACCAAGTTGAACCGGCCTTAGTTGTTAGCCCCACGATAGGCGGACTGGAAGCCTCTCAAAAATGGTCATTACTTTTTAACGCTTCCCAAAGCATCCAAGTTTCTTTTGATGCTACTGGAAAAGCAGGAGCAGGATTAACCAACCCCAATTCCTATCCCGGCGAAACCAGAGATATACAATCATACCCAACCACCCAGAGCCTTACTGCAGGTGCTTGGGCTCCCGTAGATTTACAATCTTTAGGAAATGGATATATCATTCAAAGAATTTATGATGTTGTTTGTTTGAACACGGGCTCTGAACCGTTAGGATTGGAAACCAATACCGTTTGGGCTTGCGGAGATGCAGTTTATTCTGATGGAGCAGCGGGCGTTCAATTTACCACTGCTTACTTGATGCAATGGGATTGGCAAGGCTCTACGGCATATCCCAATCCGATGGTCAATGTTGCACAATTCCCCTCCATAGTTAATTGGGCTATTCCGCAAGATGTGGCCGCTTACGATTTTGAGAACACCAGTGCGGTCACTATGACCCCCACATTCAATGTATCTCCTACTCAAGACCCATCATCTAATCAAATTATGGTTGGAATTGAAGGAGTAGACCACGGAGGAACAACTTATGCTGAAATTTATGCGGCTAACTGGAAAGCCGTTTTTAATAGCGTTAATTTTATGGGCAGTAGACATTTTGGACTTTGGCCTTTTGCCGTAGCAGGTTCATCGTTCCCCACAGCCACAGGTTTTGATTTACCTAAAAGATGGGTTGGAAAAGCCATTCAACAACGCACTTACACTACTGACGAAGAAGCCGTAGCCAAGAACCTGACGGAGTGGGAAACTCAATCAAATATTGACCCCGTTACTGGCGCAGGACCATTGTTGGCATGGCAAGATAGAACCCTACTTCAAACTTTGCGAAAGGACCCTACCGTAACTGACACTCAAATCTCCCAAAATCCACTTTCATTCCTCACACCCTATTTGGCACCCAATTTTTTGGACTATGGGCTATCTAATGAACCTGCTTTCACAGGACAACCAGCCAATATTGCTTATGGATTTTTAGGATTCGGAGGAGCAGGTTTCGGTAATGGACCCACCATTTTCATGTATGATTTTGGCACTATTACCATGGGTGTAGAGGTGAATCCACCCAATAATTTTTATGTGGGTCCTTGGGCGGGCGAGCCATTAAAGGCAGGACTAAACATTATTTCTGTAGGACCCAGTATTAACGATGCTATTGAACAAAACACAGGCAGTAAAACTTCCCGATACCCTCTTTCTGCTGGGTGGGATGTAGACCGTGACCAATGGGTTTTCACTTTTGGATTGAATGGAGCCTCTAACGGAGCCACTGTTTTGAGTTGTAATTCGGCTTTTAATGAACAACCAGCCAATCAAGTTGCTTACTTAGACCAAACCGACCAGTTTGCTAATTTAGCGACTAATGCTACGGGAGCCATTTATTTGCCCCGAAACATGAGCCCTTATTTAGACGGATTAGTAATTTTTGGAACTACCTCTTGGGATATTTCTACGCCCGGACCACCCTCCATTTCAGTATTTAATCCTGATACCACCCTCAATAATAATAAGATTTTCCAAGTTTATGAACTTCAAGGCACCACAGGAAGAAGAGCCGCCGTTTGGATTGATTACACCCTCTTTGATGGCGTAGATTCGTTAGTAGCAACCATCGTGCAGGAATTGGGATTACGAGTCACGGTAGAAAATGTAGAATGGTATAAACGCAAGGTTCTTAATAATGATGTCTTAAACATGACTTCGGAAGAAATTGAGGCTTGGATACAAACTCAACAAGCCGAATACCGAAAAATGTTGATTGATAAAGAGCGTCAAGGACGACTACGCCGCCGAAGAAAACAACAATCTGCGGTTGCTAATGACTTAGAAGACCTTATCCAAGGAGAATTTGTAGTATCAGAAATGGATTTCATAGAAGGCGATTTCATAGAAAACAACCTCAAGGATTTAACAGGATTGCCCGACCAAGATGCCCAACTCTCTAATCAGATTCTCAATGACCCTCAATGGCTGCAAGGAGATTCACTTTACGGGCAAAAGACCGGAAGGAAGAAAACTACTGGAGAACGGAAAAAATCCCCGAAATCTGGTAAAAAATCGTCCGATGATGATGCAGGAGAGGCATAACCCTAAATAGTAAGCACTGTAAATTATACACTGATTACTATGAGTTATGAGCGCAAAATAGTAGTGGGAAGCACAGAAGACCTCTTTGTGATGACTTCGGCTAAGATACCAGCAGGAGTCAGACTCACCGAGGTTCTGATAGCCCCTGACGAAACCCAATATGCCGAATATTTCCATATTTTTGTCTGTATGGACAGAGATGTAATTTATTCTGGACCCTATGTAGGCGAAGGCATCAATATCAAAATTGACGACCGTGCTTATGAAGAGGACCGCATACTCTTGTTTTCACTTTCAGCCAGTTTCTACCCTGCTGAACTCGCACCTGTGATATTCTCTACCAAATATGCGGTAACTATCCGAGGAGAGCCAGTTGAAAACTGGGTTGTTGGAGATGAAGCCGACAGTTTTAACGATGAATTCGTCAATTCTCATATCTAAGAAGATTGAAATAGCAAGTAGCCCGTAGATAACCTATGGCACACCTCTTGTTATTTACAGGAAAAGGCGGTGTAGGCAAATCCACCGTATCAGCAGCCAGCGCAACACACTGGGCCAGCAAGGGCTACCGCACTATTTTAGTGAGTAGCGACCCAGCCCATTCCACGGACGATACGCTGGGCGTATCAGTGGGACCCAATACGGTAGAAGTTGCTCCTAATTTTTGGGCTCGCAATATTGATGCCGAGAAAATGGCACGAAATTTCACCGAAACACTCAATGAAGCCACCACTGCTGCTTTTTCTAAGATGGTTCCCGGTTTAGACCCCGAACTTTTTTCGGATATGGCTGGTTTTCCCGGCATGGACGAATATTTTGCTCTGGAAGAAATTCTCAAACTTTCTCAATCTTCTGATTACGATATAATCGTGTTTGATACTGCACCCACAGGACACACCCTCCGAGCCTTGACCGCCCCAGATTACATCAAGACCTTTTTGCTGAAAATGTTGCGAATGAAAGCCAAGATTGAAAGTTTCAAGGGACTGTTGTTCAAGCGGGACAAAAGTGCCGAAACCATGGTGAGCATTTTAGAAGAGGTCTGTGATAAAATTGACCGCCTCAAAAGTTTATTGCGAAGCGATTTTGTGAGCATCAATTTGGTGTCTATTGCTTCCGAAGCAGGACTTCAAGAGTGCGCTCGCACCGTGAAGTTTTTAGAAGGACAACAAATCTCGGTAGATAATATCATTGTGAATAACATCATGCCCAACTTTGGACCCGCCGTGTGGGAACAAGCCGAAACCAACCCCGCCACGCAATTAGTAAAGTGTGAATTTGATATTCAACAACCCTATCTCAAATCCTATCAAGCCTTAACCGATACCAAATCTATCCGATTAGTAGGAGTCACTCGTTTGCCCTATGAACCCCGTGCCAGTAAATTATTGGATTATGCTAAACTTTTGTGGAATCCTCAAAAGGGAGTAGCATTCACCCCTGAAAAAAGTTTGATTTACGGAGATAACTCTGTGTTGGTTAATGCACCCTTTATCGCTGATGCTAAGTGGGATTTATCTGCCACCAATGTTTCCTATTATTTTGACCAATTTAATTTTGGGGCAGGTCAGTATCAATATCAGGTCCCATTTCCCGCCGGATGTCAAGGCAAACCCTCTCGTAGAACCACCAAGTCAGGAGTTAAGTTCTCTTGGTAAAATTTAAATAGCAACAACGAGTAGATAACTCTATGAACGCAGTTCCTCTAATTGCTACAATCGGTGTTATCGGCGCAGGAGCCGCTTATTATTACAACTATATTCATTGTCCTGATTCCAACATGGAAAGAGTTGATGGTGAATGCACTTGTATGGAAGGATATTTCACCGACCCCGAAGACGATACCAAGTGTGCGCCTTACAGCACTACCGAAGCCCCAGAAAATCTGGCAGTTTTGGACGCTGGCGTTTATACTTATTCCGCAGATGGTGAAGCCGTTGATACCAGCGATGAATCCGAAGATATTGTAATTGATTGTTTGCTTTGTAAAGCAGTTGAAGGCTCTTCCCGCCAAGCCATGGATGGTCGCTGTCTAAGATGTCAGCCCTCCGCCACACAACAAAAATGGAGAAAGGATGACGACACTCTGGACCACGATGGCTGGATTGAAGACTATGAAAGTGCAGCATCTTCTATGGCTACACCACCAAATCCTATTTCAGAAGATTATGTCTGGGAGTTTCTAAGAGAAGAAGATGATGAAGATACCCAAGAAGCGGAAACACTCCCGGACTACACTCCTTATTCCTATACACCTAACATGACTGGTTTCTGTGTATCAGATTCCAAGTCAGTTCCCGGCCAAGGCTGGTAAGTTCTTAAATAGAAGCCAACCATAAGTAAAATTATGTGGCTCACATTTGATTGGGATGATGTGTCCCTTGATGACCCTATCGTAGTTTCGGCTATGCAGGAATTACATCAAAGATTTCCACTACAGGTCTGGCACAGGATTTCCTCCTCTGGCACTGGTTTGCATATTGTGATTGCCGAATTACTATGGGATTCTACCACAGGCTCACTTCAAACCACACCCCGAGAATTTTCTGAAGATTATACCTTTGCTGTCCGACAAGAATTTTCTCAACCACCATGGGGATTAGAATGTCGTGGCAGATTAATCTCTGATTCAGTTCGCACAGTTAATGGTTATCGCACAGGAAGATTATTTGGTTCTAAAAATTCTAAACTCGCAGGAGGTTGGATTCTTTATGAACCCTGATATTCCAACATGGATGTGGGATTTCCAACACATCATTGATGTTCGCATGGCACAAGGCTATCAATTCTATGTTGATGGCACTTTAGTTTCCAATTCCGCCGATGTTATTGCGGCTTTGTATGAACACCGCAAAATTCATGCTATTCAACCAAAGTATTAAATAGGATAAATACACATGAATTCTCATGCCCGCAGAAACAGAAGATGTTAGGTATTGGAAAAGAGCCGGATTTCCGGTCACGAAAGATGTTGCTATGGAAATGGTAGAAAGAATTTCTACTGATGCCATTGGTGCTGTTAGAGATGATGATTTAGAAGAATTCGTTGCCGTAGGAGGAGTCATGTCCAAGGCAGGATTGATTGCTGAAGTAGAAGAATTATTTAGCCGTCCTGCTTCTGACGAAGACAACACCGTTGATGAATCTATCCAGTGGATTATGGAAGCCATGGCTTTTGAAGGTAATAAGAAAGCCTTCCTTCGTGAAAAGAAAGCCGAAGGCATGACCATTGAAGAGGCTCGTGAGGCATACGAAGCCGAGAAATCTCAAATCGTTAGAGATGCTTTGGACCTCCCACCTCCAGAAGAAACTGATGAGGAGGAATGATTTTTGACCTCTGGTGATGGCTCAAACGGCGAGGAGCGTAAGCCCAAGCGTAAGCCATTGCCACTCACTGAAACCTTGGTTTTGGATATAGTAGATTATTTGTTGGAAAACAATGGCTATGGATATTCCACCCAGATTTCTTCCTACATGGTAGATTACAAACCCCGCAGATACACTTCCCGTGAAGTAGTTGGTATTCTTAGGAACCGACCTTGCTTCCGACACGCTCAAGCCAAAGACCGTAAAGGTGGAATCCGTTGGAGATTAGATGTTTTGGCATTGGAAAAATATTTGATTCAAAAAGGCTACGAAACAAGGGCTGAAGAAAGAGGAATCTATGAAAAAATGAGAGAACTCAAATGGAGGCAAATTTTCCGCACTATTGAAGCCTTAGAAGAAATGATGCCAGAGGTAGCCGACCCAACTCCCGAAACCATTAATTCTTGTTATGAAAACTTAGCCCAACTTTGGTCGTGATATTATGGACGAAGAATTAAAAACCTACATTGAAGAAACATGGGGTCGCTACGAAGCGGCTTTGATAGAAAAAGACTCCCGATTGGCTCGCCATCAACACATCATGGCATTAGTTAGAACCGTGGCTTCTGTTGCCGCAGTAGGATTGCTAATTTATCTTAATTTAATGGGATAATCGGATATTTATTCGGATTGAATATCCCAAAGATTCAAATATCAAGAACACACCATTACCAGTATGGTCTGGTTTATCCGCCGTTGGCAAAAGGGAGTTAAAAATTCTGGGACTTCCGATATTTTAGTTTCTGATTCAGAAATTACTGTCGGAGAGTTCGTAGATATTGCTCATCAAACAGGACCCGGGAAATATATGCTGGGTATTCGTGGAAAAGGTATTCGTGGTTTCAGAAAAATCACCGATTGCCTCGTAGAAGAACCTTCAGTATCTTCTTCGTGGATAACATCTGAACCACAAAAAGTATTCGCTGCTGAAGAAATATCAGTTCGTAAAAACATCAAGTTGGCAGACCTTTCGGATGGCGATATTATGGATTTGATGGGTTCTATGTCTGATACCGAAATTAAAAATGCCGAAGATTTTTCCAAATTTAAGAAAGACCTTGGTAATCTCCACTCTGAAATCTCCCGCCGTGGATTAGGCAGTTCCACTGATGCTCCTCCAGTAGTTAGAAAAGAAGCCTCTCAACCTTTGGCATCGGCTGGATTTGCAGTTGGCAAGTCAGGTGTGGCTATGGGATTCGTAGGTGGATTATTGGTAGGAGTCGTTGGCACCATGTATTATTACAAGTCCCAATTGGATAAGGTCAATACTCAATTAGACCAAATTAACAAGCAACTTAACGAAGCCGAATCTGCTATTAAGAGAGCAGAATCTCGTGAAGCCAAGCGTGTAGAAAACGAAGAAAGAAGGCAAACCAAAGCCGTAAATCCTAAAAATATGAATTGGGATAACTGGTTTTTGCAACAGTTTAATAACGGAAATGGACCTTCATACTAAGGAGGTATAATTCATGGATTTAGAAAAAATGCGGGCTATGTTAGACTCCTACAAAGTTTTGTTGGAGCAAGAAAAACAAGCCGCTCTCAAACAACATTTCATTGATTTTATGGCTCAATTAGGAATCACCGAGGAAGATAAATTAATCCAATTGGAAAAATCATTTTTTGAATTGATTGATATTCTGGATTTTGATGATTCTTTGCAATCCCGTCTACAAGGTATGGCAAGGTCTACATTTATTTGGGATGTTTTACAACACAAAACTTCGGCTAAAGAGCGAGAATTACGCCGACTCACCGATGACATTTGCAACTTTATCGCTGGAGCCTCTCAAGGAGCCGAGAATGAACAACAGTTCCTACAGAACCTCTTAGCCAATTCTTTGCGTCAAGTAGCCGAGTCTGTGGAATCAGGCGAACTTAAAAGCAGTAGCGTTCCCGTTATGACATGGGTAGAATCACTTAAGTTGGGATTGGATAGCATCATAAAACAGAAGATTTAAGAAGGAAACAAACTAAGTGGTATCTATGTCCGAATTTGATGATGTTATCAGGAAAGCCCCTGAACCTGAACCAGAGGCTAAAAAAGCCCCATCAGGACCAGCCCCTGAAGCAAAAAGTTTAGTAGAATTACTCACCGCAGACGGAGATTTGAATTCCTTGGGCAATCAACTTAATTTAGACCAAGAAATGACCGAGAAGGTTTTAGTTCCCTTAGTAAGTTTCTTAGACAAATACGGAGTAGGAGAATCTGTTTCTACTAATCCTACCGTAGAACGAGGCATGGGATTGTTTGGTTTTATTTCGGATGTGGCACCCGTTCTTAGAAGTGCAGCCGAGTATTTCCAAGGCAAACGCACTGAATTGAGTGCAGAAGATGAAGCCTTTTTAGACCGAATCCGTGAAGCCCAAGGATTTAGTGATGATATGGATTTATTTGTCGGCACCGAAATCGGAGAAGCCGTAGAAGAAGAAGAAATAGTAGAAATTGCTCCTGTGGAAAGACCCAAAAATCCCTTTACTGAACAAGGTGCTGTAGATTGGGAAGAAATGTTGGGCGTTCCCAGCCACGCTAAAAACTCTACCATTACAGGAACTATTGGAGAATCTTCCACTAAAACCAACTTTGGTATCACAGGATTAGAAGCCTTGGCTGCTGAAGCAGGGTTGAGTGTAAATGATGTGATGTCAGACCGTCAAAGCAAAACCAATAATAATGGAGGCGGAGGTCAATCCTATGAAGATGGGGTCACTATTGATGTGATGACAGGTATGGATGAAATCACCAAGGCTATAAAGTCAGAACAAAACCGACAAGCCGCTACCAGCAAGGTTAATTTTGAAGCCAATGATTTAGCCACTCCCGATGCTCTACAACAATATAGCCCTAAGATGGAAACTCCTGCACCAGCACCCGCCTTTGGAGTTTTAGAATCCGTAGATGACCTCATGGCTAAATATGATGTTAGTGAAGAACAAATGGAG
>Ga0164321_10000056_pt1 | contig 15711 bp, 4 predicted proteins | sample GuaBasSediGuay12_FD_121799 | JGI IMG/M metagenome (GOLD analysis project Ga0164321, IMG submission 121799) | Subseafloor sediment microbial communities from Guaymas Basin, Gulf of California, Mexico - Guay12, Core 4567-28, 21-24 cm | ecosystem: Environmental > Aquatic > Marine > Hydrothermal... | reverse complement strand
TAGATTTAAAATGTGGAACAAGGGAGAATACTTACCACTTGATAAAGAGTCGAGAAAAATTAAAGAGAAACAATTCAAACACCATTGTAAGATTTCTCACTAACGAAGGGGGCAATCGCCCCCTTTTTTTATAGGAGTATTGATATGTCTCATGAAGAAGAAAAGTTGGATGCTGTTGTAGAGCAACTAGAGGAAGCAGGAGTAAATGCAAAGGATGACATAAAAGATATACAAATTGGCAGTAAAGTTGCGGCCACTCTTAACATGTTTGGTGTTAATCCAGAGACAGTACAAAAATGGTTAGGCATTGATGAATGTGGATGTAAAAAAAGACAGAAGTTCCTGAATGGAGTCCTGTCTTTCATAAAACCGTCTGAAAAAGAAGAAGATTAGAATATCATCCAGCCTGTTCCACATGCAACAAGTTTTATTGCTTCATACTGATTATTCATAACATAAGATGATTGACCATCTATTAGTTGTGAAGATGAGCCAGTAACGGTAACAGTATTAGATGTAGCATCTACTTTCTTAACATAATAGCTTTTACCGGGAATAAATGCACCAGTAGCATCAGGTAATGTTAGTACTATGTCAGCACTTGTAGCATCTGCTTTTGTATGTTCATAAAATAGAATGTCAGTATCAGCAGTAACTTCTTCACTTGATTTACAATTATAGTCAACAATACTAAATAGTCCATACTGTTTATCAAATTGAATGTTCACATCTGCACCAGATGGTAAATGACCGCAAATGCCATTATTCATTACTAGTGCATATTTATAGTTGTCTCTGCCTCCAGATGGAGCACAATTGGGATCATCAGTATATCCAAATCCTATACAAGATGTAATAAATCCACTACCAGTCGTAGCCGCATAAGGACCACTAAATACAGTTTCATAACCATCATATAATTCTACAAGACCCCAACCAGTTGATTGTGGACCATAAGAAGTAAAGTTTGATTGTAGTCTGCCCCGTAAAGGTTTAGTAGAATAAGTATTAAATTCTGTTGTAGTATCTGTTGATAAGGAAATACCACTAAATGAAGCCTCATTACCAACCGTAAAATTAATAATAGGTGCATCACCACCATCACCGGGAGGATTGCTATCATTGCCAGCTCCCTGACCACCACCATCACAATCGTCACGAACATCATCGCATGAAGGTTTAATACAAATTCCAGCCGCTATCTTACCTTGAAAATCGCCGGGACAGTTATTACAATTACCGGGAGGAATACAATTACAATTAGCACTAGCTGGGCACTCACCTAGTTGCACCCATTGTCCATTTTGACACTCCCAAAAACAAGCACCTTGACCATTGCAGTCAAAGCATCCAGTGGGCGGAGGAGGTGGAGGAGGTGGAGGACTTGGAGTAGTAGTTCCACAACAATACTGGATAGGGAACCATGTCCCAAATCTTTTACTATAAAAAGCAATAATGCTTTGAGCAGGTATTTCATCTTCAAATGGATTAACCACAGTTACATCTGTAAAAATTGGAGTTCCATCAGCATCATACATGTCGGTATAATTTCTAATGAATCCATCACCACTAGCAAAACTACCAATCCCAGTTTCTAAATCAACAAAGGCAAACTCATAACTGTTAGGAACTGTCCATACACTTCTTTGTCTATCCCATCTTAAATCAATAGGACCAGCAGGCCAAGTTTCTGGTTGTTGTAACCATCCAGAATAAAAATTGTCTGTTAATAAATTATAATCTTTTCTATGTTGACCAGAAAATGGAGAACCAGATGTCCAGTAACTTTCATCCAACCAACCAGTAGTTGAACTGAAATCACTTTGATTGATTGCTGTATCCCATTGTCCAGAAAATACTCCAGTTTCATTAGAGTTTGGAATAGGTTTACCTTGTAAATCATATCCCCATCCATGCACCATAATTGGTCCACGCATTGCCATAAATCTGTAATCTTCAGTGTAGCCTAATTGAAAACCAGTAGAGAGCAAAGATAAATACCCAGCATTTTTCTCTAGTATTGCTGCACCACTACTTCTGGTCACAATTTCAATATCATGACCGAACGTACCACTGAGGGGATTATTTCCACGACCTCTATTGACTAATTGACTAGCAGGATTAGCTAAGAAGTTTAAAAACTCAGCATTGATTTCTGGTCTTGGGAAGTAATCTTTTGACGTACCACCATTTAGAGGTGCCATAGGTTCAGCAGAATTTTGTTGATCTGGAACTCTAGCATAACTAGGTGGCTTTAAAACACCACTATTTACTGGAGCAATTCTATTGTATGGATTTTGTCCAGCACCTTCCCAACCACTAATAGAAAATGGATCTAAATTGACATAAAAGTTTCCAGTATCATTTGTTATGGGTAGTTTAGGTCCAAGACCACTACCATTATTTTGAGCATTAATCACATTAAAAGAACCAAGACTAGCTCTATTTCTAATAGGTCTAATCAAACCATCCATACTCATTAATGCAACATCGTCCCATTGACCCAACTGATTTACTTGAGTAATAGTTTGAGTACTCACTTCTTTTCTAGCTGCATTCCCAGCTTGCCAGTTCTTAGAATTTACAGAAGGGGTAGGGGAGGGACCAGCAGGACCATTATCATTTAAATATTGACCAATAAATAAAGCACTGGGACTTCTTTCTGAGAAACTAGATACAACAGGTATCATAGTTTGATAATAGAATTCTCCATCATCTGTTGTCCAACCTTTACCAAATTTAACTTTCGTTCCATCTCTTTCAGCCCTAGCTGCTGCTCTTGCTGCTCTGCCAGTTTTAAATTTATTTAAACCTTGATTTTTAATTCGTTGATAATTTGTTTTTGTAAATCTATTTTTATAAGGAGTGTAAGCACTTAAAGTATATGTAGTTTGTATGCCTCCTTGACCAACATCAATAGACATGTCTGTAATCTGAGTTAATGGCTGTCCTGATGGATAGGTGTCAATGTAATAATAATATTTGATGCCATCCGCTAAAGTTTGAAAAGATCCCTGTTCCAAATCTCTAGGGATTCCTCTAGCTGTTCCGGGTTCATTATGATTATTAATATAGCTAGGTCTCTCATACAAAGATGTTCCTAATTGGTGTTGAGGATAGCCACCAACAGTGACAGATCCACGTTCCGCATTTTGCATCTTCATGATAAGATTGTTAATTTTAGCCTGCATCCCTTGATACAGATATAATGTTCCTCCAAATTCCCATGGAACAGCAGCTTCATCTTTTTCTGTATAAACTTGACCCTGAATTAAGTTCCCTAAGTTTGGATTATTCTCGTCAGTATACCCTTGATTGTACCATGGTCCATAAGTTCTAGTATTACTCTTAATAGGTACTACTGCATTACATGGTAGTGCAAAAGGAAAATTACCAACACTTACGGCAGTACTTCTTAAAATAGAATCAGTATAATTAGAAACAATGTCTTTAAAGTTATAATCAGGGACAGGAGAGGGTTCTCTTGGCTGATTTCTTTTTTGATCATCTTTAGCAAAAGTCCACTCTTTAAAGAATGTGCCCAATCTCATATTGTTGCCAAGACGATTTACTGTTTCATCAGGAATACCAAAAAAGGGTGACTCTTGAACAAATTTTTCTACATAAGTTGTAGTGCCATCATTAAAGTTATACTCTGGGAAATATCTATATCCTAAAGCAGGAGCCAAAGATACTCTTCTAGGTAAATTAACCACAGCACATACAGAAGAAGGAACGGAGGGATCTGTGCCAGTGCAATAACCGTCATCGTCAAATCCTAGAATTGATTTTTTAAATACTGTCCAAGCACTATCAATGTTTGCCTTGACATATAAGGGACTGAATGGTTCAAAACCTAACGTGCCAAAGCCAAATGGACTTTCTCTCCACGCATCATCTGCTAAATCAGCAGAAGAGAAATAGTTGGGAGGACCAATTTGTTTCAATTTTTCAAAATAATCTTCATCTTCAGGATCAATAAGATACTGCTCTAAAAGACTTTCATAAAGTATTTGGGGTTGACCATCACTGAGATAGGGATCAAACTTCATAATAGCAGGTAGCTTACCTACATCATCCATAAAAAATTCTGTTTGTTCTGGATGACGCATCCCCATAATACCAGTAGTTCCCCCACTGACACAATTAGGATAAAAGACAGGATCTCCAAAGTTTGCTTCGTCTCCAGCACCACAACCATAACTCCAAAAAGTATCTACCCAAGCACCATCTGTAGCAGGTTCATCACTAAATACAACTTCCTGCGTATCTGAATCAACATAAAAACATGTGCCGGGAATTTCTACGGTAAATGTTTTACCATAGTACTTATCTGCTATTTTATTGAAGTACTGATAAAGAGTTTTAAAATCTTGGAAAAGTAAGTCTTTATTTCTATCAACAAATCTTGCATTTGAACCCAAGGCTTCATATAATAATCTTGTATCTTGAAAACCCGGACGACCTTCTAAAGATGCTGGAGGTAAACTTCTAAATGACTCCAATACATTTTTACCGGGAAATAACTCATTAAGAATTTCTGTCAACCCACATACTAATGGAGTAGGACCAGCACCATATGGGGCAGGAACTAATGGTAATGGTAAAGTAGGTCCAAGCAGATAATCTATAAACCATGATAACCAAGACTCAAAATCTCCAAGTGCAGCACATAATAATGATTCTGGTTCACCGAGATATGCACATGTGGTCAAGTCATAATAAAAATTCAATGGCAATTTATTAATGTCAACTGCGAAAAACCACTGATGTAAAAACCAATCCAGACCATCTGCACAAGGTTCAGCACTCCCACCTTCGCCAAGTGGTGCTCTATCTAAACCATACCATACATCAACAGGTTCTAAATAATTTGTATTTGTAGCACCTACAGCAGCAATGGCAACATTAGGAACTTCGGGCTGATAACCAAAAAATGGATAAATTAAACCGCTTAGACCTTGAAGTGCATTATCCTCGTCATAAACTTGAAATAAATCTTGACGTTGACCGCCAATAATGTAAGCTGCATTATTTTCTTGAACAAGTTCTTGACCAATAGAAGAACTAACTAATAAACCTTGACCAGATACAGTGTCAACAAAGTTATTAATACTATTAAGTGTAACACTATCTGGAACATCTATACGAGGAGCAACCCTAATTTTAATCACATTAGTGACTGGTCCATTGGCACCTGTTTTAGAATTAGAAGAAGAAGGATAACCTTGTGCTTTAGTTGGTAATAAACTTATAATGTAATCATAACCAGCATCTTCTGCAACTTGATTAATTATATCCAATGCAGACATTACTGGACCTTGTAACCTGTATTGTTGATTGGATTGATTTAGAGGACTCGATGAGCTTTCACCACCTCCTCCTCCAGCATCTGGATTATTTCCCTCATCTCCAGCAAGTATTTCTCCCGGCAATTCTGATATATCTAAGATGTATTGGTCACTGGGTATACTTCCATAAGTCCCTACGCCTGCTATGTATTTAAGAGTTCCGGGGAAACTAGAAAAATTGTAATTTTCACCATTCCTACTATCACCATTGTATTGACCACCACATAAAACTTGAATGGCATTTTTAATCAGAGTCCATGGGACTCCAGCACTTGTTTTCTGTGCTCCACCATATCTTCCTCCGGGCGTACCAAGTCCGGGGCCAAATGGATCTGATGGATCGTCAAAGTCAGAACAAAATCCTCCTAAAGTTTCCAAATAACCATAAACATTAATAAGATTGTTTAAGTTTTGAGGATAGTTTGGATTACCGGCCACATTCATTGGATGACTATACTCATCAAGAATAAAATTTACACCCTGTAGCAAAGTACCGGGAGAAATTAAATTTACAGTATAAGTATCAAGACCATCTGCACCAATTTGTTTATTATAAGATTGTACAACTCCAGCAAATTCAAATCCATCAAAAGTAATGATAGGATTATTAGGGTCGGTATAATCTTTAACTTCTCCAATTTTAAATAATGCTGGAGAACCCAGTGGTGCATTATTGAATCCGGGGTCTGCATTGAATGTTCCAGAGGTCCAGTTAAAGTCTTCATCAAAGTATTCTCTTGTCCCAGCACAGGGATCATTTACGAGATTAACAGTTAATGTATTAAACTGATCATTCCAACCAGCCTTACAAGAAAAGCTTTGAACACTTAAGCCTAGAAATAATGTATGCTGATATGGTCCGTATACATTTGGTGGTGTACAAGAGTTAATTGCCATTTATGAACATCCTCCGACAGTCCAAGCTTTGGTAAATGTAAATCTACCTTCTTTAGGGGTCCAGTTCTTACTTTCACTAGTCACAAAAACTTGTTCAAAAGAACCAGTCAAATAGTCTTCATAACCAGAAACTAATGCATCATAACCAGTAGGTGCCGCATAGCTCAATAAACCTCCAACTACACAACCAGTATCTGGAGGTAAAATTGCTTCAATACTAATCTCTCTAGTCCTTGGACCAATTGTATTAATGTCTTGATACAATGGACCCTGTTGTCTACCTAGAATAGTTAAGGTAGAGAAAACATCATTTGGACTATTTTCTACTATGTTAATAATTTCTGATTTAGCACTAGGAATACAGTTATAAGGTCTATCATTGAATGTATAATTATAAACAACTGTTCCTGCTAAAGTATTATATCCAAAACTTGTAGAAATTGGTTGATTATTTAGTGATAAAAGTCCATTATCGCTTGTAACACTACTACCGCTATAAATAGTAGACGCTCTAGAGAAAATGTTACCAGAGATTGTTTTCCAGTATTCAAATGCTCCAGATATCTTTGGTGTCCCCGTAACGATGTCACTGTAATCCATTACAGACAAACCTTGAATAGTTCCATTGACAGTAACAGTTTTTAAATAACTATCAATACTATCTTCTAAATTAACTTCAAACTCTTCTAAAGCAGATGTTGAACTTAATACCCATGATTCATCTAGAGTAATACTACCACCATGAATGTCTTTATTAAAAGTTCTGAAATGATTATAAGAATTTAAATCTGGTGGCAATCCAAAAAGACCTACTGAACCAGTATCTGGTGTGTTACTAGCTAACTCATTACGCACATAGTCAACTGCTCTTTGCCATCCGGTTACATCTGGAGCACTTGTTTTGCAACAGTATGGTGCAGTTACAGAAACATTATGAGTAACACTGAAAGCTGGTTGTATTGTTATACTAGCAGCATTACCATTAAATACTCCTTGAGTACTTACATCTCCTCCAATTCTTTCATCTAAGATTTCATAGTTCCAACTTTCTTCAATAGATGTAATACCACTTGGTTGATTATCATAAGTATCACCACTAATAGAGACCATTTCTAATGTAATGGCATAAGACGCAGTATTAACGAATAGATCTCCATCAGTTCTAGGTCTGATGTTTAAACTTTTAACTTTTGCTGGACCATTAATAACATCATTACCATCACACTGCACCTGAAATGTTTGACACCCAGTACATTTAAATGTCTGAGCTAATTCCTCAATGCCATCAGATACTGGACCAAAACCGGCTGTTCCAGTTGGAAAAATAAGACCCTCTAATTGTATTTCAATAGGAGAACTTAAACAAATATTAGTTCCAGCAGTCCTATCAGACCTTGAAGAATATGTAAATGAAGGGACTGGACTAAAATTGTATGAACCATATGTCATTGTGACTGATGTTGCCATTTATTGTTTCCTTATAAATTTATTGTAATCCATCTATTGAACCTTGAGCAGGAGCATTTTGTTGGTTTGCATTTAAAGCGTTTTGAAGTAGTGGGTTCAGCCTGTTTGCTGTGCCTTCCGCAACACTTTGACCTATAGCATCAGTATTAGCGACTTCTAATGGTGGAAGACTAATATTCACTTGATTAGGCATAACACTTGCCGCAGTTTCTATCGAAGATGCTGCATTGTTGATATTGCTTACGTTTTCACCAAAAGCCACTTGGAAATTGTTAAGCTGTTCTGCCTGTTGATTGATCAGTTCTTCCTGACGCTCTAGTGCCTGATCAATTACTGAACTGCCCACTGTTTGATTTGCCCCAAGTGGTATCTGCTGTGTTGCTGATTGAGGAACAGGTTGACCAAAAATTGTTTGAGATGCAGCATCCGCTAATAGGCCAAAACCTTGCGATGCATTTCTGGTAACTCTATCAAAGAGACCGCCTCCACCTACTGGCTGTAAAGTTCCAGCGGCAACACCGCCAGCACCACCAGCACCACCTGCTGGCTGTAAAGGTCCAGTGGCAACACCACCAGCAGCACCAACGGAAAGGGGTTGTTGAGGCGTAGCAGGCGTAGTTACATCTTCTAAAGTATCATTTAATGTTTGAGTCTCATCTGCTACAACTTGTTGTTGTGCATTAATGGCGGCTAATTGAGCAGTTATCTGCTCTTGATCAACACCAGCTTGATTGGCAGCAATAATTCTTAAAAGACCAACCTGTTCGTTTCCAATTCGATTTGCCTCTTTTTGTAAATCTTCTAAACCCGGAGCTTCAATATCATCAGCTAACTGATTTAAGAATGCGGCCCTTGAAGTATCGCCACCAGCAGCAGCCCTTGAAGCTTCTTCTCTAAGGTTTCTGACCCTCACAGCATCTAATACATCCTGTGATGTTTCACCTTCAAACCCTTGAGATCTAGCCTGAGCAGCAAAAATAGCAGCAAATTGTGGATCTTCTTGTGCTCGTAAAAAGGCCCTTTCTTGAGCTTCGCGAGTCGATCCCCCGAATCTGCCACCACCAAATGCGTCAGATGCTACTCTTCTACTTTCTTCAAATCTTGATTGTGCAGCGATGTCCCCAGTCAATTGTGCGGTGACAAAGGTATCAGCTAAACCCCTAGCCTCATCTCTTCTTTGAATTAATTTACCAGCTTCTTTTTGTATAGCAGCTAATCGAGTTGTATCATTAGCTAATAAGTTTAAAGCTTGATTTGCGTTAGCAACTTGGGTTGTTGCATCAGCTTGTGCCCTAGCAAACTCTTCAGCACTAATTGATCCAGCGTCAAAAGCAGCTTGACTTGCGGCTGCGTTTGCTTGTCCAGCAGCAATTTCTGCTTGTAATTCTCTTCCAGTAACATTTGGGCCAAAGCCCAATTCTCCCAATTTGTCTCCTAATTGAAAATTTGCATCATTCAAGTCTTGTCCAAAACGATTTCTTTGTTTAGCAGCATTACTTTCTGGATCAACAATAAAATCTCTTACTTGATTGAGTTTGTCAATTATTTTGAATTCAGCTTCTATTCTATTTTTTTCAGCATCAACTAGGCTTTGTGCATAAGTTTGAGCGTTTTGTATTAATAAATCTTCAGCCGCTTTTAATCTACCTGCTGCATCAAAAACTTCTTGGAATCTTGGACCTAAAAACTCAACAATACCACCAGCCTCTTCTACTCTTCTTTTAAAGTCATCAATTCCAAGTTCACCACCGCCTTCACGATTATATTCAGCCTCAATCTTACTAATAATGCTATCTCTAAGTGGCTGTCCAAGACGAACGCCACCTAATTCATCTTCAATGTTTGAAATAAATGCATTACTAACATCTTTACTATTTATTTGCCCACCGTCTACATTAGCTTCTTGCAATTCATTAAAAGTTCTTTCAGCTATATCACTTGCATTATCAATAACATTTAAAAAGTTTGTAATGTTATCTGTTTCAATACGTCTTGGAGCCTCAACAAAATTTCCTCTCGCTCCCACAGAAGTAACTCCAGCACGATTAAGTCTATCTCCAAGAGTAGTAATAGAACTCTGCCTATCAGCAGCACCAGATGCACCAAATTCAAAAGGATTCACTGTTCTATCAAAAGCAACTTCACCTTCAAAAATTTTCGCTGCATTAGCTGCATTCTCAAAAGCAACAGCAGATTCGGCATTTGCTTTATTTAATCTGTCTCCAGACTCAGATAGTATTTTGACAAATTTATTTAACTCTGCATTGCTCTGCCTCAACAATGCATTAAGTTGACCTTGTTGAACTGCTGCTTCAGCATCAGCCAGAGCAGCATCTCTAGCAGCTTTAGCTTGCTGTATAAACAATTGTCGGGCCTCTGCTGAGTTTGTTTTAGCCCTAGCTTGTGCCTCAATCTGTTCATCTGTAAGATCAGCTAAGGAGGTTTCTCCCTGCTGAATTTCAAAATTCAATTGCCTTAATCCTTTGGCAGCATCTTTCTGTGCCCCTCCACCAAAACCAAGGAAATTAGTTTGATCATCACCTTGCTCTTGTAGTAATTTTTGAGATTGAGTTAATTGATTTCCAAATACTTGATTATAACCCTGAAGAATTTTCTTAAGTCTTTGAACTTCTGGATCTGTTGCATCACCAATTGCTTCAATCCTAGCATCAATACCTTGAATAATGTTCCTTCCAAGATCTAATTGTTCAAGACCTTCATTAGCAAAATCTAATTGTTGTTGTAAGGCTTGCTGTTTAGCTCTAAATTCTCTGGCTGTGCCTTCAAATTCACCGGGATCTAACTCATCTAATTGTGCTTCTAAGCCATCTCTAATTTGAGTCAATCTCTTAAAATCTACCCCCTCTATAATATTGGCATCAAGTCCTAAATCTGCTACATCTATTTCACCGATTTCAACCAACTTAGCAAGACCCTGACTTAATGCTCGACGAGCAGCTTCAGCTTTCTTAGGATCAAAAATCGTTTCAAATGATTTAAAAGCTTTATCAATATTAGTAGCTCTAGAAGACGATTCTGTAAAATCTCCGAGAAGACCAAAAGTGGCACCCTCCAAAAACTTTCCAAAATTTTCAGTAATTAAATTAAATGATTCAGAGAATTGTTTTCCTGCGGGGCCTAAGTCTATGTCAAAAGCACCCTCAAATTTTGCAGCAAAATTTTTCACAGCATTATCAATAGTTTTAGTAAGACCAAGAACGCTAGGTTCAAAAAGACCGAGTTGCTCAAAACCTTTATCTAAAAGCTCAAAGGCTCTATTAAAAGTCTCATCAAATGATATGCCTCTCTGTTGTAAATTCTTACCTACAGCTTCCAATCCTGAAAAAATTGAAATTAAAGGTGAAAGTACTGGGAAAGCGGCTGATAGACCAAATGCAATCTCTGTTAAAGAATCATTAAATGCTTCAAATGCAGCATCTGGACTAAATGAAACGTCTGATACAAAACCGCCAGATATGTCTCCTAATCCACCAACAGCTAAACCTGATAATATCATACTAATAGCATTAGTAAACTTAGTAATTACAACAGCAGATAAAGTAATTGGTGCTACTAAACTTTTTACAACAGTACCAAAAAGATCAACTTCATTTTCAAACTTATCTTTAAATGTACTAACTGCATCAGCAGCCGCTTCTCCAGAAGCTAGAAAATCATCTAAAAATTTATCAAATTTTGTTAAAGAAAAACCTTTACTTAATGCTTCTATACTTTTAACAACTTCATCTTGTGCTTTAAGATAGTTTTTAGCGGATTGAAAAGCAGCTTGCTCTAAGGGACCATTAATAGCACCTGTAATAGTACCCACTATAGCACCCGCACCAGCACCAATAGCAGCACCAATGGCGGTTCCAATGCCGGGAGCAATGATCGATCCAATTGTAGCACCAATACCAGCACCTAAGCCAGCACCTTGAAAACCTTCTCTAAGAGCACCACTAAGAGCAGCACCAGCATCGCCTTGACCCTCTCTACCTTTGAATCCAGCAACCTCTTCTCGCTGACCAAATACAAAACTATCTATTTTATTACCAACCACTTTACCAATAGCATTTCCAATCGGTATATAAAAAGTGCCCGCACTCAATGCAGCGAAGGCACTTGATCCAATGGCTGTTCCTATTAACCCAGCGGCTCTAGGACCAACTAACTGAGCACCTTTAGAACCAATACCTTGGAGTCCTTTGCCTATAGTGGATCTAATACCACCCGCCACAGTATTACCCGCTTTGCTTAACTTAGCCCCACTATCTATGAAGATTTTACCATAGCCCGTTAGAGCCTGACCAAACTTGGCACCCCTAGTGGAAGAGTCTACCAAAGCCTTACTTAGACCTTTCACTGAATTTTGTGCTAGTTTAAAAGTCTGTGGGATATTTTTAACTGCACCCGGAATTTTTGCCAATCCACTACCAATGGTTTTCCATGGGACAGTACTTCCTAGTAAAGCAAATGTTGTTGTCAAGGATAAAAGAGTACTAAATAACTGATCACCAGTTTTTTCACCCTCTGAAAATAATCTACCGATGTCACCGATGGCAAATTGCAAGGCAAATACAGCACCCACTAGATTATTGATATCTAATTTGGCCTTATTTAGTTGTTTCGTATTGTTTTTTAATGCGTCATTATTCTTTTTTCTAGCATTTTTCTCTTCGTTTAATAACGCATCTATATTAGCACCTCTAGGATCTGCAATACCAGCCGCAGCCTCTCCACCAAACTGGAATCTTTGAACACCAACCGTACCACCTTTATTAAATCCAGTGACACCCTGTTTGTTCATTTTATTTAAAGTGCCATAACCAATTCTTTCTGCTGATTTTTTATTGAATACAAATTCACCGGGAGTTAGTAATGCTGGAATTGTATCCTCTCCAGAAATACCACCACCAGATGCAAAACCTAATCTTCTACGTCTTGCTTCTGAACCACCACCAGTTGTTTTTGCTGGACCTCTAGTTGCTTCTAATAATAAACTTTGCCACTCTTTACTTTTATATACTTGATCACCTATAAAATTTGTAGCTTTGCGATTAGCTATATCCACCATTAATTCATTGGTTAAATCTCTTTTTGCTTCTACAGGTAAATTTGCTAAAGAAGGAAATGCTTTTGTTAATTTTGAACCAATACCTGAAGGAAAATCAAATGGATCTTGCTCATCACTGCCTGATCCTCTATCAAAAGGTGCTCCTAATAATGACAAACTACCTTCAAAAATTGATCCTATAGTAGAAGCAGTGCCTACTGAATTCAAGATTTGTCTTGGAACCGAAGAAGAAGCAGTAGCACCAATTTTATTGCCTAAAAGTTTAGCGGTGTTAGCAATCAGTCCTTCAAAAGCTTTGTCTACATCAGCCCCAATTTGAGCATCTAGATCTCTATCTGAAAAAGATTCTCCAACAACATTAGTTTTTAATTGCTTTGCTTGAGGACCAATACCAACTGACTGACGAATAGCTCCTAATGTTTTGGTTTTAGGAAACCTCTGAAAAATTCTTTTACCACCGGCCTGTCTTAATAGATAACTAGATAAAGAACCTTCCCCCGCTGCACCAGTGCCAACATTTACAGTGCCCTGTTGAGACTCTACATCTCCTATAGGTAATAATGCAATAGCCCCAAATTTATTTGTTACCTTACCACCATCAGCATATTTATTCATAGATGCTAATTGACCAGCACCGATACTATTAACACTACTCTTCTTAATTACAAATTCTCCCGGTTCAAGCATTGCTGGAACAGTATCTCCATTACCAGTGCCGGGAACCATACCACCCCTATTAAATCCAAGAATCTTTCCTCCACCAGACCTTCTTCTAGCTCCACCAGCAAAACCAGTAATCACATTAGGTCTAGCACTACTAGCTCTAACTGATGATATTAAGGTATTAAATCCACTATTATTAATCTGAATAAGATTACTAAACTGGCTAGAAATTTGATTGAGAAGATTATTTGAACTTGAAAGAATCTGATTTTGACTAGTCAATAGGGATACAGTACTAGAAGTGGCTTTAGAAGTTTGTTGAGCGGCAGCAGAAGTTAATGCGGTATTTGAAGCAGTCGCAGTACCAGTAATACTTCCAAAAAAAGAACTGATCGCACCACCACCAATGAAACTTGTTAAACTTCTAGAAATTTTTATAGCACCTAGAGTAGTAATCAATGGAAGCAGCGGCTCAATAAATTGTACAAAAGAGCCACCAAACTTAATCAAATTTTCGCTGACGCTTAAAATACTTTTAGAAAAAGTTTGAAATGCAGGAGTATCAAATACATCCCTAATCAAAGCACTAAAACTTTCTTTGACCCTTTTAATCCTATTGTCAATAGTGTCTAAGCCTTTTGTGACATCTCCAGATAAACCTTCTAAGGCACCTTGCTGTGCTTGCCCAAGAGCATCTCTAGCCTTTTCAAATTGAGCAATAGCAGGTAATAATTTACCGATCTGTCTAATACCACCAAGCTCTTCAGCAATTTGACTTAAAGTTAAAGCATCACCACTAGCAATTAAATTACTTAATTTGTTAGACAACTCATCAAATGCCGGGAATAAACCTATAAATTCACCTCTAACATTAGTTAGTTCAACACCAAAATTTTTAAGAAAATCAATAGTGCTTTTTCTTTGAATACGAGAAAATATAGTTCTTAATCCAGCAGCAATAGTGTCTGCCGATTCTCTTGTTGTTGACCTAACAGCAGTAAAAATAGAAATCAATTCTTCTAATGCACCAATAGTGTTTCTACTGTCTCCAGCAGCTTGTGCAAACACACCACCAGTACGACGAATAACAGAAACCAAGTCTTCTGCTTCTACTGCAAAATTCTTTGACACTCTATTCAAAGCACCCAGAATAGCCTCAGAATCTTTTGCTTGTAAGTTAAACTGGGCCAGTGCTGCTACAAGACCTTCTGTAGTATCAGTCAGCTTACCAAAAGTAGGTGCTAATGTCGATCTGGCAAGTGCTTTTAGAATAAGCTCAGTCTCTTGTGCCGTTTTACCAGTCTGTGCAATAATCCTTGCGGTTTCAGCAAGCTCATTAGCGTTTGCACCTAGACTCGATGCTAAACTATTGATTGTAGATTTTAAACTGTCTAACTGTCCAACTGTTTGCCCTGTGACTTGAGAAATCTTAACTATTTCTTTTTCAAATTTAACAGCATCTTTTGTGGCTGTAACGAATGCTCTTTGTAAGTCATAAATTGGCCTTGATATTAAACCAAAAGCAACTGCCTGTTTAGCTACTGAAGCAAATCTAGACCCTACGTTTTTTAATAAACCAGCCTGTTGTTTTAATGGAGTATTGGCTGCTACTGCACTAGCTTGTAATTTTGATTGAGCTTTTGCAATATTATTGACACTAGTTGCACCTCTAGAAAAAGAACTATTCAATGCTGCAATGGATTTAGAGGTACTGCGTAGATTAGCATTAAGTTTATTTATACTGCTTGAAACACCCTTAATTCGCTTACTAATATTAGTAAATTGCTGTTGACCACCCGCCACATTTAATTTGACATTGCTGGCCTTGCGAAATTCGCTACCAATTTTTTTAGTAATTTGTTTTAGATTTTTAGGCCCAGATAAAATTACCTGTGCATTAATGTTAAAAGCCATTCATATCTCCAAATAAACATAAAGTGACCGCAGACACCCAATGCATTATAGAGTACTATCCACGGTCACTATCCACTTATAACATCATGCATCAGCATCAACTGTTTCTGTTTCTGCTTTTTTAGTTGTTTTTCTTTTGCGAGTTGTCTTCTTCTTTGGTTTTTCTTCTACTACTGGATTGCCTTCCTCATCCAATGGGTTGCCATCATCATCTAAAAACGGCAAAGACTCCGCCTCACCAATTACAATTGGCTCACCGTTTGCATTCACACGATAAGTAGTACCATCGTCATTGTAGTTGATGAAATATCCATTTTCATCTATATATTTACCCTCCTCAGATAC
>Ga0164321_10000055_pt1 | contig 15784 bp, 10 predicted proteins | sample GuaBasSediGuay12_FD_121799 | JGI IMG/M metagenome (GOLD analysis project Ga0164321, IMG submission 121799) | Subseafloor sediment microbial communities from Guaymas Basin, Gulf of California, Mexico - Guay12, Core 4567-28, 21-24 cm | ecosystem: Environmental > Aquatic > Marine > Hydrothermal... | reverse complement strand
GATTTAGTCTCTCTGCTCCTGATGAAAATAAGGGCACAAAGAATTGCCAGTCCCGGGAAAAGGGCAGCGCTTGGTTCCACTGCAGTGGTATTAGCCCACATCATAAATTCCGGTGTCAGCGAAAAAATCAAAGCTGCATAGATTCCCGCAAGAGAACTCTTAAATAGTAAATATCCTATGAAAAAGGCTGTTAAAATAGATAATCCATAAACAAGATTATTAGTAAGAAAGGAAGCAAGCTCATGAACACCAAACAAGCGGTATACGATACTTAAAATATAAGGCCAGCCATTGGGTTCTTTATTATATTCCAACCTGTCGCAACGATACTCTCCATATTCATTTCTCCCTTCATTACACATTGCAGCACGGCCTATAAATCTTCTCCACAGATTTGCTACGCTTTCTCCATAATCCTCCCCAGTGTGAACACCGGAGCTTTTCAAATAGGCTATATTCTGACCAATGTTCTGATAGATATCTTCATCGTAGTAAATTCTATGCTCCCTGGGAACAACGAACATGGTAATTATCATACCAATGACAAAGACTGCACCAAGTAAAAGCCAGATTCTTTTAGTGACATTGGTAAAAACCTTTTTGAATACTTTTAGATTGATACCTATAGCCACTATCATCAGAAAAAAACTTATTTCCAAAAACAATGGAGATATGGTTTGCAGATGTTCTCTCAATTTCCATGAATGATAGGATGACGTCCACCAGTATAAGATTATAGATCCAATTATGAAAAGCAAACCGCTCGTTACAAAAAGTATTCCCTGGTGATTTTTTTTCATTTTCCCCCCTTACAATAATTAAACCACAGAGGACACAGAGATAATTCTCGCCCTCACCCCAACCAAAACAATTATAACCACAGAACACGAAGAATGAAACTTTGTTAAAAAAGAACATTTTGCACATTGGTAGTATAAAGTATTATTTCTCTGTGTCCTGTGGTTCCATGTTTTCATTTTACTCCCTTCACTAGATAATTTCCCATGACCAGATAGTCATTCTTTGTCCTCTTGAGCGTATCAATAGCATCTTTAGGAGAACAAACCATGGGCTCCCCGTGAATATTGAAACTGGTATTAAGCACTACCCCTCTGCCAGTCAATTTTTTCACATTGCTTAGCAATTTCCCATATAGAGATTCATTTTCTTTAATGATCTGTGGCCTACAGCTTCCATCAACACTGATTACTCCCTCAATCTCACCCCTCTTATCATCCTTCACCATATATCCCATAGTCATAAAAGGATTTGGCTTATCATATTCTTCAAGGTAGAATTGTGCATCTTCCTCCAGCATCGTCGGGCAAAAAGGCTGATACCAGACTCTCATCTTCAACCTTAAATTGAGAAGATCCCTGATTCTTTTGGAATTGGCCAATGCTATGATACTTCTATTACCTAACGACCTTGGACCATATTCCATCCTTCCTTGAAACCAGAATATGATATATCCTTGAGAGATGAGCTTGGCTGCCTCCTCTTCAATGTTCTCGTGATAGATATACTCTAACCTGCTCGCATCAAGTTCAGATTTGATCTCTTCTTCAGAATAGTCTTTTCCTAAAAATACATCATCCAAACGGTAAGAGTAAATTTTATTTAATTCATAGTTAGCTGAAAGGGCAGCACCTAAAGCAAGTCCTCCATCTCCCATATGAGGGAAAATAAAACATCCCTCTACCTCTGGGAGTGTCCGAATAAGCATATTTACCTTAATATTAGAGAAGACACCACCAGCAAGTGCTACCTTCTTAAGACCTGTCGCTGACAAACCATTTTTTACTAACTCTAGAATCTTTACTTCCAATGTCCTCTGTGCCATATATGCAAACTGCTCAGAAGGATATCTCCACAATATCTTCTTAAGCTCATCGTACATTTTAAGTGTAGAGTATTTGCACTCGACCCTTAAACCCTTTGTCTGAATAAAATCCAGTAATGGATTATCAGCATCAGGTATTGGATAGGCATAGTTTGCCAGTGCCATTACTTTACCTTCATCTTCTAATTCTCTCATATTCATCAAATTAGTAACGTGTTCAAAAAAGATGCCAAGAGAATGTTTGCCTGAAACTACTTCTTTTCTTGAAAGTTTCCCTCCCGAAAAGGTACTTAGAGTTCCCGACAAAGCATCTCCAATACCATCGATAGTAATTACCAGACAATCATCAAAAGCACTACAAAAAGCAGCGGCAGCAGCATGACAGAAATGATGATCGACCATGCGAACCTGGTAATTATTAAATCCTATTCTATTTAGAGACTTTCTGACACACATCTCACTTAGACGTTCGGTTAAAAGGCTGGGCCCGTATTCTGTCAATTTGTATTTTGCCTTTTTCTTTAAACTGCTGATACCACCCGGCATCTTTTTTCTTCTCCTGATGAGATAATATTCTTCCTTGGTATAGGGTAAAATCCTTGCAAGGGTCTTTGAAAAATCATAGGTGGAAACAGCTACACAATTAATTTCATCAGGAGTAAGGTTCACACAATTCAAACACTCCTTAATCGATTGTTCCGGAAAATTTATCTCAAGTTTCCTTCGAGTCAACCTTTCTTCGTTTATGGCAAATAAAATCTGATCATCTTTTATTATTGCTGCCCCAGAATCATGTCCATCCCAAATACCTAAGATATACACATTAAACCTCCAGAATTTAACTTGTCTGTCATTGGTCAATAGTTGTTCGGTTGTGCTGTTTACAACTATTTTAAACCCGAAATCCGAATATCGAAATTCGAAACAAATCCAAATGATATAAATTCAAATGACCGAAATGTCTGTTTGTAATTTTGAGAATTATGATTTAGAATTTGTTTCGTACGAATTTGTTTCGAATTTCGGATTTAGGATGTATTAAACATCCATCATTTACTCAACCATCCCCAAAAATCTCTGGCAGATCTTAACAGTTTTTTTACATCCTTCCAATTAATTAACTTGAGAGTTCTGAAACCTCTGCTTAGGCTAAAATAAAACTTCCTATAAGCAAGGTTTCGATAATTGTTAACCACCTGCGAAGATACTGTGGGGAGTTCCATGAAAGCAGAATCCTGCTTGAAGTGGTCAAATCCAGAATTCTTGATCCACCCTTCATTTAATGCACGATCATAGAGCCTGCTTCCAGGAAATGGAACAGCACAGTAGAACTGTGCCAGATCAAGCTCTAACTGTTTTGCATATTCTATGGTGTGTTTCATCGTTCCTTCAGTCTCACCAGGAAGTCCTAAAATAAAATGCCCGACGGTCTTAATGCCTGCATCTTTAGCATATCTCACTGCTTCATAAGCTTGCTCTACTTTAATTCCTTTATTTGCCTCATCCAATACCTTTTGGCTTCCTGATTCAACCCCATAACTTATCATCCAACAACCTGCTTTTGCCATCAACTTTAAAAGTGGCCCATCAACTGTATCGACTCTGCTGTTAGAAGTCCATGAAATGTTAATCCCTCTTTCAAGAATTGCCGAACAGAGCTCTCGTATATATTCTTTATCCACTACAAAGGTCTCAGCCCAGAAGAAAAAGTTTCTTATCCCAAACCGATCCATATCATATTCAATTTCCTTTAGCACACTTTCAACCGACCTTTTTCTTAATCTTTTACCATAATACGTTTGACAAGTGCAAAAACTACAATTAAACGGGCACCCTCGCAAGGGTGAAATCATAAGGTATCGCTTCCCTTTGAGGGGCAAGCGATAACAATCCAGATCTATCAAATGCCAGGCCGGCAATGGTAGGCCATCCAAATCTTCTATAAATGGTCTTTTAGGATTAGCAACGATCTCTCCTTCATTATTTCTAAAGGTCAAGCCAGCAACATTCTTGATGTCTTTCTTTCCCTGTAAAACATTTATTAATTCACCTACTGTAAGTTCAGGCTCATTTCTTATGATAAAATCAATCTCAGGGAATGCTTCCATACATTGCTTATCCAGCACAGTTACATGTGTCCCGAAAACTGCAGTATAGATTTTACCATTACACTTCTTAATAAAAGAAGCCAATTCCAAATCACCTTGAATGGAAGGAGTTCCAGTACTCCAAATTACTACATGGGGTAAAAACTTCTCAATCAACTGCTTTAACTCTTCCCAGCTAACTCCCTGGGCGGCACAATCTACAACCTTTACCTCATGACCATCTTTTTCCAAAACAGCGCCGATAGTAACAAGTGAAATTGGCGGCCATAAGGTAGCCCATACCCCCTGCTCCTGGGTGCAGCGACCTTCCCTGATAAACTTCTTATCATCTTTAGTTGGAGGATTAAGCAAAAAGATTTTCACATTAACACCATCCTATCCTTTTTCCCCATTTGACGTTCATACAAGCCTTTTCTCTTACTAACAATCTTGTATATAACCAGATTCCTTTCTCTCCACATTTCTTCTTTCCCCTTTACCTCATAAATCTCAACCCAATTACTTTTTGGGGGCGTTGACTTTACAAACTCAGTTGGATAACCAGGATACATATCAGGTCTTCTTGCCCCTCCAAAGATAACGATGGAACCATCGAGGAATTGAATCCTATCACGTTCAAAGCTCTTAACCTTGATTTTATTATTATCTAATTTCCTGTAGAACAAAAGCACTTTTTTCATTTCCCAATCAGTAATTACTTGTTTGCAAGGCATATGTTTAATCAAGTCATAAGCTTTCCTTCCGTCTGACATACAATCCCTGTAGAAATAACTTTTTCGATAAGCCTGATGGAGTGAGGTCACAAACAATCCTATAATGAGTAGCAGAAAAACGAGTTTAGCTAATATTCTGCCCTCAAATAACTTTTTAAAGAAATAGGCTGTTACAAGCAATGCAGGAATACTGACAATTGACAAAAATCTAATCAACCGATGGATTGGCTGATAGTAAGGTGAAAGTTTCAAAGGGGTAAATTCCATCATCAAAAACAAATAAGAAAACCAGATAAGAGGAATAACTACTTTTTTTTCTCGCCTAAACAGAAAAAAAACTATTGCCAGCAAAAAAACTGGATAAAAGAATCCATAGGGATAGAATGTGTAGCCTGGATGACCTTCACTTACGATACATAACATATGTTTGGGGTAGTAGAGCAATGCATCTTTCAAATAGCAGGTTTTATTAATGAAACTAGATGGGTTGTATTCTTTGTCGAAATTTATCTCTGCATGAACATGGGCCAAAAAATCATCCGTTTTAATGTAGTATACAATTGAAAACAATGCTTGAACTATCAGCCACGATAACAAAAAAAAGACCACCTCATATCTAAATTCCTTTTTCTGCCACCTATTTAAAAGAGCTATCAGAATGAATAGTCCTACTACAGGCAAAGCATTAATCTTTACACCAACTGAAACACCCAGAACAAACCCTGAAAGTGTAAGATAGACTACGGTTTTCTTTCCATGCTCCTCAAGACCTTTTAGAAAAAGGAGCATTGATAAAGCCATTAACATACTGAGCATAATATCATTGCTCATAGTTGTGGCATGCACTATATTTAATGGGAATATTGCCAAGCAGAAAGCAGCTAAGAGTCCTGTTCTTTGGTCAAACAACAATTTCCCCAATGCATAGATAAGGTAAATTGAAATGAGAGAGGACAAAAGAACTGGGAGAATAAAACTAAACTCAGACCATCCAAAGTATTTAAGCGGTAACGCAGTAAAAAAGAGTAGAATCGGTCGGAAGGCAAAAACACAAGTTTTGCAAAGTGAGGGATAATGACCTTCAATAATAGCATATACACGGTCTGCGTAGTTAGGATCATCTCCTAATGCAAATCCGACAAAAAACAGTAGTCGGAGGAACAGCGCAAAAAACAGAATATAGGTGATGTTGATCCATTTCCTATTCATTTAGAAAAACAGGTATTTCACCAGAGTGTATACATATCTAAACCAAACTTTTTTAAGGCTAATCTTAGAATACCCCTTCTTTCTTTCATATTCATGACTGGGAACTTCTGCCATCCTGAAACCTTTCTTCAGGGTCTTCATGATCATTTCCTGTTCAATAGTAGTAATGTTTTCTTCGAGTCCCAATTGTTTAATGACATCCGTTTTAATGGCACGAAAGCCATTCTGGCTTTCACTAAGCTTTACTTTAAACCTCCAGTTAATGCAAGCGGTAATGAAGGAACTGCCCATCAAACGAAAACACTCATCAAAACCACCATGAAGTTCACTGGAACCTCCAATAAGTCGTGACCCAGAGACATGGTCTGCCTCGTCTTTTATTATGGGCTCCACCAGTTTAGGTATATCCTTTGGATCATGAGAACCATCCGCATCGATAAAGACAATGATATTGCCATTAACGAAATTTACAACATGCCGGAGTGCTTCCCCTTTCCCTTTTTTGTTATCCAGAATAACTTTCACCCCCAGATTTTCAGCAACTTCCCTCGTCCTATCTCGAGAGTGACCATCAACCACTAAAATCTCATCACCATAAGGCTTGCATCCCTCAATAATTTCAGCTATCGTATCTTCTTCGTCTAGAGTAGGTATAACAATAGATATCTTTGACTCTGCCTTATTCATTAATGCCTCCCTCAATTATTTAACATAGTAATCTGAGTGAATGAGATACAGCTTGATTCTGGATACTAGATTCTAGATACTGGATTGTTTCAATTTTAATAAGGTAGATTCTAAACCTTCTGTAAATATTAAACAAAATTTAAAAATAAGTAAAGTTCATAATTGTATAAGTCGATAGTATTTTCAAAACACGTCCTATTAAAGTAAACATATCAAATCCCCTCTACCCCCTTTTCCTAAGAGGATGTGTCACAATAGAAAATGGTAGCCGCAAGCTTTAGCTTGCGTTTAGAAAATGCAATAATTCTAACCTGTCTCGCAGCCCAAAGGCTGCGGCTACCACAAAAACATATAATCAAGAAACATCTTTCAAGAATGGTAAGATTATTATATCTTGACCCTTATATGAAAATAATGCTATATATTAGGTGAATAGTTTCATCTGCTTATTATTTGCAAATTTCTAAAGCTGAGGTGGAAACGCTATGGTATACAGTGAAGGTAAAGAACCCATCGAAATACCTGAAATCATACCCCTACTGCCTGTAAGAGATATTGTTATCTTCAATCATATGTTCTTACCTTTATATGTGGGAAGAGAGTCGTCCATCAATGCCGTTGATGAGGCTCTAGATAAAGATCGCCTAATTCTCCTTGTTACTCAAAAAGATCCTAACAATGATAGCCCAAAGCCTGATGATATATATGTTATTGGAACTGCGGCTATGATTATGAAAAAGTTCAAGCTCCCCGATGGAAGGGTTAAAATCCTCATACAAGGCCTGGTTAAATCACGAATTAAAGAATATTTGAGTCAGGAACCTTACTTTCAAGTTCGAATTGAACAAATTCCAGACCCTATCATTAAAGAAATTTCTTCAGAATTTGAAGCGCTCATGAGAAATGTGAAAGAACAATGTGAAAAAATCTTATCACTCAAAGGTCTCATTTCTACAGAGGTCATCGAAATTTTGGATAGTGTAAATGAACCTGGCAGGCTAGCTGACCTTGTTGCCTCTAACTTGAGGTTAAAAATCTCAGAATCTCAACAGATATTGGAAACAATTAATCCTTTTGAAAGACTTGAAAAGGTTAATGAACACCTTTCTAAGGAACTTGAAGTTTCCACCATGCAAGCCAAAATCCAATCTCAAGCCAAAGAAGAGATGACCAAGTCTCAAAGAGAATACTTTTTAAGAGAGCAACTAAAGGCTATAAAAGCAGAACTGGGTGATATCGATGAAAAAACTGCTGAGATAAGTGAATTTTCCCAAAAAATAAAGGCAGCAAAAATGCCTCCCGATGTTGAAAAGGAGGCAAGAAAACAGTTGGAAAGACTTGAACAGATGCATACTGATGCGGCTGAAGCCTCTATCGTCAGAACTTATTTAGACTGGTTGGTGGAAATCCCCTGGAGTAAAAGCACTAAGGATAACCTTGATATTAAAAAGGCAAAAAAAGTCCTGGATGAAGATCACTACAACCTGGAAAAAGTAAAAGAGAGAATATTAGAATACCTTGCAGTGAGAAAATTGAAGAAAAAGATGAAAGGACCTATCCTCTGCTTTGTTGGCCCTCCTGGAGTTGGTAAAACTTCTTTGGGCAAATCGATTGCACGGGCTTTGGGAAGAAAATTTAACAGAATTTCCCTGGGGGGTATTCGTGATGAGGCCGAAATCAGAGGACATCGCAGAACATACATTGGGGCCCTGCCGGGTAGAATTATTCAAGGGATAAAACAGGCAGGTAGTAATAATCCAATTTTTATGATGGATGAAATAGACAAAGTGGGTGCTGATTTTCGGGGAGATCCTTCAGCTGCACTTTTAGAGGTACTAGATCCAGAACAAAACTTTTCCTTCAGTGACCATTACCTCAATCTTCCTTTTAATCTCTCTAATGTTATGTTTATTACCACTGCTAATCTGGTTGATCCCATCCTATCTGCTCTAAAAGATCGGATGGAAATTATCAACATTTCAGGATACACTGATGAAGAAAAAATGATGATTGCCAAAAAATTTCTGATTCCCCGCCAGCTAGAAGAAAATGGTATTACCAAAGAAAACGTGAAGATTACTGACAAAGCCATTCTTATGACTATTTCTCATTACACTCAGGAATCAGGTTTAAGAAACCTGGAACGGGAAATCGCCGCCATTTTTAGAAAAGTTGCAAGAAGCATTGCAGAAAACAAACACAAAAGTCATCGGGTAACTATCGATAATCTCCACAGATATTTAGGCGTGCCTAAATATCTACCTGAAGGAGAACAAGAAATCAGTCAAATCGGGGTTGCAACCGGACTTGCATGGACCCAGTCGGGTGGAGAAGTTCTGTATGTAGAAGCTTCTACAATGAAAGGCAAAGGGAATCTTACATTAACAGGACATTTGGGTGATGTCATGAAGGAATCAGCACAGGCGGCTTTAACATATGCCCGTTCTAAAGCAAAGGAACTACACATAAGTCCTGATTTTTACGAGAAATTAGATCTACACATTCACGTACCAGCTGGTGCCATTCCCAAAGATGGACCATCAGCAGGTGTAACCATGGCTACAGCAGTAATTTCTGCATTAACCAAAACACCTGTAAAAAAAGGTGTGGCGATGACGGGGGAAATTACTTTGAGAGGAAGAATTCTCCCTGTTGGAGGTCTGAAAGAAAAGTCTCTGGGAGCTATACGGGCGAAGATAAAAACTATTATTGTCCCAGAAAGAAATAAAAAAGATCTTGAAGAAATACCCCAAAATATCAAAAAGCAACTGAATTTTGTATTTGTCCGTACTATGGACGATGTCCTCCAAAACACCTTGTCAAATAGCAAAAGAAAAAAAACCACTAAAAAGAAGAGATAGGTGGACATCAAAGAAATAGGTGAATCTGGACTTATTCAAAGGATCGCCGATAATTATCAATCATCCCATCCCACTGTTATCTCTGGCATGGGTGAAGATGCCGCAGCACTGAAGATTTCTGAACAAAAGATTCTTCTTGCAACCTGTGACCTCTTGCTAGAGGATATCCATTTCAATCTCAGCCTCACTGACAGCTATCACCTTGGAAGAAAATCACTGGCAGTCAACTTAAGCGACATTGCTGCCATGGGAGGTACTCCCCGCTTCTTTTTAGTATCCCTGGCAATACCATCTCATATCTCTGTAGAATTTATTGATGACCTTTATCGCGGCATCATGGAAATGGCAGGTGAATTTAACACCCAGCTTGTTGGAGGAGATACAAACGCCTCGCCTGATAAATTGATGATCGATATTACCCTGCTTGGAGAAGTAGATCCTAACCACATTCTCAAACGCAGTGGGACACAAGTGGGCGATTCTATTTTCGTAACAGGTACATTAGGAGACTCTGCTCTCGGCTTTTTTGCTCTGGAAATAGACAATAATTTAAATCAAACTTTATCTATAAATACTCTAACCTTAAGGCACATATCTCCTTACCCCAGAATCGAAGAAGGAAAAGTTATCGCTGAAAACCATCTTGCTTCTGCCATGATTGACATAAGTGACGGTCTCCTTGCAGACTTGAAGCAAATTCTCACCCTGAATAAGGTGGGTGCAACTGTCTGGACATCCCAAATCCCTCTGTCAAATGATTTTAAGCAATTCCAGATCAAGCAAGAACATAACAAACTAGATTTTGCCCTCAAAGGTGGGGAAGACTATGAACTTCTTTTTACCTCCCCAAAAACTAAAGAAAAGGATATCTATGGATTAAGTCAAAAAATTAAAGTCCCTATCAGTAAGATTGGGGAGATCAATTCTTCAGGTAAACTTGTAGTTTTAGATCAAAACCAGAAGCTATACCACATAGATGATCAAGGCTATGATCACTTTTCTTCTTCTAATAAACCAAGATTTTAACTGAAAACACTTAATTACATCAACCCTTGGAATTTTTAATTCTAGTTAAAATTATCCTTATCTTTATACTCCTTTGCTTTTCTGCCTTTTTCTCCGGCTCAGAGACTGCCCTATTCTCACTGGGATCTATCAAACTCTTCCAGCTTAAAGAATCCAATCACCCTAAAGCTCTTCTTATCCAGGAACTTATAGAAAAACCTCGTCGTTTACTTATATCTATCCTTATAGGGAATGAATCTGTCAATATTACTGCTTCAGCATTAGCAGCCTCCCTTTGCATATCCTTTCTTGGCAATCAGGGAAAATGGTTAGCAATAGCCATTATGACTCCTCTCATTCTTGTTTTTGGTGAGGTCATTCCTAAAACAATAGCGGTTTCTTACAGCGAAAAATCATCCCTATTGGTTGCAAAACCGATAAGCATATTTGCACGTATGATTTTCCCCATCAGGTGGGTTATTAGAATCTTAGTAGACAGAATAGTCTCTCTCTTGGGCAAACATGAAGAAAAAAAGGAAAGTATCTTTTTTGAAGAAGAGTTTAAAGAGCTTGTTGAAGTAGGACATAAGGAGGGTGTTATTGAAAAGGAAGAGCGTGAAATGATCCACAAAATCCTTAAGTTTGGTGACACAATAGTATCTTCCATAATGACTCCCCGTGCAGACATGTTTACGCTTCCCCATGACTCTGATATTAACCACATAACCAAAGAAATAAATGAAAACCATTTCTCACGTGTGCCCATTTACAAACATGAGAAGAACAATATCATCGGTATACTAAACGCTAAGGATCTTCTCACCTTAAGAGACAAGCAACATATAACGAACAACAATATGTTTAGTATACTTCGCCAACCATATTTTGTGCCCAAAGGCAAAAAGATACAAGAAATACTCAACGAATTTCAGGAGAAAAAGATTCACCTAGCACTGGTGGTTAACGAATATGGAAATGTTATAGGGCTGGTTACCATGGAAGATTTGCTGGAAGAACTGTTTGGTGAAATCTATGATGAATTTGATGATGAACTGAAAGAGGAAAAGAAAAGTTAGTATGGATATTACATTTTATATAATTATCTTCTTCTTATGCCTTACTGTAGAAGCCTTCTTCTCGGGTTCAGAAATAGCCCTTATAGCAGCCAATCCCAAAAAAATTAGAAAATCACCTGAACTCTCACCCTCAAGAATAAAGATGACATTAAAATTACTCAAAAACCGTGAAAGGCTTTTGGCTACTACTCTTTGCGGTACCAACCTCTCTGTAATAACAAATACTATTTTAATCACTTCCCTCTTCATCTCTCTCCTTAGCGAAAAGGGTGAAATCTACTCCATCCTTATCCTTTCTCCTCTTTTGCTTATCTTCGGAGAAATTATTCCTAAGACCTTTTTCCAACAGAATGCCACCAGGATTGCACCCTGGGTATCCTATCCTGTCTGGTTAGCTTCTTATCTCTTTTATCCTCTGGTCATCTACATGAACAAATTAACCAACATCATATTCCTACTCGCTGGTGCCAAAAAATCCAAAGAAACACTTTTTGTTACCCGTGAAGAGTTAAAGCTTATTCTCAAGATGAGCAGAAAGGGAAGCGATTTAACCACAGGGGAAGTAAACATGATCAATCGACTCTTTGACTTTTCTCATACGACAGTTAAAGAGGCAATGATCCCTTTTGTTGAAGTTTCGGCCGTCGAAGACAAGGATACTGTTAAGGAAGCTATTGCAATTATTTCAAAAAAGGGTTATTCTCGTCTACCTGTATACAATGAGAGAATCGATAATATTATTGGTATTGTAAACAGTTTTGATCTCCTTAACACTCCCATTGACCAGTCTATCAAGTCTCTTATCCGCACTATACTTTTTGTACCTGAATCAAAACCCATCGATGAACTGGTGGTTGAAATGCAAAAGAAGAGAAATCACCTGGCAATTGTAGTGGATGAATATGGTGGGACTATAGGAATTATTACCATAGAAGATATACTGGAAGAAATAGTGGGAGGAATCAAGGATGAATATGATATTGATCAAAGATTATACCACAGAACCGGATGGAATAAATATATTATCAATGCACGGATGGAAATAGACCAGATCCATGAACTCTTACATTTGTCTCTACCTGATGGGGATTTTGAAACCCTTGGAGGATTCCTCCTGGAAAAATTTGGTCATATTCCAAAGCCAGGAGAAATCGTAAAATACCAGGACATTACTTTCACCATTGTGAGTGCTGATGAGCGTTCAATCGGTGAAGTAAGAATTAAAGTTGGGAAATCAAAAATATCACTTTAACGTTTTGATAAGGAGCATTATGAATCCTGAAAACATAAGACAGTTGCTGGGAAAAGTCAAAAAAGGAGAATTGTCTATTGACAAGGCTTTAGAAAGATTAAAGACCCTGCCTTTTGAAGACATTGGCTTCGCAACACTAGACCACCATCGTTCTTTACGCAAAGGCTTCCCTGAAGTAATTTGGGGAGAAGGCAAGACATCTTCCCAAATAACTATTATCATCAAAAATATGATGAATAGAAACCATCCCATTTTAGTCACTCGGGTTGATGTACGCAAGGCAGCACAGATTAAAAAATCTATTCCCCAAATATCCTACCATCCTGTATCTCGCACCTTGACATCAACCACCGGTAAAATCTCTAAAACTGGGAAGGGAACCATCCTGGTAATCTCAGCAGGAACTTCCGATATTCCCGTTGCAGAAGAAGCAGTAATTACTGCTACCATAATGGGTAATAAAGTTGACCATCTCTATGATGTAGGAGTTGCTGGAATTCACCGACTGGTGGATAAAAAAGAAAAACTTATGTCTTCCTCTGTCCTTATTGTAGTAGCTGGAATGGAAGGAGCACTACCCAGTGTAATTGGTGGATTAATAGATAAACCGATAATCGCAGTTCCTACCAGTACTGGTTATGGCACAGGATTGGGAGGAATTGCAGCATTGCTCTCCATGCTCAATTCTTGTGCTTCAGGAGTAGCTGTGGTAAATATTGACAACGGTTTCGGAGCAGGTTATATTGCAAGCCTTATTAATAGTGTGCAAACTACAACTTAATTGCTTGAAATATTATTGGTTCCCGGTAATTAATCGCATAGTGCAAAATGTGAATTGAAAAACGCAATCTAAATATTCATTCCATTATCATTCCTGCGGAAGCAGGAATCTATATCAAATCAAAACATAACTTCTGGATTCCCGTTTTTGCGGGAATGACAGTTTATCTAGAATTTACATTTTGTGCTTTTCATTTTTCATTGTCTGGTTAAAATCCCACTTAATCTTTAACCTATACTTTATACCTATGAAAATTGCCTATCTAGATTGTTTTTCTGGTATCAGCGGTGATATGTTTCTCGGTGCTCTGATCGATTGTGGCTTTCCTCGTAAGCTGCTCAAAAAGGAGCTCGCAGGTTTGTCCCTTGGTACTTATAAAATAAAAATTACTTCCGAACAAAGGATGCATATCACTGGTTGCCGAGTAGAAGTAAGCTTGTCTCCAAATAGCCACCAGCACCGAAACTTTACAAAGATCAAAAAAATAATAACAGGAAGTCACCTCAACCAAAGGGTAAAGGAACTAAGTATAGATATTTTTCAGAGACTAGCCAATGCTGAATCTAAAATCCACCGCAAGAAAGCATCAGAGGTATGTTTTCATGAAGTGGGTGCAATAGATTCCATAATAGATATTGTGGGAACAGCTATTGGTATTGATTATTTCAAACTGGATGAAGTATATTCTTCCCCTATTCATCTCGGTTCAGGATTCACTACCTGCCAACATGGTGTTCTCCCCCTGCCAGCACCCGCTACTATTGAACTATTAAAAGGTGTGCCTGTTTCTGGGACTTCAATTAAAACTGAACTTGTTACCCCCACTGGGGCAGCTCTTCTCACCAGCTTAACTAAACACTATGGACCTGTGCCACCTATGAAGATAACAAAGGTAGGCTATGGTGTTGGCCGCAAACAACTCAAGGACAGGCCAAACATGCTTCGTCTGGTAATAGGCAAATGTGCGAACGATCAGGAAGCTGATCAGGTAGTCATTATAGAAGCGAATATTGACGATATGATACCGGAGATTTATGATTATCTAATGGAGCGCCTTTTTGAAAAAGGAGCTCTCGATGTTTCTCTCTCCCCTATCCAGATGAAAAAGAACCGACCCGGAGTTTTAATCAGGGTTATCTGCCATCCCAAAAACAAGGGTGAGTTAATTACTATCATCTTTCAGGAATCTACTTCTGCCGGCATTCGCTATTATCAAGCAAACAGGATAAAACTGGCAAGAAAAACCAAAGAGATCACCACTCCCTATGGTAAACTTTCTGTAAAAATATTCAAAGATGCTGAAGGAGAATATTACGCATCACCCGAATATGAACATTGCAAAAAAATAGCTAAGAAACATGGTATCCCATTAAAAAGAGTTTATCTTGAATTAACTAAACTACTCCCACCCTTAGATACCAAATTTAAATTAATGAAGAGAAAGAACTCTCCTTAAAACATTTTTCAATCTGTTAACTTCCTACAGTTTATTATATGGATAACGAATCAAAAACAAAAAAGAAGATTTTTTTCGTGCTTTTCATCTCAATCTTTTCCTGTATGCTGGGGGTTGGGATTATTGTTCCCATTTTGCCAATTTACGCCGAAACCCTGGGTGCAACCGGATTCTGGTTGGGAGCTATTTTTGCAGGATTTTCCTTTGCACGCAGCATCTCCATGCCCCTTGTCGGACGTTTCTCCGACCGGATGGGAAGAAAAAGATTCATTTCTTTCGGACTGCTGATCTACGCTCTCTCTTCTTTAGGATACATCTACGCCAGTAGTGCCCCAGCCTTACTTCTGGTCCGTATCATTCAGGGGTTTTCATCAGCTATGATTATTCCCATTGCCATGGCCTTCATCGGTGATATCTCGCCCGCCGGAAAAGAAGGAAGCTACATGGGCATCTTTACTATTGCCCTTTTCCTCGGTTTTGGCTGTGGTCCCATTCTGGGTGGCTTTACCAAAGATCTTATCGGCATGCAGGCAGATTTCCTCATCATGGGAGGGCTTTGTCTTATCGCTTTTTTTATGGTACTCATCTACCTCCCCAGATCAAGCAGCATTCAAAAAAAAGCTCCTGCAATGGATATTCCTTTTAAAACTATTCTTCAGAGCAGAAGTATTATGGGCATCTGCTTCTACCGTTTCACCAGTGCCTTCTGTAGAGGGAGTATCATGACATTCCTCCCCCTTTATGCCCATAATGCTTTACATCTTAACGGCAAACAAATCGGTTTGGTTATATC
>Ga0164321_10000054_pt1 | contig 15800 bp, 13 predicted proteins | sample GuaBasSediGuay12_FD_121799 | JGI IMG/M metagenome (GOLD analysis project Ga0164321, IMG submission 121799) | Subseafloor sediment microbial communities from Guaymas Basin, Gulf of California, Mexico - Guay12, Core 4567-28, 21-24 cm | ecosystem: Environmental > Aquatic > Marine > Hydrothermal... | reverse complement strand
GATCAACACACCACATATTGTGGCTGTCCATTTCAGGTCAAAAGTTCATATTTCTGCAAAAAATATGGGTTATGTCAAATGCCTAAGATACCTTTTGTATGGTGTGTAATTTCCGGGGCTTCGATTCTTTAACACTACTACCATAAACGCCAGTACTTAGGAACCGAAATATTCTTCAAGGTTACGAAATCAAATAGCAACTTAAAAAATCGAATTAGGTAAGAGTCGCACAAGTAAATTATTTTACTTCTTCTGCTAAGCCTGATGATCCTTGTGTGGTATTTTTTCTTTTAGTCTATCCACCTCATCCCAATACTCTTCTTTTGTCTTAGCCCACCCCTCCCCTAAAACATCATCCAGGAAGGTCTTAATGAACTGCTCTATAATAACAACCGCATGATCATCTATTTTTTCAAAACTAATACCAATTCCATTCTCATGTGTTCCATGATGTTTTACCACACCCGAAACCTTAAACTTTTTGTCCGCATTTGGAAAATCCAGAATCAGTTCTATGGGAGATCCAATTGGTAAAAGCTCCTTAAACTCACCCTCTTTTTCAATGAAACATCCATCAACCGATATATCCTTAGTTTTTCCCTGTCTGTTATTTTTTTTGTCTTTCACAACTACACCAAATTTCAATCTTGGCTGTTCTCTTCTTTTATGATGCATTCGTTCTCCTTTTTTCTAATGAGTGAATTTCATAGTTTACAGAACACTGAACTCAGCCATAGACGATCCCACCATAGGTGCTTTCCAAGTCATTGCTTGATAGAGGATTGCCTTCTTTGATCACATCTCCTTCCAAAACTTCACCAATAAAAAGGGTGTGATCCCCGGTAGTTACTTTAGATATGAGCTTACAATCAAGAAAAGCAAGCGCATCTTTAATGATCGGGACACCTGTTCTTTTAACCTCATAGGGTATGTGTATAAACTTCTTTTCAGCTTTATCTTTGCCTTTGAAAACAGATACCATCTTTTTCTGTTTTTTGCCAAGTATATTGATTGCAAAGACCTTTCCTTCTCTTATCATTCCGTGAGAATATCGCCCCTGCTTGATGGCAACCATAATCAGTGGAGGGGAAAAAGAAACTTGAGATACCCAGGAAGCAACCATCCCGTTGATTTCCGATCCCTGTTTTGAAGTAACCACATAGATTCCTGTTGTTAATTTCTTTAATGCTTGATCTAAACCCATAGTTGTCTCACATAAAGTGTGGATTCATTGACTAACTCACCTTTTTCTCTTTTTTTTCAATCCTGCTTTCTTATAGAGAAGCGTAAAGTTGATCTCTCTTTCAATAAGTTTGGCTCCCAGCTTTACTTTCTTTTCCTCCTTTACACGCAGCCTTCCTAATATTTTGTCTACTTTTTGCACAGTACTGTATGTATCGTCTTTGACCAGGATCATGGGGATTTTCATCTCTTCTGCCTTCGCCAGCAGAATGTCATTAGGGTAAAGCCCCCCAGTCAGTACCACACAGGCAGTAGGAGTTTCCAGAGCAGCCAGGATGATATCAGGTCTGTCACCTCCAACAATTACGGCTTTATTCTTAGATTTTTTGAAATATTCAATTGCCTTGTCAGCATTCATAGATCCAACAAAGAATTTTTCGATAAGGTCAGTATCGTATTCCTCACCAAAGAGAAATTGTCCATTTAAAATCTGTTGGAGTTCTCTTACACTAATAGAGTTCAGTAAGGGATCTAAAGGAATGATTCCTAAAACGTCAATTTCCCTTTTCTGAAAGAAGGGAATAACCCTCTGTCTGATAAAGTCGATTCTGTGAGGAGGAACACGGTTAAGTATTATCCCTATGAGATTATTTCTTAACCCCTCTTTAGCCCTTAGAATGCAGTCTACATTCACCTCATGCTCAGCGTTATCCAGCAGGATAACTTTTGCTTGAAAATCCCTGGCTATACGCAAACTGGATAAGCCCAAAAATGTCCCTTCGTGCAGGCTACCTCCTCCACCTATTAAAATGATATCTTTACCTCGAGATATTTTTTGATAGGCATCTACAACTTTCTTGTCCAACCCTCTCACTTTCCCATCGTAAGCGTCTATTATGAGGTCCTGAGTAACCACAACAGGACAAAGTTGTTCTAAGGGTTCATCTAAATGCAAGGCACCCTGTATGAAAACAGCATCTTCATCCGTAATGATTTTTCCTACCTTTATGGGTGATTTCCCCAATGGTTTAAGATAGGCTATCTTAAATCCGTCTCTTTGAAATTTAAGACCAAGGCCCAGGCACATTAAACTTTTTCCTGCATAGCTTTCGGTTGATTCAATTAGTAAAGGTAACATAAGATTAACCCTCCTCTAAAGTAATTCTTGCATCTGCCGCAAAAGCACCTTCTCCTTCTGCTTTAACTATCAAAGGATTAATATCCAATTCAACTATGTCTGGGAAGTCAGTAACCAACTGAGACAGGCGGAGCAGGTACTCTTTCAGTGCAGCAAGATCTGTAGGCTGTTCGCCTCTCACCCCTTTCAATAAAGGAAAGGAATGAATTTCTCTAATCATCTCGTCCGCATCCTTCACACTTAAAGGAGCAATTCGGAAAGAAACATCTTTCAAGACTTCCACATAAATGCCACCCAAGCCGAACATGATAAGGGGACCAAACTGGGGATCTTTGCTTACACCTAAAATAACCTCCTTCCCTCCTGCCACCATTTCCTGGATAGAAACCCCAAGAATGGTTGCACTTGTCAGATACTGCCTTGATTTCGAGGTTATTTCAAAGAAAGCATCTTCAACTTGATGTGCGTTTTCAATGTCAACCTTCACACCCCCCACATCTGTTTTATGGAGAATATCAGGAGAAACAATTTTCATAACCAGAGGATAACCAATTTGTTCTGCAGCTAAAATGGCTTCTCTGGAAGTCAATGCAAGAATGCTTTTAGGAACCTTAAAACCATAGCAAGAAATAATTTCCCTGGCCTCCTGTTCCCCCAATTTAAGTAAATTATTTTTCCTGGCTTTAGCAAATATAGTTCCCACCTTCTTTTGTCTCACCTTGAAAGTTTGGTAGGAAGCGTCTGGGGCATTCAGCCAGTTTTGGTAATCAGACATAATTCTAAATACTTTTATTGCACTCTCCGGGTAGTTATAATTAGGAACCTTTTTCCTCTGAAGCACCTTGATCCCTTTTTCTACACTTACTTTACCCATGAAGGAAGCTAAAACTGGTTTGCCATTTTCTGAAGACAGATTTGCAACCTTTTCAGCTGCACCCTGAACATCTATTACTGCTGTGGGAGTGAGGATGACGAGAACTCCATCAACATTAGGATCGTTTATGATTAACTCCAGACTCTTGTGGTAACGGTCTGCATCAGCATCACCAATGATATCTACCGGGTTGTAGATAGAGGCAATAGTAGGAAGAGAAGATCGTAACTGCTCCTGTGTTTCCCTGGAAAAGGATGCAAGGTTGAGCTTATATTGTTCTATAGCATCTGCAGCCATTATTCCTGGCCCACCTGAATTGGAGAGGATAGCAATGCGAGATCCCTTGGGAATCGGCTGGCAGGCAAAAGCGAGTGCATAATTAAAAAGATCGTTAACCGTATCTGCGCGTATGATCCCTGCTTGATGAAAAGCAGCTTTAATTGACTTTTCAGAACCCGCAAGACTACCGGTATGGGAGGAAGCAGCTTTAGCACCCGCTGAAGTTCCACCTGATTTAGTAATAATAACAGGCTTCTTTTTGGAAACTTCTCGAGCTACACGCATAAAAGCTCTTCCGTCTTCAATGCCTTCCAAATATCCCAGAATAACTTTAGTAGATTCATCATCGGCTAGATATTTCAGGAAGTCTATCTCCCCCAGGTCAGATTTATTGCCCAAACTTATAAACTTGGAAAAACCAATACCCTCACCCAAAGCCCAGTCCAGTATGGCAATGCAAAGGGCACCTGACTGGGAAAAGAATGCAATATTACCTTCAGGAGGCATACCTGGAGCAAAAGTAGCGTTAAAACGAGAGGACGTATCAATCAGTCCTAAACAATTGGGACCCAGGATACGAATATTCATCTCTTTCGCTTTGATTAGCATCTCTCTTTCAATTTTGGCACCTGCTGACCCCGTTTCTTTAAAACCAGCAGATATAGCAATAATGGAATCTATATTCTTCTTTTTGCAATCATCAAGAGTTTTAAGGATGAATTGGGGAGGTATAATATAGATTAGCAGGTCAATATCCTCGTTGATATCTAAGATACTGGGATATGCTCTTAAACCTTGAATTTCTGAGGCTTTTGGATTGACAGGGAATATTTCACCTCTATAGTTGGACTTAATAAGGTTCTTAAGGACATCGTATCCAACCTTACCCGGGGTTGCAGAAGCACCCAGTACCACAACGGATTTTGGTTCAAAGAAATTCTTAAGCATAAGTATTTGCTACCAGGTTTTAACTCGTTTGCCGAATGACCTGATAATACCAAAAAATGTTTTTATTGCAATCGAAAATAAAATTTGATGCTCTCGCAAAAAATCCAATTTGCCCATTATTTATCATTCCTGCCTCGTATCAAGTACGGGATAAACTCCAGCAGGAATCCAGTTATTTCAGGCTATTATGTACTTCGTTCCCCGATCAGTGTCGAGGACAGGTTTCGCGGGAGTGACACGATTTTTGACTTTTTGGGAAGCCCTCAAGGTTGACAGAGAGAAAACAATGCTTATATTTGCATCGCGGACAAAGATGAATAAATTAACAAATTAATGAAAAGGAGGTGATTATTATGGCACTTGTAAGATGGAGTTCAAGAACATGGGATCCTTTTGGTGAACTTTCTACTCTTCAGGAAAGGGTGAACAGGTTGTTTGAAGAAACATCACCCTCGACCCGCAAGGAAGAAGATCCAAATCTGGGTGCGTTTTACCCTGCAGTGGACATCAATGAAGGAGATAAAGCTATCACCCTCAAAGCAGATCTGCCTGGGATAAAGAAAGAGGATGTACATATTGATGTTAATGACGGTGTGATTACTTTGAGAGGCGAAAGGAAGTTTGAAAAGGAAGACAAGAGGGAAAACTATCATAGGATCGAAAGATCATATGGGAGTTTCCACCGTTCCTTCACACTGCCTTCCACTGTGGATGCTGAGAAAATTAAAGCCAAATATAAGGATGGGATACTAGAAGTTACTCTTCCCAAAACAGAAGAGGCTAAACCAAAATCGATACCCGTGGAAGTTAATTAAGATTAAGGGGCAGCTCTGGCTGCCCCCTTTTTTTAGCTTTTTTATATTTGATTTTCCAGTAAGCTAAGTGATAATATAAATTTCTGCTTATACGGAAATCTCCAGTTGAATATCCTGATGAAATTATTAACAACACTGGATTCCCGCTTGCGCGGGAATGATACGTTTTTTTAATCGGTTCCATCCTTTCCTGTCATCCCTGCAAAAGCAGGGATCCAGTAACTGATAGACAACTTGAGTATTGTGCAGATATAAGTTTTTATTAAAATAGATTGCGGAGGATTGACACTATGAGGTTTGATAAATTCACCATCAAGGCCCAGGAAGTTATTCAGGAGTCTCAAAACATCACAGAAAAATATGACCACCAACAGATTGAACCGGAGCATATCCTGATGGCCTTGATTTTACAGCAGGAGGGTACTGTTCCGGCTATATTGCAAAAATTGGGAGTTGATATCCCTGTTATTTTAAAACAGGTAGAGGAAGCTCTTAACAAAATTCCCAAGGTTTATGGCACTGGCGGAGGACAGCCCTACATTTCTCCACGCAGCAAAAAAGTATTGGATCAGGCGTTTAAAGAAGCTGAAAGGTTGAAAGATGAATATGTAAGCACAGAACATATTTTTATATCTGTCGCAGATGAAAAAGGCGGAGAAGCTTCGAAAATATTATCTTCACTTGGTGTTACCAGAGATGACTTATATAATGTTCTGCTCAGTATAAGGGGAAGCCAGCGGGTAACTGATCCTAACCCCGAGGAAAAGTATCAGGCTCTCAAAAGATACAGTAGAGACTTAACTGATCTGGCTCGTAAAAGCAAACTCGATCCGGTTATTGGAAGAGATGACGAAATCAGAAGGGTTATCCAAGTTCTATCCCGAAGGACCAAGAATAATCCTGTGCTGATAGGAGAACCAGGGGTAGGAAAAACTGCAATTGTTGAAGGCTTAGCTCAAAGAATTGTCAATGGAGATATCCCTGAGGGTCTTAAAAACAGGAGAGTAGTTGCACTGGATATGGGATCCCTGGTTGCCGGAACCAAATACCGAGGAGAATTTGAAGACAGACTCAAAGCAGTTTTAAAAGAGATTGAAGAAAAAAGTGGTGAAATTATATTGTTCATAGATGAACTTCACACGGTGGTAGGTGCAGGTGCAGCAGAGGGTTCTATCGACGCTTCCAATATGCTAAAACCTGCCTTAGCCAGAGGTGAATTAAAATGTGTAGGAGCTACTACCCTAAACGAGTACAGGAAATATATAGAAAAAGATACTGCTTTAGAAAGGAGATTTCAGCCCATTATAGTTGGCGAGCCTACTGTGGAAGATACCATCTCGATTCTTCGAGGCCTTAAGGAACGCTACGAGGTTCACCATGGTGTTAAGATTCTGGATTCGGCAACTGTTGCGGCAGCGACGTTATCCAATCGCTATATTTCAGATCGATTCCTTCCTGATAAAGCCATTGACTTGATTGATGAATCTGCATCAAAGCTAAGGATTGAAATGGATAGCCTTCCTACAGAGATTGATGAAGTGAACAGGAAAATAGTCCAGTTAGAAATCGAAAGGGAGGCCTTAAAAAGAGAAAAAGACAAAGCTTCTAAAGAAAGGCTGGAGAAAGTGAAGAGAGAACTGGCTGAGCTTAAAGAAGAAAGTTCAGCCATGAAAGTTCATTGGGAACAAGAGAAGGAAATCATTAAAAAGATACAGGAATTACAAGAACAGATAGAAAACACTCGATTGGAAGAACAGAAGGCAGAGAGAGAAGGCAATCTGGAAAAAGTTGCACAGATTCGTTACTCTACTTTAACGCAACTTCAGGAACAATTACAGAAAGAAAGCAATAACCTGAATGAGATTCAGAAAAACCAGAAGATGCTTAAAGAAGAGGTTGATGCAGAAGATATTGCTGAAGTGGTGGCCAAGTGGACTGGCATTCCGGTTTCTAAAATGCTAGAAGGTGAGTTGGAAAAGCTGGTTAGAATGGAGGAGAGAATCAATAAGAGAGTAGTCGGCCAGGATGAAGCAATCAATGCCGTTTCCAATGCGGTAAGAAGATCTAGATCAGGTTTGCAGGACCCCAACCGGCCTCTTGGCTCTTTTATTTTCTTAGGTCCAACCGGTGTTGGAAAGACAGAGTTGGGCAGGGCTCTGGCAGAATTCCTCTTTGATGATGATCAGGCTATGGTGAGAATCGACATGTCAGAGTTCATGGAGAAACATTCCGTTGCACGACTCATAGGTGCTCCACCTGGTTATGTAGGATATGATGAGGGTGGTTATCTCACAGAGGCAATTCGCAGGAAACCTTACTCAGTCATACTGCTTGATGAAATAGAAAAGGCACATCCTGAGGTGTTTAACATTCTTCTTCAAATATTGGATGATGGTAGGCTAACCGATGGACATGGGAGAACCGTTGATTTTAAGAACACTCTTATTATCATGACTTCCAATTTGGGAAGCCAATTGATACAAGATATGGGAGAAAAAGACTATGATGAAATGCAAAAAAGAGTGATGGAAGTTGTCCGTTCAACTTTTAAACCAGAATTCTTAAACCGCGTTGATGAGATTATTATCTTCCATTCATTAGGGAAAGAAGAAATCAAAAAGATTATTGAAATTCAGCTGAGCTATTTGAATAAAAGGCTGACAGAGAAGAAGCTTTCCATTACATTAACGGAATCGGCAAAAGGATTGCTGGTTGAACAGGGGTTTGACCCTGTTTATGGGGCTAGAATTCTCAAAAGGACGATTCAGCGAAAAATTCAGGATCCTCTTGCCCTAAAACTGTTGGAAGGAGATTTTTCTGAAGGTAACCTTATAGAAATAGATGTAGATCCAGCATCCAAGGAGTTTACCATGCACAAGAGGAAAGATACGGTAACGGCTTAAAGAATAAAGTTGGAAACTATCTCTATTGTGAAAACACTTGTGCAAGATAGGCTTTGGGGTTTTCAGGCAGTTGATTCAATCTATCTATTACCATTCCTTCCTTATTAATTATTATATGAGTAGGAACACCAATGATACCATACCTTTTTGACACCTCTCCGGTTCCATCAAAAAGGATTTTATAGGGAAGCTGGTACTTTGCCTGAGTCTGTTTGACTCTCTCTATAGAATCATTAAGTCCAACATTAATTGAAAGCACCTCATAAGGTTTATTCTCTGCGGCATAATAGAGATTCTTTAATTTAGGTATCTCCATAAGACAGGAAGGACACCAGGTTGCCCAGAATGCCAGATGGACAATCTCTTTCCCTTGATAGCTTTTCAGTTGAATCTCTTCCCCCTCTATGGTCTTAAGAGAGAAATCGAAAGCTTTTAAGTTCTGTTGTTTCCCCTCCTGATTAGAAGGACAACCAGTAAGAAACATGGCAACGGAAATGACAAAAATAATACACAGCCAGATAAGAGATTCTCTTTTGTTCATACTTGCTCCTTTCACATCATAAGTTGTCCCATTTTAACGAGAAAATACTCACCCACAATGATCATCATTATTCCAAACCCTTTTTTAATCTTAACCATCCAATCTCCAGACCGTGGCAAAGAGGTAAGAAGTCCAGCAAATGTTCCTATCAGAATAAGTAAAAATCCCATTCCAAAGGCATAAAAAAACAGCATTACAATTCCCAAGGGTACATTTTGTTTTGTTCCCACATAGGTAAGCAATATCCCCAGAACCGGTGCGGTACAAGGGGCTGCAATCAGTGCCGAGGTTCCTCCCAGAAAGATAGCAGATACCCCCCCTTTGGTTTTAACTTCAGTAGTTCCGTATCGGTCAAACCAGGTAAATTGGATGGTTATCACATCCAGCATGGCCAAACCAAAAATTATGCAAATGTTAGCTACTACAAGATAAGCCCAGGGATTGGTTTGTATCTGGCCGAAAAGTTTCCCCGTAATTGCAGCAAAGGCACCCAGTGAAGAGTAGACTATAGCCAGACCCAAAACATACATGAGAGAAAGATAAAACCCTCTGAGTCTTGTTTCTGACCCTTTAGCCCCTATGAATCCTACTGTTATAGGTATAAGAGGATAAACGCAAGGGGTGAAACTGGTTATAATACCTGCTGCAAGTGAGATAAGAATAGCCAACAGAGGGGCTGATTGAATAGCAGCTTCTAAATTATTTGTCAAGGTCTCTATCATTGTTGGTTCCTTTCTTATCTAATTACAACTAAAGAATACGGATCAGTGGACGTAAGACAACCTATGATTAACATAAACGATGCTAGATACTGGTTACTTGATACTGGATAAAAAAACTGATTATATATATTATCCACATCTAGCATCTAGTATCCAGTATCTTACGATGTAAGGTACCCTCTTCAAACAGTAACAGTCTTACCTTCCATTGCCCCTGAGCATTTCATGGGAGATTTCTGTTTCTTTATTTGTTCCCTACACTCTTTTAGAAAAGAATCGATGACAGCATCACTGTGATCCGGGTCGTGATGAAACAGGACGAGGTGTTTTGCTTCTCCCTCCACAGCCAGTTTAACGGTTTCTTTCCAGGCAGAATGGCCCCACCCTTTTTTTATACGATATTCCCTGTCAGTATATTGGGCATCATGGATTAGCATATCTGCTCCCTGGATAAAGCGCACAAGCTTTTCTCTCTCGTAAGCAATATGGCTTTTAGCATTAGTGATCCGGGGGAGAATCTCATTGTCGGTCATATAGACAAGTTTTTTGCCATCGACATTTAACGCATAGGAAAAGTTAATGCCCGGATGGTTAACTCTTATGATTTTGACTTCGGTGTCAGCCACACAATGGTTTCCTAAGGATAATTGATTGAAGCTGATATGTGCTGAAAGAGAGCTAGACTTTACAGGAAAGTGTATGGATTCCATCTGGCTTGAAAAAATATTTTCCAAAGGGAATTTTGGATGCTTTGCACCCAAAATGGTGAGTGTATTACCAGCATTATAAGCAGGAGCAAAGTAGGGTAATCCCTGGATATGATCCCAGTGATAGTGTGAAAGAAAGATATAAGCACGAACCTCCTTTTCTCTATGAAGAAGAGATTTCCCTAATTCCCTGATTCCTGTTCCCGCATCAAGTATAATCAACTGATTGTTGGGTAACTTTACTTCCACACAAGAAGTGTTCCCTCCATATTTCGATTTGTCCTTGCCAGGAGAGGGAATAGAGCCCCTCGTTCCCCAGAAAGTAATTGCTGTTTTGCTATTTAGCATTACAATCCCTTATCGGATTAACAATTAAAGATACACTGCATAAGTCTTTTTTGAAAGATTTACAATTTCATCAGGGATACAAAAGGCTTTTTCTGTGGGTATTTCACCATAAGCTCTTTTAATAGCGTATCGTTTCTTCTTAGCGGTCCTGATATTATCACTGCCTACAGGATCATAGTTTAGACATATGCTGTTATCCAAATGATTAAGAAAATCAAAGATGAGGTTTAAAGAAAGCGTGTCGAGGTGAAGGATATAGCTTTCAGGAAGATCCCAACGAGAATTTCTCGTTATAAACGATACCATGTCCTGCCAGCGTTCCAGATCATACAGTTTAATGCTCTGCACATATAATTTCTTTTTTGTTTGAAAGGAAATGACTTTGCTTTTGAAAAACCTTTGCATGAACTCATCATTACTCACGTTTTGTCTGGAGATGGTCTCGTTGGCTAATTGCCAATATTTTTTTTCGATATAAGCGTCTGAACGGTATTCCCAGTAGATATGACCTAACTTTTTAGTTGACGTGGTGAGATAAAGCTGGTTGGGAATATAAAAATTGTGGGAAATAATATCAGCACAGAGATGGCTGAGATAACCATAGGCAAAGGAAAAGTGGGAGGGAGAATCAGCTACCTCCAGCATCTTCATGGCTACAGACCAATTATGACAATGATCATCTCGACGTCTGCTTCCTTTGCCGATGAAGATATCAGCACTTATGCAGCCGTAAAGGTAATCGTAGGGAAATGCTTTTAATGATTCAGCTATACAGGGAAGAATCATACTAAGGTGATTCAAAACGTAGGAGCCTTCCATAATGTGAATGCCGGCTCCCCAGGCATAGGCATAATCACTGGTAAGGAGTGTGACAAACAGAGCAATAGTAAAAGTCTTTATAATCTTACCTGCTGATTTCATATGTGTTGTTTAATCTATTTAAAAAGCATCCCTAGGCAGCATCATGCCTGGACACTGAATTCAAATGAATCTGTTCATATTTTGTTTTAAGCGTTTCTTCTTTTTGGTGCTGATAGTTTTTCCAGTGCGAAAACATCTCACACATAATTCTATAGTCTTTTTCATTATCTATGTCTAAAACAGCACCCGCTGAGGATGAAACAACACTTGTAAAACGAGTTCCTAAAACTCTGGATACGCAGCTTTCTATAAACGACAAGGGTAGCAATTTGCGCGTGGGTAGAGTCAGGGGATCCAGATGAATTCGAGAAAGGAGCTGATTCCAATGAAGCAAACAATAGCACCAAAAACCTTCTAGTCCTACATGTACCTTTATAAATTCAGTAGCCATTTTTATAATATTTTTCAAGCCTCTTTGATATCGGCAGTCATATACTTTTTGAATATAGTGCCTGTTCTTAACCTTTAGAGGTTTTATCAAGTGGAGATTATTCTGGCGATATTTTCCTTCCTTGAGATAGAAGTAATTTGTCTTAATGCCAGGTCTGCCTTTTTGAGGATGGAAACAGCGAAGACTTTCAGCCGGAGCAATCCCCAGAAAATAATCGTACCTATCAACTTCACAAAGATTGATAAACGTATCTATCTCGAGGGGAGTAACCAGTGGAATATCCCCTGGAACACAGAGCACAGCTTTTTCTATATCGACCGATTTATTTGAGGCAACTTCACGAGCCTCAGGATAAAGGTGAAGGAAGGACTCCCAGGCATTGGAATAGAGAGACTCGCCCTGTTCAAGTATGGTAACATCATTTGTGTTTTCTAAAAATTTCTGATGATTCTCAATTGCCTGGTTCAGTCTTTCCTTGGGACCAACAAGGCAGATTCGATTAATATTTTCCGCCTTTTCTAACGACTTAAGAACATAAAGGAATAGAGGAACTCCATCAATTTCTAAAAAAGACTTGTTCCTACCACACACCTTTCGGCTTGCTCCGGTATCTCCCGCTAACAAAATGGTGTCATACTTTACTGTATAGCTTTTCATTATGTGTTTATTCATACTTACTTGGGCATTCAGCTAAAATATAGTTTTCTCAACTCTTCGGATACATCTTTTAGTAACTTTAAGACTCTCACGGATCCCTCGTGGGATAGAGACCCTGCTCCACAGCTTGGGGTAATAAGAGAGTGTCTTGCAACTTTTTCAGCATCTATGTTGTAATCCGCAAGTTGTTTAACATAAGATTGCCACTTTCCAATGAGTGAATCTACGGTTTCTCCTTTTAGTTTTTCCGGATGGGAAGTTGGGATTAACCCCCAGGATAATATACCTCCTCTTGCAATAAATTCTTTTAATGATTCAGAATATAGCATTAATTTATCAAAAAAGCTATAGGCATCAAAACTTAAGATATCAATCTCAGTTGCAAGGAGCATAGACCAGTCTGTATTTTCACAGCAATGAATACCGGCATAGCCATTTTCTTTGTGAATAAGGGTTATTATTTCATTAAGGTCTTTTTGTATATCGCTTCCAGATATGCCCAGATAGGCAGATGACCCAAAACCTACCAAAGATGGCTCATCTATAGACATAATAACAGGCACGCCGAAAGAATGCAATTTTTGCATCTGCCACTTTGCCTTTAAAGATATCATTTTTACAATGATATCTCTTAACTGAGGGTTATAAAATGCACTTTTCCCATCCTGGTCGGTTAAGCTGGTAGCTAATGTAAAAGGGCCTGTAACCTGACCTTTAATTGCGACTGGATTATATTCGCCGTGATTTAGCTCTTCAATTAAAACGCGAAACCCTTCAGCATAGTGGGGAGTGAGAGAGAATTTTTCTAAATGCGTGGGGGGATGTTCTTCAACAGCAGCAAGGTAGCATTCATAGAATCGTAAGACCTCATCTTGGAAACCCGGATCGTCTGTGTCAAAATATATTTTTTTATTTGACCATTTAAGACCCGGCATACCTTCAGTAAATTGAATAATCATACCTTCTTTAGGACGTTTTGCCAATTGAACCCAGGCAGGTATCTGGGAAGTATAAGTCAAGATAAGTTTGGTTGCTTCTTTGGCATCATCCAGAGGCAAACTGCCAATGGTAGTAGCTAAGCAATTTGGTAATAAAGACATATTCAACTACCTGTTCCCGTTATATCTACGTATTCATGAAGTAAGGTTTAACCCAGACATTAAAGGAGGAACTTGACTTAATTAAGTCTATCGTGTAAAAATTGAATCAAGCTTTATCCCGTCAGAAAGGAAGACCCATCATTTATAATCTTAGAGAGGTTTTTATGTTCAAATTATTACGAATACAAAAGAGTTTTTTCTTGTCACTTGTGTTTATAATATCCATTGGCTGTGCCAGTACTTCAGAAAAGAAAGAGCCACAAACTGATGAAGAATTTTTCAACAAGGCAATGGAACTTTACAAGAAAAACGATCACTGGCAAGCAGCACCAACTTTTACAGAATTAAGAGACAAATTCCCTCTCAGTAAATATGCCGTTATAGCTGAACTAAGATTGGCTGATATCCACTATTTCAAGGCTGAATACATTGAAGCCATTCATTTCTACGAAGAGTTTAAGCGGCTACACCCTAGTAACCCAGATGTTCCTTATGCCATTTTACAACTGGGCATGTGCCATTTCAAGCAGATAGATCTTATTGACAGGGATCAGACTCCTGCCGAAAATGCAGCCAATTACTTCTATTACCTGATAACTCACTACCCCACAAGCCCTTTTACGGGCATAGCTATGGGGAAATATAAAATATGCAGGGAAAGGATGTTTGAGCATGATTTCTACATAGGAAGCTTTTATTACAAAACCAAAGAATATTGGGCAGCCAAAGAGCGATTTTTAGAAATACTACCACATTATCCTTACATTAGGGAAAAGGATAAAGTATTTTTCTACCTGGGGAATACTTATCTACAACTTAATGAAGAAAAAAAAGCTAAGGATACTCTTTTAAAATTAATTGAAGACTTCCCTCAGAGCGAGTATAGAGCAGAGGCAAAACTTTTGGTGGGTATTCCTTTAGAACCGGAAGAAAAAGAGCAGTTGAAAATAAAGCAAAAGAAAAAGAGATTCATAATTTTTTAGTATAAACCATAAAGAATTATTGTACCAACTTTTCTACAATACTGTATGCTGCCTCTAGCGCTTCTTCTAATTTATGCTTTTCTTTACCCCCTGCCTGGGCCATATCTGCTCTCCCTCCCCCACTACCACCAATACCCTTTGCTACCTCCTGTACGATCTTCCCAGCATGGTATGGAGGGATCAAATCCTTGGTAACCACCACAGATAAAAGAGCCTTTTCCTGACTTTTTCCACCCACGATGATGATACCAGATTTTAGCTGCTCTTTAATTTGGTCAGCAAATTCCCTTAAGGTTTTTTGATTGCTTGCTTCAACACAGGTAGCGATTACCTTGACTCCTTTCAAATCTCTTGCCTGACTTATAAGAGTATCAGATTTTCTGCTAAATATTCTGCTTTTCAGTGTTTCTACTTCTTTTTGAAGTTTCCTTTGTTTTTCTAACATTTTTGAAGTCCTGGCTACTACCTCATCGGGATTAGCTTTTAAGAGGTTGCTCAACTCTGCCAATACTTTTTCTTCGTTTTTAATGAATTGGATGGCTTTCTCTCCCGTGAGCGCCTCTATTCTTCTGACACCCGCTGCAACACTGCTTTCCCCGATTAGTTTAAACAAACCGATGTTGCCTGTATGATGGATATGGGTTCCTCCACAGAGTTCTACACTAACGGTGCCGATTTTAACCATCCTTACCATTTCCCTGTATTTTTCTCCAAAGAGTGCTATCGCCCCCATTTGCACTGCTTGCTGGTAAGGAACGTTTTTAGTTTCCACAGGATAATTTTCACGAATTCTCCGATTAACAATGGCTTCCACATGGTCAAGTTCCTCTTTGCTAACAGCACTAAAGTGAGTAAAGTCAAATCGTAATCTTTCAGGAGTTACCAGAGAACCTGATTGCTTTACATGATTTCCTAAGACCTGCCTCAGCGCTGCCTGTAAAAGATGAGTTGTTGTATGATTCAATGCAGTTGATGTACGCTTAGTATGATCCACCTTAAGATTAACCAATTCTCCCTGGTGTAAAGAACCTTTCTTTATAATACCTTTGTGGAGGATGACTTCAGGGAGGGGCATTATTGTATCCACAACTTCCACAGCCAGATTTTCGTTCTCTATAACTCCAGCATCTCCAATTTGCCCGCCCGATTCTCCATAAAATGGGGTTTGCTCAGTGAGTATCATTAACTCATCACCTTCTGCTGCTGTTGCTACCTCTCTTCCCTCTTTAATTAAGGCTAAAACAGAAGAGGTTGCTGCTATCTGTTCATAACCTACAAAGGTTGATTTCTT
>Ga0164321_10000053_pt1 | contig 15923 bp, 13 predicted proteins | sample GuaBasSediGuay12_FD_121799 | JGI IMG/M metagenome (GOLD analysis project Ga0164321, IMG submission 121799) | Subseafloor sediment microbial communities from Guaymas Basin, Gulf of California, Mexico - Guay12, Core 4567-28, 21-24 cm | ecosystem: Environmental > Aquatic > Marine > Hydrothermal... | reverse complement strand
GACTCATCCACAGCAGAAATTACCGTAAATGCCCCTGTATCAACATCTGGATCAAAATATGGCAATCTTCCGGTGTCAGATTTGGTTATCACAGTGCCAATAACTTCAGGTGAGCGAGTTTTCTTCGTTCCTTCCGGCTACGCTAATCAGGGCGTTATCTCAATGAGTTATGACAGCGTTACAGCCTTGACCATTGGCGTATTCAGTGTCGGCTAAACTGAATGAGTTTGAGTTTGAGTGTGAGAATGGCATAATAGCCGTTTTTATCTCTACTTTCGAGCGGGTGATGGCCCTGGAGTCTTCCGGGGTCAATCCCTTGTTCGTATTTAGAGAATACTGTTCAACCGGTCACATTCAATCCAACGTGATTTTTAAAATCATGGAGGCTTTCTTTCTCTCTTGGGATGGTAAAGAAGTTGGGGAGAAAAAGAGAAAGCAGGTCATAGCCAGGATGATTGTGCATGACGGCATGACGGAAACTTCCGAGCTGGCCGGGGCGTTATTGGCCTGTGTGGTCGCTGGCTCAAAAAAAAAGAACAGAAATCCAGATCCAGTAAAGCGGCTCAGGATGTTAACCGGCTCGACTTTCAAAAACTACATGCAAGCTGGATTGTTATGGGCGGCTCTGTCCATGAGTTCGGCATTGCTTGCAGTCGGGATTATGAGGCTCTTGCCGATGCTTGGGATCTGACGAATGACAAAGCAGAACCGGAAATCACAACCAATGACCTAGATAAATTATACGACCGTATGGGGGCCATGATGAAAGAGGGTAAATTTAATGGCTCTTAAAGTTGGCGATTTATTTTACGGACTGTCGATCAATGACCGGCAGGCGCAAAAAGCTTTAGGCCGGACAGAGAAATCTGTCGGCAGGGTGAGTAGTTCATTTAAAGTTCTTGGCGGCTTGATTGCCGCTGCATTCACAATTGACCTCGCAGCAAAAACGCTCCGCATGGCTGACAACCTCAAGTTGTTGGATGAGCGGATTAAGTCCCTCACAAACTCCGAAGAAGAATTTATAAAAGTACAACAGAGACTTATCCAGACCGCTAGCGATGTTGGTGGTGAATTGGAAAGGACAGTTGCTCTCTTTGATTCGCTGAATAGTGTTGCGCCCGAGCTTGGGGCAACAACCGACCAGATCCTGTCCATGGTTGATTCAGTGCAAAAACTTGGAGTTATCGGGGCAACGTCGATAACAGCACAGGGATTTGCCATAACCCAATTTAGCCAAGCGATGGCTGGCGGCATACTCCGAGCAGAAGAATTTAATTCTATCGTTGAAAACACTCCCAAATTAGCGGCGGCAATAGCAAAAGGGATGGGCGTTACCAGGGGTGAATTAAGGATGATGGTCATTGACGGCAAAGTTTTAGCCAGCGATGTGTTTGGGGCCATCCTCTCTCAAACAGAAGCTATCAACACGAGATTTGAAGAGATCCCGGTAACTATGGAGCGGGCAACAGGCATGTTCAATATTGCCTGGGGGCAGTACATCAAAGACGCTGATAAGTCGCTAGAAGTAACCGAGTTTATCGCAGAAGCCATACAGAGTGCCGCGAAAGGCATTGAAAAGGGCATCCTCCCAAGTGCCGCAGAGATGAAAGAGCCATTTCTAGTAATTGCTGACCTATGGGGAATCATTGTCGCCGATCTTGATAATGCCACGGAAGGCATGACAATAATCAGCGATATTACTCAGTTTTTGCAGAGAGAGTTTGGGTTCTTGCTTGGTCTTGTAGGTGATTTTGCGGACCTGCTGAAGTCTGGCCCGATAGCGATGAGAGAGGAGTTTACAAAGCTATTCGGAGTAATTGACAGATTTTTTACAGAAGTTGGGGCCAAGGCCAAGTTGTTTGCATTAAATTTCACGGTGGGAGATACATCAAAACTTGAGCAGCAAATAAAAGACCGGTTAAAGATTGAACTAGATGCGTCGAGAATGGCGGTTCAGATGGCAAAAGATGAGGCCACAACAAGGCGTAATGTTGTGGCAACAGCATCACGGGAACGACTTGACATAGCCAGAAGAGAGGCGACTGAAAAAAGAGCGATTGAGCTTGAGGCAAAACAAAAAGATAGCAAAGAAGTTTTTAAAAAAATTGAAACAACTGAAGAGGAAGAGGGGCCAGTTTCAAAGCTTGAGAAAATCCAGGCTCAAATGGGCGATGAAACTCAGGAAATTTTAAACCAATTCGCTATTCGGAATGCTGCTATTTTAGATCTTGACCAAATATCAGCAGCACAACGGGACGCTCTGTTGAAAAAAAGCGGCGAAATCCGTTTAAAAGCACAGGAAAATTTAGCCAAAAAAGAGATTGCAACTCAAAGCAGAAAAGACATGATGACGCTCGGCGTGGCACGACAAACCTCTTCATCATTCCTGGCTCTTCTCAAAGCAGCAGGCAAAGAGCAGTCTGCAGCAGGCAAGGCGTTGTTTTTTGCTGACCGGGCGTTGGCGGTGGTTCAGATATTAATGAACACCCAAGTCCAGGCCGCAAAAGCAGGGGCGCAAACAGGATTGTTCGGCATTCCTATATCAGCGGCAATCATAGCCTCTGGAGTTGCGCAAGCGGCAACCGTGGCAGCATTGACATTTAGTGGTGGCAGGCTGGAAGGCGGGCCAGTGTCGGCAGGCAGTATCCATCCGATCAATGAAGATGGCAAACCCGAAGTGCTGGAGATCAGAGGCAGACAACACCTGATACCAGGCAAAGACGGAAAGGTAATATCAAATAAAGATGCTTTTGGCGGTGGTGGCGTTACGGTTAACGTGATCAATAACGCTGCTGTTGAGGTAGATGTCCAACAGATTGAAAGAGGAGAGATCCAGATAATGATTGACCAATCAGCCACCAGAGTTAAAAATGACATTAATGCGGAGCTGTCCCAAGGTCGAGGGTCAACCTCAAGGGCTTTAAATAAAGGGTTCGGCATAGGCCGGAATATCACTCTATAATGGCTGTAGCTTACCCATCAAATATACCCTTACCTTTAGTTAAAAGACTGTCAAGCCAAACCCCTCTTTATACTCGGAGTAACGATACTATAACCGGGCCACCTGTCATTGAGTTCTTGACCGATGCCCGTCCAGTTAGATTTAATGCTTCATGGTCATTCGATCAGGCAGAATTTGAAGCATTTGAAACTTGGTGGGATAGTGAGTTGACAAAAGGCTCAAAGGCGTTTGATATCGATTTACCGACAAGCTCTGGCATTCAGTCACACGAGTGCTATTTGCAGACCTATAGAGAAATATTGGACGGCGAACGCTGGAAGATATCAGGTATATTAATTGCGATCCAAAAGGTATTCCCATCATGACCGTTTCAGAAGCCTACCGGATATTCAACGCTGCAAATCCAGAATCACAACGGGAGTTCCGCACTATTGAACTTTTCCATCCATCGTTCAGCCAGTTACATAGATTTGTGGCCGATGCTGTCAGTAGAGATTTAACCCTGGAATCAACAGCCCCAAGAAACCCAAGCGAAACAGTGACCTTTCTGCCTTTGAATATGTTGGTCAATGAGCCATCTGAGCAGGATATGGATTCACTATTGACCGTTCAGATGGGGGCGGTGTCCGGGGAGATACAAAGAGAAATTGATCTGGTTCAATTGTCTGGCGGCTCCCTGACCCCAATCCAAATTATTTACCGAAAATTCTATAGCGGTGATTTATCCGAGCCTCTTAGAGTGTTGACGTTATCGGTCAAGTCTGTTGTATTCGATGGCTTTACAAAGACCGCCATCACAGCAGAAGATTCCGACCTGGAGAATAAGCCCAGCGGGGCAAAGTATACTATAGAGCAATTCCCGATGCTGGAAGGTCTGTAGTTCAGCTCCAGAATCTATACCTTACCGCTATATCATGAACAATTCTAGTCTTCCCTAGGATAATGCATGAGTGAATTACCAGCCAAAGATGTCCTATTTCAAAAGAAAAACCAATCGTCGGTATAATCATAAACAACGGTTCCTCGCCTGTATCGTATCGTGTTATTCTTACTTTCAATTGGACTACTCCTCTAATTTAAACTGTGAGCAACTCCCTATGCTTGAAGGGTTGTAGGCGGCTCTGGAATAACAGGCAGTGAAAAGTGAGTTGGGGTCGGTATTGGCATGACCATGACATCACTCCCCATGCTGCACCACTTTTCTCCACTGTGATATGGGGGAAATATCAGGTAAGGCCTGTCTTTGAATGATTCGTGGCCGAGCAAGAACACGCTCGAGCCTCGTTCAGGAAAAGTCTCTGGACCTTCTATCTTTGTCCATGAGCGCAGCGCAAATTTCAATATAGTTTCATAAATCCTTCCATACTGCTCGATAGCATTGTCACGTTCTAGTTTATTATTCCAGCATCCATTACGGTAATGATTGCCGAGCATTTCTTTATATATTGCATGGCACATATCATCTGTGATCTTGTCGGGTAAAGTTTTCATATCTTCTCTTTCAGCCTCCGTTCTTGGCAGTATGTATTATGTGGCGGGCATAATACATAGCATGTGATTTGTTTTCTCTCACCGCTTTACTAGCTAGGGGGTGCCATTCACGCATCAATCGTAACACTGCATCAACTTGCTCTTGTGGTATTTTGTCAATCTGTTTGGTGCTGCTTTGAGCAGAAAGACCATCAAAATACCGACATATTTGTTTTTCATAACGAACGATCAATGTGCACACTACAATAGCCTCAATAATTATAATCGTGACCATGATAAAATCATACATTAGCCTCAATCCTCATTTCAGCATGTTTAGGAACCGGATTAACCCCATAAGCCCAAGACTCAGCGGCTTTGAAGCTGTAACCGTTGGCTTTGGCGAATTTCATAATTGCCTGCCTTCTGGTTATTCCGGGGTAGATTTCTTTTAAAGCTGTTCGGAATTGTTCTGCTGTCATAATCTTTTCTCTCCATCATGTTTCGGTCTGTTTTTTTTCTTCTCCCATAATGTCAGCTATTCTGTGCAGGCCATCAGCTATCCTGTTTAAAGCTGTAACTTGCTCTGCTGCAGCTCTTGACGTTGGGATCACGCCTCTTGTTACGTGCGTATCAAGATAGTTTGAAATTTTTTTAGTAAATTCTGAAAGCATTTTCTCTCTCCTGGTTGCGGCTGGGGCTTTCGCCCCGGTTGGTTAGTATTCGTCTGCTGGCGTTCCGTCTGATTCTTCCCATTGATCTATAGCCCATTCAAGGGCACTTCTGGCACCTTCTTCAAATGTTTGTCCTGGGAATTTCGCAGATGATCCTGCAATCTTGTCAATCACATCCTGTATCTCTTGCTCTGTTTTCATGAGTTTTTATTATCCTTGCAAAGGGTTAAATACTGCGACAATTCAACCTTGATGAATCTTTTAATGTTCCAATGTTTATCATTTAAAATTCGCAATATCCGTATTGAGCTATGATTCATTCTCTTTTCGTCACGCAGCAAAGCTAGTATCTTTGATATATGATCCATAGTTGATTGTTTATTCATATAATTTTTACCGGCTTATATCCGTTAATGAACTCTTTCCTTATCATAAATATTTTGCCGCGAGGCCCTACATTAAACCAGAAAGACATATCGTTGCGGAAAATCACCAACACGCCGTCAATGCGGCTGGCTTGTATGTATTTTATTGTTCTGCCATCAAATACGGACTTCAAAGATTTGAACTGAGATTTATTAAACCCATTCAATACTTTCAGGATCTGGTCTTGGGTTTGGGTTGTATTCACAATCTCTCTCCTTGTCCTGCGTTGATGTTGAGAGGAGAATACGTCTATTAAACAGGTAAAGCAAGAGAAAAAACACAGGCCATGCAATTATTCTCCTGTCATGGTAAACTATGTTGAAATTCCGATATTAAACAGGGGTGATAAATGGAAAAATTTAATAATCTTGTGGGCATCCCCTTTTTAAAGGGTGGATCTTCAAAGGTTGGTGCCGATTGCTGGGGGATTGTCCTGCTGGCTTTCCAGCTGGAGGGCATTGCCATATCTGACAATATCGGTTGTAAAGCTGATGGCTTAGGGTTGGCTTTGATTATTCAAAGAGAAAAAAACAACCCTTCTAAATGGCAAAAGATTATTAGACCGCAGAAGGCAGCGGTTGCCATCTGCTATGAGAGAGGCAGCCCCCGACCAACCCATGTTGGGTTTTGTGTTAGTGACAGCCATATGTTGCACTCAATGCAGCAAGATTCAGAAATTCAGACGATTAGTCATCTGAGTAGAGTTTTTAAAAAAATTGAATACTATAAATATGTGGGTCAAAAATGAGAAATAAATATGTAACGGTAACAATCATTCATGATCCTGATAATATAACCAAGCCAGAAGTGCATAAGCTACCAGTCGGCTCCAGGCTGATGGATTGGCTTATTGATCATTATGGTCATAATGGGTTTGTTGTCCCGACTGTAATTCACCGAGCATGCCCAGAAAAAGGACTGGTTCAAATCGACCTGAAGCAGCACGAGGCCGACGGATATCCATTATTTACACTTAACGACATAATCATTGAGCACAGACCACAAGGGATAGTGGCTCTATTCATAGGTGCTGTAGTTCTCGGTGCTGCTATTGCGTATTTGTTCACGCCAACAATACCAGACCTACCTCCCCCGCCTGGAGTTGGAGAGCAAGCCAAGCAAAGCCCGAATAATTCAGTTACAGGACAGACAAACATTACCCGGCTGGGCGATAGAATCCCTGATATTTTCGGAAGAAACAGAGTATATCCTGATTTGATAGCCCGTCCATATTTTGAATACATCAATCACATAAAGCATCTAACAGAATTTATGTGTATAGGTACAGGCCAATATGCAACCGAGCTACAAAAAAAAGGTGATGTTCTAATCACATCAATGCCAAACGTCACAACCAACATCTTCGGGCCTTGCGATGGTCCAAGCGAGGTATTGACGGTTATTGAGACTGATGCGGTAGAGGGGCAGACATTACCAGGGCCAAACGCTTTAACGGTTGATTTTACAGGTGTTCTGGTTTGGTTTTTAGATACATCACCTAACCATAAGTTTCAAAGCACTAATGCTGCTTTTGCCGCTTTTGCCGATCTGGAGCCAGGGGACTTTATCAGCGTTTTAAACTCTCCGGTGTTAGCAGGCGACCTTGTGACCGGCTCATCTGACATTGGATTTATCGGTGCAACGATAACCAGCTCCGGGCCGGATTTGAGCGTTTTTGCTCCTGGTGCAGTAATGTCAATTACATCAACCTCAAACAACAACATTCAAACGGTTGTAAAAACATCGACTCCAACCTTGTTGACATGCGACCAAACAAAGAACGATCTGTCAGACAGTGCAATCCCTGAAACCTTCACAACGGAAGCCGGGACCAGTGCTGTACTGGATTCTGCTAGAGACAACAACGCAACCTATACATTCTCATCGTATGCGCTTGCAGGAGGCACGTACACGGTAGAAATAACCGGGGCTATCATATACGCAGAGAATATTTCTACTGACATGACGTCTGCCGGAACATTTGATTTTTCACCGGGTCCGTTTTTAGTTCCTGGAAACCCTCAAGAGATTTGGATTGACCTGCAAAACCCAAGAGGGCTGTATAAAAACACGACAGAATCCGACTCGGTGGAAATCAAGGTTACGCTGAATGAATCTGATTCTAGCGGGACAATAACCGGGCCTGACGAAATCCACAACGAGACTTTGACCGGGGCGACTCTTGACTCAAGATTCTGGACGTTTAAATATGTTCCTGATGTGATTGATTCATTTTATGTTGTGACGATTGAACGAACCTCTGATGAGTCAACAGAAGCAACTGATTCAGATTTGACCAAGTGGACTAGGCTTGCTGGTGTGGTTTTTGAAGTGGGGCAGAGCTTTGGTAATGTGACCACTGTTGAGGTTAATACCATCGCCACGTTTGGAGCGACAAGCGGCGGTCAGCGTAATTTCAATATGGTAGTTGAGCGGAAACTGCCGACTTACGACTTGGTGACCTCATCAATAAATGAAACTATAGCACCAACGTCAAAATTCGCAGATGCAATGCTTTATATGCTACGCAATGACTTACACGGTAATCTTGACGTTAGTCAGATTGATTTAGAGCAACTTTACACGATCCAGAGCGAGCTTGATAATAACCTCACGTATCCAGGCGGCACTCTTGGCAGGTTTTGCAGAACCTTATCGGATCAGTCTGTACCGGTAGCAAAAGAGGTTGCCATGATTGGATCAGCCGCTAGAGTGCTGGTTTACCGGCAGGGTGATTCCATCCTCTTTAACCGAGAGGAAGCAAAAACAGTTCGCTCCGCATTGATTAGCCGACGAAAGAAAAAACCCGGCACAGAGCAGCGTGTTTATACAGCACGGTTGCCATCCGATCCAGATGGCGTGAGTTTAACTTGGTCGGATGAGGCAGAGAATAAGCAGCAGATAATTCACGCTCCAGGTCCATTCGCATCAAGCGTTCCAAAAAATATCAACGCTGCCGGTATCAGGAATTTTGATCAGGCATGGAACCGGGCGCAATACGAGCTTACCAAGCTGACTTCTCAGCGGGTAACTGTCACCACGGAGGTTTTTAGGGATGGTCTTAATGTGGTAGTTGGTGATCGGGTCGGAAACTCCAATGATACATTGGTAGCAACACAGGCCGGGGAAGTCACTCTCATTAATGAATCAGGCGGGCTATTTCTTACGACCTCCGAAAAAATTGATTTCAACGGCGCACCATCCGGGCTGATTTTATTTACCGGTAGCGATGGCAGCGTTTCTCCAGGGGACAGCACGACAGCAGAGCCAACGGCAGACCCAAACATTATAGAGATTGTTTCGGGCTTCAATATCTCCACATTCCCGCTGCACGTCAGGGGGGAAAGCGGCTTTCAAGTAGGATCATTATATCATTTTTTTGCAGAAACAACGGAAAATGATGATTATGTGATCCAGACGATTGAGCCGAAAGGCGATGGATTTGTCAGATTAACCATGGTTAACTATATTCCTGAAATCTCAGACTCAGACGCAGCCAAGGCAGGCTTTGCCGGTCAGGCGTTCACTTGGGGGCGTAATTCCTCTGGCGGCCTGGGCCTTGATGATCTAGTAGACAGAGATTTTCCGTTTCCGGTTAACGCAGATCTTGATTGGTCAGACATTCAGATGGGCGACAGCATGACTATTGCCCTAAAGAGCAACAGAGAAGTTTATTCAACCGGGGAAAACAACCGAGGAACATTGGCAGTTGGTGACACAGCAGACAGGGCAGTATTCGCCTTAATTGCACAGGATGCTGGAGCAGAATCATCAAGCGGAAAATTTGACTCAATCGGATTAAAGGATAGTTCAGCATTTTTTGTTGTGGGTAATGGCCCGCTGTACAGTGCTGGTTTGAATAGTCAGTCCAACCTGGCAGTCGGTGACTTGATAAATAAAGTCTCCACCACCAGATCAGAGGGTTGTTTTTGGCAAAAACCTATACCGGGCGGCGTGAGCAATTTTGGAATTAAAAAAGACAAAACCCTTCATGCGTGGGGCCGGAACTCACCTGTCGGAATTAACGGAACTGACAGCGTAGCAGATCCAACACTAACACCTACACAAGTAGGGCAGGATGCTGACTGGTTTACTGGGGCTAGCTTTAATAATTCGACTCTGATGATTAAGACAGACAGGTCTTTATGGGCTTGGGGGATTGGCGGCAGCAGTCAATTGGGACTATCTCCTGCTGGAAACTTTTTAACTCCAACCCAGGTTGGGCTAGATGCAGATTGGGTTTTTGCTGCAACCAACGGGACATCATCAGCAGCTATTAAGGCGGGCGGCACTCTATGGACAACAGGTCTTGGTGGCGATGGTCTTTTAGGGCATGGTGATTTGCTGGACCAAACAGAATTTACACAGGTCGGCACAGATACCGATTGGTCCCACATTTCAATCGGCACGACTCATGTAGTAGCTATAAAAGGTGGTCGGATTTATGTGTGGGGGCTAAATACACAAGGTGCTTTGGGTATTCCAGGATCTCCAGATTTAGATGAACCGACATTACTGGCGGTGTCTGGCGTTCCAAATAGCGGATGGATTCATTCTGCTGCTGGCTTTAATTCAAGCGCAGCCATTACGACAGACCAAGTATCATTCCCTTTAGATTGGGTTATTAGAAGAACTCCAGCAGACAACGATTGGCAGGCGGTGACGTACAGCCCATCTCTCACTCTATTTGCGGCAGTCAGCAACACCGGAACTGGTAATCGGGTAATGACCAGCCCGAACGGGGTTGATTGGGAATTGCGAGTCAGTGCAGCAGATAATGATTGGCGATCGGTGGTATGGAGTCCTGAGCTAGAACTTTTTGTGGCTGTGTCCGCATCTGGTACTGATCGCATCATGACATCAGCAGACGGGTTTAACTGGACCATAAGAACAAGTGCGTTTGCAAGGGTTTGGATTTCACTGGCGTGGAGTAGCTCGCTTAGTTTGTTTGTGGCGGTGGCTGATGGCAGGCTGGAGACTCTAAGTTCAGCCGATGGTATCACGTGGGTGGAAAACAGCACCAGCAGCAACCGCTCTTGGAGATCGGTAGCATGGTCTGATGATTTGACGTTATTTGTGGCTGTCTCTTTGTCCAGCACTATAACCGCAACCAGCCCGGACGGGATCAACTGGACGGACGGAGCGTTACCAGTCAGCAGGCTCTGGCAGTCAATCGCCTGGAGTCCAGAGCTTGGAATATTTTGCGCTGTTTCTGAGGGTGGAGGGGTCACAGCACAGATTGCCACATCAGCAGATGGTTTTGCATGGACGAGCAGAGACTCTGTTATAGACAATAACTGGCAGTCAATCGAATGGTTGTCTGGCGTTGAGATGTTTGTGGTAGTTGGGGTCACAGGAACCGGAACCAGGGCAATGACCAGTTATGACGGCACTAACTGGACGGTTAGTTTCACCGCTGCTGATAATGATTGGAATGATACGGCTTGGAGTCCAGAGAATAGCGTTCTGGTGGCAGTGGGAAGCTCAGGTACTGACCACAGAGTTCAGACGGTTGGTGAGGGGGGGTTGCTGACAAGTGATGGTGAGCCTTACACGCTACCGCCAATAGTAGATGCCGCACCACTGCCAACAGATGCCGCATGGAGGGGTGTCGAGTTTAATGGTGGTCTATTCGTTGCTGTAGCCATATCAGGCGCAAACAGGGTTGCAACATCTATTGACGGACTTACGTGGACCAACAGGAACGCATCTCAGGCTAATTCATGGAATGACATAACATACGGTAACGGATTATTCGTTGCTGTATCTTCATCAGGCGCAAACAGGGTCATGACTTCTCCAGATGGGATAACGTGGGATAACCGCAATGCATCACAGGCAAATACATGGTTAGAGGTGGTGTTCGGGGGCGGCTTGTTTGTAGCAGTGTCAACATCAGGTGTCAATCAAGTCATGACATCCTCCGATGGTATTACATGGACGAACAGAGCGTCTATTGCAAAAATATGGCAAGCTATAGGGTATGGTAACGGATTGTTTGTGGCGGTATCTCCGGGCGGTGCGGGGTCCATCATGACATCACCAAATGGAACTACATGGACTAGTCGTGACGCTTCTCATTTTGCAACATGGGAATCTGTGACGTATGGTAATGGCGTGTATGTTGCTGTAGGGCAAGGAGGCAATATTATGTCTTCCACTGATGGAGTTATATGGACCACAAGAACAGGGACTGAAACAAGTAACTGGAGAGATGTGATATTTGCCAACGGCAGATTCTTTGCTGTAGCCTCATCCGGCACAAAAAGAATTATGTCATCTTCTAACGGTATCACATGGAGAGCCTACGTTGCAGCCGAGGACAATGGATGGAGATCGTCAGCATTCGGATCGGGAGTATATTCAAGCGTGTCTCAAGACGGGGTAAATAGGGCAATGGTGACAACTTTTAGATAGCAACCCTGAAAGGCTTGTTAGCGAGTCACAATCAATCTCCAACAAGATCTTTCACCATAAGTGAGCGCTTCAATTTTATGTCCTTGATTTGCTCTATAGATAGTTTGGGCGGGGCGGTATAAACCTGGACGACAATACGCACCAATAAACAAATGCCGACATGTTTGTCAACGCCATTGTCAAAGGAAAAGAAATAGATTATAGTGAATAGATAAGAGTCTTTACTATACAAGCCGTCTTGTGGTGGCAAATGTATTCCTTGGAAGATCAAACAACCGATTAGCAGGCTGGCAGATGGGACGCACAATACCATTTTTTGACAGACTCAAAGGACTGCTCGGCAGTTACGGACAGTCACCGGACGGCAATCGAGACTACAACGCTATTTACGGCTATCCTGCAACGCTGACATACGATCTTAACCGGATGATGTATGACCGGAGCGGGTTAGCTCAGAGACTGATTCGCTCCCCTGCCAATTCATGCTGGCGTGAAAAACCCAAGATCATGGTAGACGACACCGAGATTTTAGAAGATGAAATGGAGATCTTGGTCAACATCGGATTGCTCAAGGCGTTAGAGAGAGCCGACACTTTAAACCGGCTTGGTGAATATGGAGTGCTGGTTGTCCGTGTTCCTGATAATGAAGATCTAGGAAAAGAGCAGGGCACGTCATCTGCTGAAAATCTAAACCGGGTCAAGTTCTCCCCTTTTCCTGGCACTAATGCCGCAATCAATAAGTGGTCCGTTAAGTCTGATAAATTTGGTGAACCGGAAAACTACCAAGTTCAAAATAGGGACGCAAGCACATTATTTACCGGTAAACCTGTCAGTGTAACAGCAGTCAATGCAAGTCGGGTTGTCCATCTTGCCGAGGGTGCTTTAGAATCAGAATGGACGGGCCTTGCCGCCCTTGACGGCCTCTATAATGCTGTCCTGAATGTTGATAAAGTATTAGGAGCCAGCGCAGAGGCGTTTTTCCAGAACGTGCAAAAATTGTTAGTTCTATCTGATAAGGCAGGTTTTGACGATGATCTTACCGATGTTGAGAAAACAACACTCAAAGAGCAGATGGATGATTTCATTAACAACTTCAGGAAATTCATAAAAGTCACAGGGATGGATGTAACGCCAATCCAGCCAGCGATTGCATCACCAAAAGATACATACGAAGTTTCAATGAATTACATTGCTGGGGCTTCTGGCTTTCCTTTGCGAATGCTAACAGGGGAAGGTGCTGGACAGCTATCAGGATCAGAAGACCGGGCAAGCTGGAACACGACAATTAATCAACGACAGAATGATCTATGCACCAACTGGTTGCTGGAGACATTGCGAATTTTAAGTAATGCAAAAATGCTTAACCTGCCAGACAATGCAGTCGTTGAGTGGCCTAGTCAATCGGCCAGCTCTGATTTAGAGCAAAGCGAGATTAACCGGAACAAGGCGCAAGCATTGCAACTTTCAATCCAATCCTTTATGTCTCCCGGCGTTGTATTAGATGCCGAGTCGGTTTTTGAAGAGGTTGGGCTGTCTGATATTGAGATAGAAAAAATAGAGCCAATTGAGGAAATGACGGATTTTGACGGAGGTTTTGAAGATGGCGATTCGCAGGATAACTAAAACAGCACTGGTGGCGGAAACAATAACCCTTGATATCGACGATACGGTTACAGCCGATGCGATCAAGGTTAACGGCAGTCGAACAGAGGTTCATGTAATAGGCCGGGATGCAGATAATAATCCGGTTGTTCCGGGCGCAGGAACTTTTACCGTGACAGCACAGACCGCTCAAGACGGTGCTTTTTATGAGGTTTCGGACGACGGTACACTAACCGCTAGCTTGTGTGGCGGATCAGCAAACGCAACTGGCGTTGGCATGTTTGCAACATTCAGGGGCGCTCCTTTAAAGATCCGAGTAGTTCCTGCTGGCATCACCACAGCTATTTCATATAGCGTAGAAGCAATACAGATAGGGGATTAATATGGCTGACTCGCTAGAAGGTGCATATGAAGGCGGTTCATCAGCAGTGATGGAAGGTGATTCAGGTGCTGGCGGTGCTGCCGGATTAGTTCCGGCCCAAGCTCCAGGGGATGCCGCCAAGTTCCTGCGTGGCGATGCTCTTTGGGTGGTTATTCCTGGTGGCGGGGACATGCTGAGCGCAAACAACCTCAGTGATGTGGCGTCGGTACCGACATCGGTTGCAAATCTCAGTCTAACTATAGGTACGGACACCCAAGCCTATAGCGCAGTATTGACCGCCACAACTGCAAGCTTTTTAACTGCACAAGAAACGAAGATTGACAATATCACCGTGACCCAGGCGGTTAATCTCGATACGATTGAGACAAATTCCAATGCCAGCAAGGTTATCACTGATTTCATAACGGTAACTCAGGATGTAGACCTTGACACCATGGAGTCGGATATATCAACAAACAACACCAAAGAGACAAACGCCACTCATACGGGTCAAGTTACAGGCTCTGGCGCTTTAAGTTTAGACAAGACAGCTATTTCGGGTCAGCCTAGCGGCACTATCACCGCATCAGACACCATTATTTTCGGCGATGCTGATGATTCAGACAATCTGAAAGGTGATACAGTCCAAGGCATTCTAGACTTATTCGGTGGCGGAGGTGGCGATGCTCTTACATCTAACCCATTATCTCAGTTTGCCTCTACCAGTTCAGCCCAATTAGCTGGCGTTATGTCAGATGAGACAGGGACCGGGGTTGTGGTTTTTTCTGTTTCCCCTGCATTAACAACCCCCGCACTGGGCACGCCGACTGCGATAGTTCTCACAAACGCGACAGGTACAGCAGCGAACCTGACAGCAGGGACGGCAACAGTTGCAAATGGACTGAAAAGCGCAACTACTACCGTTGTGATTTCAGGAGCCACAGCACCGACGATAGGTCAAGTACTCACAGCGATTGATGATGTTAGCGCATCATGGCAGACTGTTGTTGTATCTGGCGACATGCTCCAGTCCACATACGATCCGCAATCCATCGAGGCGGACGCTTTTAGCCGGCAAAGCATGACAGGAACCGACGGACAGACAACAGGCATTATTGACGGCATTGCATTGATAGCCACATCAGGAGGTACCACATTCAGTCTGGGTGCCGGCGTTGGTCAGATCGTGGATTACTCAGACCCTACCAGTCCTGTAAAGACTGTGATATCTGTTGCTGCGGATCAGTTTGAAGATCAGGCAATTCCAAACCTCGGGACAAACGAAGATTTCACCTACGTCTACCTAGACTCAACACCGTCAATAATTCTTTTAAATCGCCCACCTATTAGAGGAGATACAGCAGATAAAATTTATCTCGGAAACCTGACCCATGTGAATTTTTCAGCCACTATCATAGCTGACGGCGCAAATCTCGGATACATGGCCTACGCAACATCCATGGAAAATCTAAGGAACAACATCTCCTTAGGCGCATCAACCCTGTCGGGTGGTGATATTTCCTTTGATCAAGTCGGGCTGGATTTCACGGTAACCGGAGGAGTGTATAAACGTCTCGGCGTATCAAGATTGGTTGATAAAAATTTCCCTAACGATATAAGCGTATCGTCAGCTTTATTTTCTTCCGATAGTGCAGCATTTTTTCGCGACGGTATCGGCGGCATAGCCACAGAGTTAGGGCCAACCGGATTAGCACCAACGCTGTATGATGATGGGACGGTTGTTACTCATGGTGATCCACCTAATGGGGTTGTGGGAAATCAAAAGTTTACCCGGGTGACGTTGGTGATGTTCCCTTCAACTGCGGGTGTTATTTATGCATTTAAGTACGGGCAGACGATCTATGACTCCTTAAACGAAGGGGTTAACGATCCGTCGGCTGCTGACATTACGGAGTTCACGTTTTCCCAGGAATCTGTTGTTCTTGCGGCTATTGTGATTAAAAAAGAGGTTTCCGATTTAAGTATAGCCGTAAGAGGCTCCGATTATGAG
>Ga0164321_10000052_pt1 | contig 15957 bp, 18 predicted proteins | sample GuaBasSediGuay12_FD_121799 | JGI IMG/M metagenome (GOLD analysis project Ga0164321, IMG submission 121799) | Subseafloor sediment microbial communities from Guaymas Basin, Gulf of California, Mexico - Guay12, Core 4567-28, 21-24 cm | ecosystem: Environmental > Aquatic > Marine > Hydrothermal... | reverse complement strand
TGAAGTCAGGATTTCCCATTCGACGCCAGATTTCTTCACAGAGGTGAGGTGCAAAGGGAGCCAATAAACGAACTCGGGTTTCCAGAACCTGCCGTAAAATCTTGTGTACGGTGGATCGTCTGCCTTTAACTCTGAAAGCGCGTTTTAGATACCATTGGATATCTTGGTCGATGATGTATAATGCTGTTTGCACTGCTTGTCTGAACTTGAAGTTTTCCATGGCTTGGGTGACAGTTTCTATATGTTGTTGGAGGCGACTGACCATCCATTTGTCGATGGCTTCGACATCTTCCCCGCTCTCGTCGTTGACTGCTTCGATTACTTTGAGAGAGAAGGCATAGAATCGTTCCAACCGCTCCTTTATTGCTTTTGCGAGGGTCTGGCTGAAGTCGGTGTCTTGAAGTAGCTCGGAGGAGGCTACAATGGCTATTCTGAAGGGATCAGCCCCAAACACCTCAATAGCTTTTCGAAGGGGAATGATGTTGCCAAAGGATTTGGACATCTTCTTGCCTTCCATGAGAACGCTGCCGTTAACCACAATCTGTCTGGGCCAGAGGGATTTTGAGAAGACTGCTGCATGATTGAATATGAAGAAGGTCAGATGGTTCGGGACCAGGTCTCTCCCGGAATTGCGACTGTCCAGAGGATAAAAGTACGTAAACTCGCTCCGCATCTCCTTTAACACTCCTCTCACTAAACCATTCTTTCCTTCAATCGCCTCGGGATCTCCGATCCCGAGAAAAACGTAGTCGAAGGCTTCGTCACTCAATTGCTCTGAGAGGATCTTCCGTTTCTTTATTATTCCCGTGATGGTGTAGTAGACCATGTAGATCACTGAATCAGATAAACTTTCAATTATCCACTCCGGATCCCATGGCAGCTGCGTTCCCAAACCATGTTTGCGGGCGCAGGCTTTCTCATGTAACCAGTCGATCACGTTTTGGAATTCAACTGTCAAATCGTGGGGAACGATTGTCATATGATTTAGGCAGTCGTGGGCCAATTTTTTCCATTGAGTATCGCCGTAATTAAGGAACCACTGGTCTTTAAAAATCTTAACTAAGACCTCGGCACCACAACGACAGTAGACGGGTCCATTTAGAAGTTCATATATCTTGCAGGCTTTTCCCTGCTCTAACAGATCCTTATCCACCAGATTTCTTGCATCTGAGACCAAAAGTCCCGCATATGTTCCCGTATTCTCTTTCATTATGCCCATGTGGAATTCTTTGTTATAAACCTCTTTAGTCGCTTCTTCAACTTTAGCGTCTGTCTGATCTGTGACGCCTATACGCGTGAGAACGTCTAATGCGGGAAACTCGGAGTAGCCTTCAAGGGTGATTAGGGAGATGGGTTCAATATCTTGTACTGTTACTGGCTGAATATTGTATTCTGCGAGGTTTTCAGGCGTTTTTTTTAAATCTTTTAAGGCAATATAGTCGTAAGGCGCGTGCCCTGGGACGGACATAACAACGCCCGTGGCGTTCTTCGGGTCTACGAAGGAAGCTGGCAAGATCATCACTTTTCCAAAAGTCAGAGGATTCTCGACGTACTGGCCCACAAAGTCTTGACCCAACATCTTTTTTCTTTCCGTGATCTCGTAGTTCAACGTAACGAGTTTTTCCGCGCACTCTTCGCTCACAACCCACGTTTCCCCTTCGACTTCGATTTGGACGTATTCCACATCAGGTCGGATCCAAAGATTGGTCACGCCGAAAAGGGTTTCAGGCCGTAGAGTCCCTGTGGGCAGATAGACATCCTTCGCTCCAACGAGTCGGAACTTGACAAGGGTGAATTCACCGATGTCAGGCTCCACGTCGCCCTTTGTATCATGTTGCCCCATGGGATTTTCACAGCTTGGGCACCAACCAACGGGGTGGCTTCCCCGGGTGATTAAACCCTTTCTCTTGAGAGTGTTGAATTGCCACTCGATGAAGCGGCTGTAGTGGGCTTCGATTGTTGTGAATTCTCGTCGCCAGTCAATAGAATACCCTACTTCCTTCATGCCTCTCTTGATTTCTTGGTGAAAGTAACTCGCTATCTTGATGGGTTCAGTGAAGCCTCGGACGGTCTCCCGTGGAACATGATAGGTGTTAATGAAGCCATCGATTAACTCCCTGTCTCCCGATGCCACCCTTTTTGCCATGGCGAGGATGGGGGTTCCTGTGTAATGAAATGCCATGGGAAAGAGAACGTTGAAACCTCGCATCCGCTTGTATCTAGCATAGACGTCCGTTATTGTGAAGGTTCTACCATGACCGACGTGTTGAGGTGAGTTGGGGTACGGGTAGGCAACAGTTATGAAAAACTTCTCTTTTTCTGGATCCGGTTTTGCTTCATAGAGTTGCGCCGTTTCCCAAGAACGCTGCCACTTCGCCTCTAACTTTTCCCAATTAACAACCATCCTCTCATTCCCTCAATACCTGTCCCTTAACAACATCTTTCGCAACGTTCAACGCTTCAGACGTCTTCTCCACAGCAGTGCCGCCTCCTTGCCCCAGGTTGGCTCTACCACCACCGCCTCCACCTACTGTTCTGGCCATTTCATACGCCACTTTTCCGGCGTTAACGCCTAATCGGATTGCTTCTTCACCAGCCATGACGACCAGATTGACCTTTTTGTCAATCGTACACAGCGCTATGACGGTATGGGCATCCTTTTTCGTTATTATGTCACCTATTTTGATGAGAAAGTCCACATCGCCTTGCCTTATTGAATGCTTTATGAATGTGACTCCCCCAACGCTCTCTGCGTTTTCAAGCAGTTTAACGGTTTCGTATTCCGCGACTTTTTCTTTGAGTCGGTCGACCTCTTTCCCCCGTTCTCTCCATTCGGCCAATGTTTTTTCGGTGGCTTCTATGACGTTTTCAACGGGAACGTTGAGCAACTCAGAGGTTTTTTTCAGTTTCGTCTCTAACTCTTGTACGAATCGGAGTCCGTGAGTGCCGGAAGCAAAGACTAAGCGTTCGACGCCATCTTGAACTCTTTCGCTTTGAATTATCTTGATCAGTCCCACCTCCCCAGTTGTTCCCAAATGTGTGCCACCACAGGCTTCCGCATCCCAATCACCTAGTTTGACCACTCGTATCATCCTTCCAGGAACCACACCTCCCTCATAAAGTCTAAAGCCATAGCTTTTCTCAGCTTTGTCTCTGGGCATCCAGGTAACTTCCACTGGTAGATTCTTCAGCACAATAGAATTAGCAAGCATCTCTATTTTTTTGAGTTGTTGAGATGTTATGCGTTCCCAATGGGAGATGTCAAGTCTCGATCGATCAACTTCTTTTTGGGCGCCGGCTTGCCAAGCATGCTCCCCTAATACTTGTCTGACCGCTCCCAGTAGGATATGAGTTGACGTATGATGTCGCATGAGGCTTATCCGCTTATCCCAATCAATTCTTCCAGTGATTCGATCTCCCTTGTTGGGAGGTTCTCCTTCAATTGTGTGGATAATAACCTTTCCCACTCGTTCCACGTTAATGACTTGTATTTGCCTTCCTCGCACCTCGAGATGGCCTAAATCCGGTTCTTGTCCCCCTCCACGTGGATAAAAGGCTGTCTTGTCCAGAACAACGTGTTTCTCTTCTATGACTTCGAGTACCTCGGCTTTGAACATCCTTTGGTAAGCGTCTTCATAGTAGAGAGCTCGGGTTTCAGGATGTTTAGAGATTTTTTCCTTTATGTTTTTATTTGCGTCTTTGTTCGCGGATTGAGTCGAAGGAACATGTTTCTCGGCGATTTTAGCGTAGAGGTTATCGGGGACATCGATTTTTATGCCTTCCCTTTCAAAGGTTTCAACGACTATTTCGGGGGGGATTCCATGGGAATCATACAGTTCTACGAGGGTTTCTGCTGAAACCTTCGTTTTTCGTTCACGTTTTGTGTCTTGAATTATTCTTTTCACCAAGCTGACTCCCCTCTCCAGTGTGCTCTGATATTTTCTACTTTCGATCTTTAAGGCTTCCAATATTTCCCCTCTCGCGTCTTTGATGTTTGGAAAGTCATGGGCCCAACAGTTGATTTGCAGTTCTACAATGTCAGTCAGCCTGTCCTCTATTCCCAAAAGTCGGAGTAAGCGATATGTCCTCCGAATCATCAGTCGGGCAAGGTATCCCGTCTTCACGTTTGAAGGTACTACTCCCTCTGCTAACATGAAAGCCAAGGTTTTAGTGTGGTCCGCGATTGCATACACGCTCTCCATGGGAGCCATCGCTGCCTCTAACGATGCGGAGTCCATGCCAATCTTTTCCGCAACCTTCTTCCTGAGGGCTATCTTGTTTTTCACGGTGTCAACACTCATCAAAGCCGAGTATTTCGTGCTGGCAATTAAGAGTTCCTCATCAACCCAGTTCAATCCTGCTAGACCAAGGATTTTATCAAGCATCTCTCCATATACAGCGTGGAACCCACTGATGGCACCTTGAGAGAGCCATGTAAACCGTTCCATTCCGTAACCGGTGTCAACGATTTTGATGGGCATATCGACAAATTTGCCTTCGACTACTCGATACTTCATGAAGACGAGGGTGGATACCTCCAGTCCACTCACACATCCTTCAAGGCAAGGACCGGCGTTTCCTCCTCCAGCCCACACGCTCTCCTTGTAAGTTATTTGTTCAGATTTTACTCCGAGGACGTCGGTTACAAATTCATGGTGGAATTTAACCGTTTTATCCTTCCAATAAACCTGTTCCTCAGGATAGTTGAAGGCGTGGGCTCCTCCCATCTCAAAGATGGTGAAATGTCTTCCAGCCGTCAAACCCACGTTGTCTACGTCATTAAATCGGAGGCAAGGTTGGCTGATTACAAGGGGGTTCGCTGGCGGAGAAATTATTCCCTCAGTGACGAAGGGTTGGAAGTCGGCAATGCTGGCGATGGTGACAAAGAGGTCATCTCTCCATCGAGCCACAATGGGGTAGGGCTTGATCCTCTTATGATCGTTTTTTTCGAAGAAGCTCAGAAAGGCTTCCCGGAGTTCACTGAGCGTGAATCCTTTTTTTGTGGGAGAATTCTTTATGAAGATATAATCTTGGCAAGGCGCTTCTCCACAATCCGTCGCGGTGTGATCTTGTGTCCAAAAAAAGATTTCACAACATTTGCATTTCTTTCTCACAAAGCTGTTTTCGATAAAGAAGGGAAGTTTGTATTCTGTTTCGGGAAAAATCATGCTTTAACCTCCTAATTAGCTGGATATTTGGGATAAAGGCTTAGATAACGGACAAAAAGAACTACGTGTACTTTGGGCGCACGAGTTCTGTTACTCTTTTGACAACCCATCAAGTTCACTTTCAGACAGTATTCTCTGAACAAAATAGCAATTAAACCTTTAGTTAAAAGGTTTGAACAGGAGAGCTCAGCAAAGAGATGTCAGAAGCGAGCTGGAAGAAGAGCGTGTTGGAATATTGAAGTCGCTTCTTTTACCCGAATAAAGCGCCTAAACCAGCTAGGGCTTCCTCTTCTTCCTCTTCCTTCTCTTCTTTCGTTTCCTCTTTCACTGGTGCTGTTGCCTCTGAAGAAGCTGGCGTGACTGCGATTCCAGGCGCCATTTTTATTGCTTCATCAATGTTTACTTCTGAAAGAGATGCGATGAGAGACTTTATCCTTGCTGGATCGACGTCACCTCCACTCGCAGTTAAAACGTTTTTCAAGTTATCCTCTTCCACCTTCTTGCCTGAAGCGTGGATTAGTAATGCCGCGTAAACGTATCGCATTTATGTTTACCTCCAATCTAGTCGAAGCACGATTATCTTTTATGATCTTTTTCTTTTACGAGACTCTCTCTTTTCTACTTTTCCTTTACTCTTGAAGATCCTTCGGAGCTGCGTCCTTATTTACCTTTGCTATTTGTGACGCAAGACTGGTCATTTGGCTGTATGCCCTTGCTAATATTTCAGCTGCTACCTCAGGAGCAAAATACGCGGAGTTAATGGCCAAGGCCTTGGCCTCCATATGGGCTATTCGAAGAATGGTCGCTATCGTTTCTGCAGTTGGATAGTGCGTATTTATCGATAGATTAGTCGCTTGCTTATAAGCTTCTTCAAACTGCTTCGTGGTCTCGTTCAAGTCAATGCTTAATTGTTCCTTTGTGAAGATTAATCCATCATCATAGGCAGCGACGAGTTGAAGATTCACTTCTAAGGGTTTTACTCCCAGCTTGGATAAGATACTGGCAACTTTTGCTGGAATCGCTTCACCCATCTCAGCCACAATAGTATCTCGTGTCACCCACACACTGCCCGACTCAATCCTCGTTCGTACTCCTGCTTCATGTAACTCGGATATGGCTGGTCCCGGGGGAAATCCGGTGTTTCCAGCGGGTATGGTGATATCATTTTGAGCTATATCACCTGCCTTCGCCGTTGTCTTGATTTTGTTTTTTCTTAGTAGTATGGAAAGTTTGAATGGGTCCATATCTGTTAACAGAAGTAGGTTTGACCCGATCAGGTGTTTTATGAGTTCGTTAATATTTTTCTTTTCACTGCTTTCAAGAGCCCTTTTCACGAGCGCGTTTTTAACAGTCTTCATAAGAAAGTCAGATCTGAATCTCTTTGCCAATTCCTGTAGTTGGATAGCCCGAACTTTGTGCAAGCTGACAAACGCGATTACATTGTATTGGTCGATGGAAGACACTAGGTTTTCGACTTTTTGGGCTTTTCGTCTAATAGTGCTTCGTTCCAGAATCTGAGCCATTCTTTTAGTTCACTCCTCATAGAGATATTTTCGTCGGGGGACCCATTGTTGTCTTCACGTAGGCTCCCCTGATATTCCTAAACCCTTTCTCAAGTCGCCTTTCAAGCAAAGTTAAGACGGCCTGGATGTTTTTGGCGAGGTCCTCGTTATCCATGTCCTCTGAACCCACTTTACATTGAGCACTGAGTTGACTTCGAACTCTCAGTAGCACGGCTCTCCGACGCCTGTTGATGAGGGCGTCGATGGGTGCGGTTGGAGGAATAGGAGTTGGCATTCCTCCTCTTGGTCCCAGAATAGATCCGAGCACTCTTCCAATGAGAGGCATGAGAGACGTCTCAGCGATAAAAAAATCTACTCCTCGAACGAGGTTTCTAGCTTTTTTCTTGTCATTTACGAGATCGTTCAATGTCTCTTTACCGTAAACTTCGTTAGCTCCCGCATTTCTAGCTCGTACGGCTAGGTCACCTGTGGCGAAGACTACAACTTTCACTTCTTGTGATGGGGGATACGGAAGTTCTATTATTTCGTTGATACGGTTTTCTGGCTTCTTAATATCGATGTCACGTAATGCCAAGACTAACTCGACGGATTGAGTGAATTTTCGTTCCCTCGAATTTTTTTTAGCCGTGTCGACGGCCTTAATTATATTATCCTTGTTGACTGACAAGGTTTGACCCCTTCTTATAAATCGAAGTAGTTTACTTTTGAATTAATCCCTTAAAAACTCATCGTATATTCCGCTGTCGATTTCCTGTTGAACCGTCGTCGGCTCCTTTCCGTCCACAGTAACGCCCATACTGGCGCAGCTTCCAAGTACTTCTTTAGCAGCCCCTTTGGAGTTCTTTGCGAGAAGTGTTCCTTGCTTCTGTGTAACTACCATGACCACTTGTTCCATCGATAAATTGCCAACCTTTTCGACATTGGGCATTCCGGATCCCTTGGAGATTCCAAGTTGCCTTACGATTAAGGCTGAAGTGGTCGGAATTCCTACACTCACTTCAAATTGCTTGTTATTCAGGTTGACTTCAACTTTCACCGGAACCTTCATGCCTGCGTAGCTCTTGGTTAACTCGTTAATCTTGTTCACGACCGCCAGAACATTAAGACCTAAAGGCCCTAGAGTAGGTCCTAAGGGCGGTCCAGCGGTGGCTTCACCGCCACTAACTAAAACTTCAACAATTTTTATCTCACTCATAAGACTTCCTCCTAACTTCCTTTCTCGACAACTACCTGCTTCTTAATAAGCTTAAGGTAGTCAGCGTTGACTGTTATCGGGAGCGTGAAAGTGGCTTCCAACAGCTCGAGGGTGGCTTCTTTTCGTACCTTATTCACCCGCGTTATTCTTGCTCGCATACCTTTAAATGGTCCACCAGTAATCTCTACGATGAAACCCGTGTCCAATTCCTCTATAATCGGTTTTGTAATGAGGTATTTTTCGATTTCCAAGAATTGAACCAACCCTGGAACCCTTGATTTAACGTGTCTTATTCCCGAAATCGCGTCCTCAATGACGTGTGGGCTTCGTGCCTCGATAAATATATATCCCCTTAGGGTCTCGGGAGCTAGAATGGAGATTAGGGGGAGTTCTTTAGCTCTGGCCTTGACTCCGACGAGTTCAGCTGCATTTTTTTCCTGTCCCGCGGTGGTTCTGACCGCGAAGAACATGGTTTCAACCTCTTCGTTATCTTTTTCCATGATGTGTACCCTCTACGATGACGGGCTTGCCTGAAGCATGCTTGAAATTAGCTTCACTATGAAACCAATAACTCCTATTATGATTATGCCTATTGACCCCGTCTTTATATATGTCCATACCTCTTCTCGACTGGGTCTGCCGATAAGTTTAATCAGTCTCTTACAAGAGGATAGAAACGATTTAATCCCCACTTTAACACTTCCAACGGATCAGCATCCCACAACAAGGTGCAACCCATCTTTTAACTTTACGGTTGTAAAAAGATCCTTTCAACAACCCTTTTGTTCATGTTGTAAAGTCTTCACCATTTCTAAGGCGGTCTTACACGTTTCTATATCATGTACTCGTTTATCATTTCTTTCGTAGTAGACATTCTGAATCTCTCTTTACCTGAGAACAACCAAGCTGTAAGCAGTTAGAACAGGGCTCAGAAATTGTTGAATGCTATCCGTCTCAGGTGTCACGATGATAAACCTCCAAAGATTCGTTATTTCCCTTGAAACCGCCTTCTCAACTACATTTACGATAACCAATATCATCAACTTCTCCAAAGTCTTTGACTTTCGAACCCAAAGAGACAGCATCTGAACCAATTACGGAAACCGCATGCTCTGAAAGCTTTTCATCACTGTTCGTTGTTTCGTCACTAATCAGCTTCACAAAAAGAGCATCCACTTCCGTTTGGATTGTCGCGTTATCTTCTTCAGTCGGCGACAGCCACTTGACTCCAAGATACTTCTCTTCACCCTTCTGCTAAACCCAAATCTTTAGTCATTCATGCTTATAGTTTTCCGACAAGTTCACCCAAACAGAGATAACGTCTACTCTGCCAGTCACAGTGTTTTCACGGGTGTACACTTTGGTGGCGAAGGAAGCCACGTAATAACCTCCTGAGCTACATTCCACTCCCATCATGATGATCACAAGTTTCTCTTCTGCCAAACCTTTCACATAAGAAGCTATTTCTAGATAAGGATAAGTTGAACACTGCGGTAGTATTTAAGAAAAGGATTACGGCTTTAACGTTATTATTAATCTTCGCATTGTACATGGAGAGAATTGTTGCTTTGAAGTCAACTATAGAGCATTAAATGCTGATAATGAGACCTTGATTTGAGTACAAATATTATGTGAATGAAAACCATCCTCTGAGAAACATCACTATAATGCACAAGGCAAAATATTTTTGGTTGAAAAACCTGTTTTCTCACCATTTACATGTCCTCTCCAAGCTGTTTCTCCCATAAAGGGCAAGTCCGGACGTTTGCCTTCAGTTTTAAGCCTTAGTTCGGATAAAACTTTGGAAATGACAATGTTAATGGTGATTGAGGTACGGAGGTCGTGACTTCTGAAACCGCCTCTCCCCTTTTTTCCCCTAAAAAATAGTAAACGGCGAGAAAAACGCCTAAGGTGATGAAGCTAAAGAAAATTGAAGAATAAACGAGGGTGCCAAAATCGCCCAATACCGCCAGAATTACGCCCCAAACAGTATATCTCTTCATTTCATGCTCCTTTATGAAGAATATACTCTTGTCTTAAGAGAAAATAATGATTTGAAGACTTATTGATATTATTTTCTGTAACTCTCCCCCGTTTTGTAATCGTATGAAATGCGAAGGGATCGAGTTAGGGAAGATTGAATAACGAGGAACGTCGTAAAAGGATGTGGGACTAGTTAATGACGAAACGCGATTTTCTTACGTTACAAGATCTCGATGAGCAGGAGTTGAGAGAACTTCTAGAGGTCTCCTTTCAACTCAAGCGAGCTCTCCATTCACAGGAGCTTAAGGGGAAAACGCTCGCCATGCTCTTTGCGAAGACGTCTACTAGGACACGGGTCTCCTTTGAAGTCGCTATGAATCAACTTGGAGGTCACGCCGTCAGCCTAAACTGGACAGACACCAACTTCGTGAAGGGGAACATAAAAGATGAGGCCAAAGTTTTAGGTGGATACTGTGATGCGTTGATGGCACGAGTTTTCACTCATCAACAACTTGTTGAACTTGCTGAGGGATGTGAGCGGCCTGTTATTAATGGTATGGACGATCGATACCATCCCTGTCAGGCACTCGCTGACCTCCTTACAATTTTAGAAGAGAAAAAACGTTTCAAGGGGTTGAAGGTGGGATGGACGGGCGATGGAACTAACGTGTGCAACTCCCTAATGCTCGGTGCAGAAATGATGGGCATGGAGATGGTCGTTGCCGCGCCAAAGGGCTTCGAGCCGAAGATTCAAACCACCGCAAAAATTGTACGCGATCCAAAAGAAGCCGCGGCAGACGCAGATGTCTTAGTAACAGATACCTGGGTTTCCCTCGGTTTTGAACACGAGAAGGACATGAGGATTCAACTCTTTAAGCAGTACCAACTGAATACCCATCTTCTCTCGTTAGCGAAAAAGAATTGCATTGTTTTACACTGCCTTCCCGCCAAGAGGGGCTATGAAATAACTTCCGAAGTCTTGGACTCACCTCAGAGCAAAGTATTCCAAGAAGCGGAGAACAGACTGCACACATCAAAAGCCTTGCTGATGAAACTACTTGTTTAATGCGGCGTATTCAAACGATTTAAGTTTGAAGCTATTTCTCAGTGTCGAGTAGTCAGGTGTAGATCAATATGCTTCACATTTCTTAACATCTAACATGACCTCAGAAAGTCAGACGTTCAAAAGAATCTGCATAAAAGTTTCTCATTCCACCATGCTTTCGACTAAGGTTCGGGGGTCGAATAAGGTGAGGTCGTCGTAAAACTGCCCTATTCCTAGGTAAAGTATCGGCTTCTTGATGGCGAAAGCGATGGAGATGGCTGCGCCTCCTTTGACATCAGCATCAAGCTTGGTGAGTATGACGCCGTTTATTCCTACCGCTTCATCAAATATTAGAGCCTGATCAACAGAATCGTTCCCGGCAAGAGCATCCACAACCAACACGGTTAAATGAGGCTTCGCTACTTTCACGATTTTTTTCATTTCGTCGATCAGATTTCTGTTCGTCTGCATACGCCCTGCAGTGTCCACGAGTACCACGTTAATTCCGTGACTTCGTGCATAGTTTATCGCGTCGAAGGCGACGGCAGCGGCGTCGGAGCGGTAAGCATGTTTGATCATACGGATGCCGAGGCGTTTTGCGTGGCCTTCGAGCTGTTCTATGGAACCAGCGCGATAGGTGTCACTTCCCGCAAGTACCACAGAGTAACCATTTTTAATGAGAAGATTAGCGACTTTTGCGATGGTCGTGGTCTTGCCGGTGCCATTCACCCCAACGAAAACGATTATGAGGGGCGTTCGTTCACGCCGTTTAATGGCCACCGCTTCGAGAAGATCCACATTCACAGGAGCCTGCAAGACTTTGTAGAGGCTATCCCGTAGGGCCTCATTTACCCGTTCTTTCTTGTTTTCAAATCGTCCTACAGCTTCTCCGAGAAGTAGTTCCTTTATTTCATCGCACATTTCTTCAGCGACAGATAGGGCTACATCGTTTTCTAAGAGGCTTATCTTAAACTCCCAGAGAAGTGGATTAAGACTATTGTCGCTTAACTCGGTTCGTGATAATTTATCAATGACGAGACTGACGGCGTTTTTAAGCTTCTCGAACATTCTCCGTCGGTCCTGCGGATGTCTGTTGAGTTCTCTCCCTAACCCTTCGTTGTACAGCTTCCATGCGGGAAATGGTTTGCTCCAACTGTTGTTGAAGAGCGTTGCGAGCCTTTTCCAACTCAAGAATTCTCGTTACGATGTCTTCTTGAGCGGCGTTCACTGTCTTTTCAGCGGCTACATCAGCACCGATTCCGACGATAAGTCTCTCCGCGTCCTCGATTTTTGCCTTCATGTAGGAGCCTCCTCCAAGGGGAACTAAGATGGTAGAGCCTTTTTGCTCTTTTTTCAAACCCTCCAACGTCGCATTTGCCATTCGTAATTCATTGATGGAAGAGTTTACCAATCCCATTCTTGTCTGTATGGTATCTAAGGCATTCTCAAGAAGTTGAAGCTCCACGACCATCCGTTCCAGTTCATTATTCACCTGCGACATGGGTTCATATCACTCTCGGCTCAGTTCCTTTATGAGGAGATTCTCGGTTTCTTCCTCTGTGATCTCCTTGATTGAATAAAGCTTCATGTGCATTCTTTTTACCTTGTGTTGACTGCCTAACTCCATGTACACCTTTTCCACTGCATGTTCAGGCTTCACAGCTCGAATGTCTTTTGAAAACGTTGTCTTATAGTTTGGGCTCAGGATTTCTCCTTCCACCCTGAAAATTTTCACTTCGACCATTTTTTCATTCCTCTGAAAAATTATCCACTCATTCAAGCTTATTTATACGTGTTGTTGAAAATCGGGACCCTTATGATAAAGGTTCAGTTATCTAATAAGTTTGTGATGATCATTATTTCCGGTCCTGTGGTGGGGGAGCCGATGAGTACGCCGTGTTCGTTGGCCAAAACTCCTGAAGAAACAAAGGGAATTCCTCCATTAATCGTCCCAACATCGACGGGAACCTTCAAGACATCATGTAGTACCTGACGTTCACTATTTTTCAGCATCGGATGGGCGAGAACGCCTTTGTTAGTGGCGGTTGCGAAGGAGCCAACATAGGGTAATCCCGCGATTTCTCCCGAAACGACTTCAACGTCTAAGATGTCCTTGATTTTCTTGAGAACAGTTTTTTCTCTAATCAAGTTCGCTGAAACAATAGCGCCATGGTCGTTAGCCAGAACTAAATTTCCCAAGGCGGTATTTTTACTTTGAATTCTTGCGACGTTACCTTTCCAAACCATGTTTATAGCCTCTTCCTCCTCATCTGAGGCGAAGTGAGGTAGAATGATGCCATTGGAATTTGCGACAGCTAACACGCCCACCAGTCTGGTCTCCCCGATAGTGGTAAAGACGATTTCTCCTTTCAAGCGGTCCTTCATTTTCTTGACCTTCATTGAGGAGATTTCGACGGGGATAATTGTTAAACTGTTGGTTGTCAGCGCGTACACGCCAATGTTGGGACTGCCCATTAAATCAAACGCGTGTACTGTCAACTCTGTCTCCTTTCACGAGATGCACTTTTACAATATCATCAACGTCTCGTGTAATTCTGACACGCACCCGTCTTGGAAGACCTTCAACACCCCTTTTCCAGAGATATTCATTCACTTCTGGAGTTATGATGGGGTTATCGACTTTCATGTGCTTCTCAACGAAGCTACGAACGAGTCTCACGCCTCGTGGAACTCTCTTTTTAATCGGTGCGATCCACGCCTTTTTAAGAGGAATCGTGTAGACGCGTTCTTCGACTATTTCTTCTTCTCTATCAGACATCGAGTTATCCCCTTATGGTTTGAGCTTATTCCTCCGCCAATTACGTCTCTTCGGGTTAACTCGGACGTGTCCCCGTGTCTTGGCAACAACCCAAGTTGGAACTGGTTGACTTCGGATTCCCGCTTTTATCAATCGCTTCTTCTTTGCTGTAGGCTTATTCCTCGCCATTGTTATATTCTCCTAAACTTTATATTTCGCTTGGGCGACTGGAGATTTCTGAGAATGGTCTTCAGTTGAGTATCGGTTATTGGGAGTCGAATTCTACCACTTTGAGCCGCCTGAATCAGTTGAAGCTCGACTTGCTCTGCAAACTGGGATTTCACCAGTTTGATTCGGTTGAGCCTTTGTCTGGCTTCAGTCGTTAAAACTTTACGGAGCAATACCGTTTTCTGCATTTCTAAGGCTTTCTGTCTTTCAGCTCTTTGCTCCTCTGCCGACACATTTCCCCTTAATTCCTGTAGTTTCCTTCTTTGGATATCCTCAAGTTCTGGGTCCGAACCCATTGCTTCTACACTCACCCATACTTTTCGAGTTTTGGAATGCTTTTCTCAAGCTGCTTCTTTACTTCAAAGGATAATCGATCGAGCACGGATCGTCCTTCCCCCGTCAACACTCGTCCTTTCCCAGCAATTGTTTGCACGAGCCCTGCACGCTCCAGTTGTTGAAGAGCGTGTCTCACAATAGCGCCGCCTCCAGGACTTTTGTGTTTTCCGATACTGCCCTTACTCTTTCTGCCTCCATATTCCTTCCTCAATCGGGCTATGCCTATAGGGCCGCGGAGATACGTTTTCCGCAGAAGGGACGCACACCGAGTGTACCACCAATCCGTCTGAACTGGGGGTTCTTCTACATGAGAACTCGTTTTTACAAAGGACGCCCACTTAGGCGGGGTTACGTCTGGAGTGTTTATTTTTAAGTACTCTCTAACCCGTTCTATGAGAACATCGCTTGGAACGTCGTAGACCGTTGGCATATTACCTATTCACTTCCTTTGAAGCATTCTCAGTAATTCCCAAAGATGAATATAAAGGCTTTTAAAAGGCTTCCACTTTCTAAGTATACCTCAAGCCAGCTCATGTATAAAAGGCATAGTCTGATTTGAAATATGAGAGAGAATACTTGATGTTCCTTTCTATAGTCTCTATTTGAATGTGGATGGCGAGTTTTGCAAGCAATAATCTCGACCACCGGTGAGCCCCAACATCGAAGAACATAATGCACTTTCCGAAAAGGAGTATGAGCATTATGTGAACGGGTTTTTCCATATTGGTATCTATGACGTGAGTGTACTGAGTATTTTCAAAATCGTTGAGTAAAAAAATGTTTAATCCGTGAGCCTCACTGGACACTCTGAAATATTATCGAAAAGGGGAGGCGTTTTCTTTTTCTCATCATTTCTTCTGATGACGAAGTACCTGACTTTTTTCTATTTGGAGCAATATCTGCCCCGTCATAGGTGCACTGCAACATCTTTAATAACCGTTCACTTATTATAATGATGTTTAACTGAAAAATCTTCCTTGGAGAAAAAACTCGGAAGAACGTGTGATTTGATTATTTAAAGACGTGAAATGTGAAGAACCTGTCAGTCAAGAGGTGTCAATATGCATATTGAAGAAAAAGTAAAGATAAGTAAAATTGACAAGCCAATAAACATCATGGTTGTCGATGAGACAATTGAGGACTGGCGATTCTGGAAAGCGTGTAACCGCGTTTTAAGCCGTCAAAACGATTTAGCCTTAAGACTTTACGCTGTACTCCTTGAGAGAAAAGTACAAATTTCCTCTCGCGATTTAGCTTCTCTCGTTGATTCACCGTTGTACAGTGTTCGACAAGCATTGGCCGACCTTTACGAAATTGACCTCGTTACGCGTGAACGTCTTGAAAGAGGACACATGACCTTTGATAATTGGAGTGTGAAAACGCGGGTTTTAGGTATACTGAGGCTCATTCCCAAGAAATATTTTCAAGAGAGTTATCCCATAGAATGATCTTATCTCCTATTCTTTTCCCGCAATGTTATTTACGCAGCGCATGCCCCTACTATCCTTTGCTCAGTAAGCTTCTCCATTTCCTTTGATTGAATGATTCTTATCTTCTATTCGTAAGATTAAGTCCTGAAAAGGACATCTAGTTTTCAGAATCGTTTACCCCTTTAGCCTACCACGGTGGTTTCTTTTAATCATGTATTGTCCTATCGAAATCTATAAGAATTTGATACCTAACTTTTATCCAATTATGTATTCGACTTGTTACTATCTATA
>Ga0164321_10000051_pt1 | contig 16001 bp, 23 predicted proteins | sample GuaBasSediGuay12_FD_121799 | JGI IMG/M metagenome (GOLD analysis project Ga0164321, IMG submission 121799) | Subseafloor sediment microbial communities from Guaymas Basin, Gulf of California, Mexico - Guay12, Core 4567-28, 21-24 cm | ecosystem: Environmental > Aquatic > Marine > Hydrothermal... | reverse complement strand
GGCTAGGGTTGTGGTCTATTTGACAAGCCGGGCTGTACAGGAAAGGCTTGACGAGGTTTGTGGTCCTGAGCGGTGGCAGAATGTTTTTGAAAAAGGACCAGACAAAGGTGTTCTTTGTGGTATATCTATCCGGGTCGGCAATGAGTGGGTCACAAAGTGGGATGGCGCAGAAAATACAAACATACACGCCGTTAAAGGCGGCCTTTCTGACTCCATGAAGAGAGCCGCTATTCAATGGGGAATAGGCAGGTATTTATATAATATTCATGAAGGATTTGCTGAATTTACTGAAACGAAGCATTCTGCCAGATATAGCACAACAATAGCCAAAGGCAATAAAACATATTTCCACTGGAATCCTCCACCTTTGCCAGCTTGGGCTAAGCCGTCATCAGAAACAATTACCATTTTTCAGCGCACCAATATTGAAGAGTTAATGTCTGGATTTGGACTGACGGAAGACAGCGTTATAAAAATGCTGACGATGGAAAAGCTGATAGGTATAGAAAAAATAAAAGACATCCTTGCAGATGATTACAATTGGACGGTTTCAGTAATCCAAAGCATGGGCCGAGTTTTAGAGCAGAGGCAGTCAATTGAAAGCAATCGACAGAGCATCAAGGAAGCAACTGACATCAAGCAGGAAGCTTTTTCAAAGTGGGCAGAAGCTCAAAAAGAAGGGTATAAAAACCGGAAATCAAAAGCATCCTTAGATCTTCACCATAAAGCGGTCGGTCAAGGGTTGAAGCAATTTAAAGGGCTTGACACGTCTGAGATATTACAAGAGATAGATGATGTATACGCCAATCGACTAACACAACTTGGAGAGCAAGAAAATGGAGAGTAAAATCGTAGGCCCATTTGATGTAATATCGGCAGGACTGGAAAAACTAAAAGGTGAGGTTGCCATAATTCCAGACGCAAAAACGCCAGCAGGATACAAAGAGCTTTCTGTCAATTTGCGCCGGGTGGTTAAAATCCGCACTGGGCTGGATAAAGAGAGACTGAAACTCACCAAAGGCTTGCGTGATGAGCAGGCTAAAATCAACGCCGAAGCCAAGAGAATTACGGCAATACTGGTTGAGATCGAGTCTCCAATGGCAGCAGTTAAAAAGGATATTGACGAAGCGGCAGCCAAAATTAAAGCCGCCCGGATCGCTGAGACTCAAGAGAAGATCGGCGAAATCCGGTCTGCTGTTGAGGCGGGGAAGGGTAAAACATCGTCTTTCATAGAAAATCTCATCGTAACAATTGATGCGGTCGATACTGAGACAGGGTTTTACGAACTGACCGGGGAAGCTGTCCAAGCCAGAACAGATACATTAATTGAGCTTAACCGTATGCTTTCCGAGCGTTTGAGCTTTGAGAGCGCAGAGATTGAGCGCAAAAAAGCAGATGAGGCCAGACATAAAATAGAAGAACTGGCCCGGATTGATCGTGAAGATGCAGCACAAAAAGAGGCATCAGCGGCGCAAGAAATAAAGGACTTGAAAGCACAACTTGCGGAGCAGGTTAAAAAAATTCAGGCCAATCAAAAAAAAGAGGAAGAAAGAAGGCTGGCAGTGCTGGCAGATCGGGAGGGCAAAGGAAAAGCGAAAGAAGGCGAAGCGGAAAACAAAACCGCCACGGAAATATTAGAAAGGAAATTAAAAGAAGCCTTCAAGGAACATGTCGCAAAAGACTTTCTGAAAGAACATGATGACCGGGTTATTGAAGGGCTAGCAGGCGTTGACCCCAACAAATGGGAGCAAGACCTAAAACAGATCAGCAGAGAGGTGGAGGGGTCACAAGTTATTGTTCCAGACTACGGACATCACGGCTTTACTGAGCCTTCAGACGAAACCTTTGCCGGTCAGCACTGCCCTGAATCATCAATCTCAACAATGGTTGATACAGATCAAAAATTCAACTTCTTGAATATGTATTTTGATGGGGCTGATATTGCTGCTGTTGCTGATGGATCGAATTTAAAATTGACATTATCCAGGGAATAGCCAGTTATTTCCAAAACGGAAACAACTCGTAGCTGGCCCGTTAAATAAAACCACAAAGGAGAATCGTCATGACCAGAACATTATCCATACCATCAGGCGAATGGGGTTGTGGTGATAGCATTCAAGAGGGGTGCGGGTGGGTCGGAGACAAAACAAAAGATTGCTGCATTCATTGTGATTTTATCGGTTATTTTAATGATGATTTTTGCCCTGAATGTGCAGAAAACTATGATGGCGACCAGCAAGCTTGCCCGGAATGCGAGAAAGAAGCAGGTCTACGACCATCAGTCGAATACGAAGGTGTAGAGGCTTGGATTGCTGGCGAATATTTAATCCAAAACCCATACGATGCTGAAGGCAACAGAGACTACGAAATATGGGAAGCGGCATGGGAATGGGCAGATAATCATTATCAGGCAAAGGCGGCTTAGTCGCCGCAAAGGAGGGTCACAGTATGAATATAGATTTTGGAGTGATGGCCCCACCACTGCATGTACAACTTAACTGCCGCCCTAAAAAAGTGGAGAAGCAGCACAACGACAATACAGCTATCAACCGGCTGTGCGTCCGAGGACTGCTGACAGAGGCGGAAACAAGGAACGCCAGAAAGCGGTTGGTGAAAAATTTAGAGACGATTTTAAACGCCAAGTAGGAGCGAAAGTTGAACGTAATAGAGATGGTCCAGACTCAACTAAAAGCCAACAACATGGACGGGCTTTATAGCTCAGACCAGGAATGTGGCTGCTTGTTGGGTGATGATTTTGCGCCGTGCGGCGGGGTTCTTGATTACTCAGGGCCGTATCACGATTGTGTGGCTGGGGTAAATATACCTTCACCGGATTCAGAAAGCGACTTCTGGGTGAGCAGCCCAGACAAGGCGTTAGAAAATTGGCCTAAGTGTAATGGGTGTGATGGGGTAGGAGCTATTGAAGATGCAAATCTAACCATAAAAAACTGCACCCCGTGTCTTGGTACCGGTCATTTTGTGCGGAACGATAAAGATTATTTGTTGATCCAGAAACTATTAAGAGATTCAGCTAAACAACGCTCCAAATAGGAGCGGAAAAGAACACTTTGACCTAAGCTAAAAAGAGTGTTATTTTTGGCATGCCAAATTAAGAGGAGAATTGCTATGGGGATCAATCCGAAAGACTTGCTAGAACACGTTATCCGTCCAGCATGCAATATTTTAGACATGCAGAGCGACGCGGCTGATATGCTGCTTCTCGGAACGTGCGCCGCAGAAAGTGCTTGCGGTCGATATTTAAAGCAGATCGGAGGCGGCCCGGCCCTTGGCATCTTCCAGATGGAGCCAGACACATACAAGGACATCTGGCGCAACTACATCTCTTTCAGGCCAGAGATAAAGCAAAAACTCTCCCTTTATTGGCCTGTAGAGCCTGCCCCAGAGAAAATGAAAACCGAGTTAATATTTGCGGCTGTAATGTGCAGAATACACTATCGGCGCGTGCCCCACCCTCTGCCAGACTCCCTTGATTTAAGGGGTCTGGCTCGATATTGGAAAAAACACTATAATAGTGACCTTGGCGCGGGCGAGATTGAGCATTTTGAGGGCGCACTATTCAAGACAGGGGAGATGTAATGTGCTGTTTTCCAGAAAATCAAAATAAACCAAAATTTGCATGGTGGTTGCTGGTTCCCGGTATCGTAGCCGTCTTTTGTCTGGCAGTAATTTTTATAGGGGTGTGAAATGGGGTTTCTCGGTAGACTGTTTGGCACTGATGCAGCGATAAAAGAAGGCATGGGCATGATCCGGGATGTGGGAGATTCTTTATTCTACACTGACGAAGAGCGGGCAGAAGATGGTAAGGCTGACCGGTCAGAAGGTCGTAAGATGCTTATCGAATGGGTCAAGGCAAGCCAGGGACAGAATCTGTCTAGGCGGATCATAGCGTTATCGGTTACTGGTACATGGCTCAGTCAGATAGTTATTGCTCAAATCCTATCCGTGGCATCAATATGGTCTGATAATCCAGAGTCGTTAATCAAAGCTGTTGACATCCTCAATAATGGTGCCGACAAGATGGATGGCCCTGTAATGCTTGTCATGGGCTTTTATTACGCCGCGCCCCATATGGCCAAATTTGTCAATGCTTGGGCGGAAGGAAGAAAAGGCAGAGGCAATGGATGATTATGGCGATGAATGCAAGCCTTCGTCTGGAGGTCATGAGCAGGCTATGCTCCTTGGAAGCTTAAAGCAGTCGAGGGCATCCCATGAGCGAGATATTGACGCTTTATTTAAAGTCAGAGACGACAATCAGGTCGTATTAAAGGCCATCCAGCAGGACGTGTCAGATTACAGGGTCAACCTAGAAAAAGACCTTGGGGAAATTAGGAAGAACGTTGCGGAAATGGCCACAGCAATGAAAGTATGTGCAGTAGAACAGAAAAAAAGACAGTCAAATCCAGACCAGAGGCAGGATGATATTGAGCGAGGCCGCAACCGTGAGAGATGGAAAATAGTTGCTTGGGGTGTGGGTTTTGCAACAGTCCTTGCAGGATATGTTTTTAAAAAAATCATAGAGTGACGGCATTAAAAATTCAGAAAAGCACGGCGGGGCTTGTTAGTCGGTGAGTGAAGCCCTAGATAACAAATGGCGGTGCATTCACGTCAACCCCTTGGCAGTTGAGGCCGGGCCAGCTCTCCATAGCTACTCCTGTCCGGTGACTCAACACTTTAAAAGGCGATTATGAGAAGTAATTTACAAGAAGCTTTAGCAGATGTTAAGGTTGACAAGTCAGGAAAAATCAGCGACAATCAAAGAGTTGCGTTTGATACTGTAGATAAATACTGCTGCGGTCGCTGCGGTGAATGCGAGCCGCCCAAATACCTTGACCATGAGAGTGATTTAGATGTTTGATTAATAATTTTTAACAAAGGAGGAAGTTCCAAAGATGAAGTATCGATTTAGTTTCATGTTCATGATTGTTGCGTTGGCATCGGCAATGAGTTTAGCAGCCCCAAGTGGTGCAGTTGCAAGCCAAGCCCCGTCAATTTCGGGGGATTGGGATTATGCTACCGCCTTGGTTGGTGTAGCCACACCTCTTGCCGGTGATTCTGGTTTGGATGGCGGATCAGTAGCTGCCACCATTGATCTTACAGATAGTATGGCAGGACCCTATAGCTATCCTGAATGCATGGCATGCAATGTTCCTACTGATGGTAATACACTTACCGCTAGCGGGGTGGCCTCTGTGGTGCCAGGCGGTAGGGCAGCAGACAAAATAGCTAGCTAATATACTACCCTGGATGGGGCAGAAAAAAAGGCCACATATTTATTGTATGCGGCCTTTTTGTTTGTTATAATACAAGAATCAACAATAAACTAAAAATTCTAATCAGACAGGCAAGACCATGGCATTTAAAATCACAGCTACAGCATTATCAGTTACCGTTTGGACATTCATGGTTGTTGGCGGATTGGGCACTTTTAGTTTAGCGGTGCTTGCCCAGGCATCATGAGCGATATAAGCCGGGATTCACTCTTTTAATTGAAGCAGTTAAGCGAGATGTTTTAAGGAAGACATAGAATCCCCGTTTATTTGGAAAATGGCGAAAAAATAAAGATTAAATAAATCGCTAAGTTAGTTAACTTCTCTCAGTAGCGAAACACAACAGAAACAAGACCCGGCAAGGCTATGATTATCAACCTCAAATAGCCGGGTTACTTATAGGGCTATCACATGGCAAAACTTCAACACGAAGAATGGCCCACAGAAAAGTTGATTGACTACGCTCGGAATCCAAGAGACAACGACGGCGCAGTTGACCGGATGTGCGCAAACATACGCGAGTTTGGATTTCTTGTGCCTGTCGTGGCTAAATCAGACGGCTCTGTAGTTGATGGCCATTTAAGACTGAAAGCAGCGAGAAAACTCAATCTCGAAACTGTCCCGGTAGTTTTAGCTGATAATCTCACCGACATACAAATTAAAGCCTTTCGTTTGGCCGTGAATAAAGCATCAGAATGGGCTTTATGGAATGACGAACTCCTGACATTAGAGCTTGAAGAACTAGACGAAGCCGGTTTTGAATTGGACCTGCTCGGATTTGATGAAGATGAGCTTGACGAATTAATGCAGGATGACGAGCCCAACTCCGAAGGGTTGACCGATGAGGATTCAGTTCCTGAAGTGCCGGAGAAGCCTGTCAGTCAGTTAGGGGATATTTGGATTCTTGGCAATCACCGCTTGATGTGTGGCGACTCCACCGATGCTGGTAGCGTGGCTTTGCTTATGGATGGCATTAAGGTCGATATGGTATATTGCGATCCTCCTTATGGAATGCAACTAGAGGCCGATTATTCATCATATACCGGAAGCGGCAACAGTAAGCGGCATGGCTTGGATGCAAAAAAACACGACAATGTAAAAGGGGATCATTCGGATTTTTCCCCAAAACTAATAAAGACAATTTTTGAAAATTTCAGCGAGTGCAAAGAGATGTTTTTATGGGGAGGTGATTATTATGCAGAATTATTGCAAGGTAAAAATGAAGGATCTTGGGTTGTTTGGGACAAAACCGGGGGCCATGAGTCGTTAGTTAATGCGGGATTTTCAAGCAACTTTGAGCTATGCTGGAGCAAGGTAAAGCATAAAAGAGTCATTGCGCCAATCACATACAAAGGCGTTGCAGGAATGAAGAAAGAAGACGGTAAAAGGGTCCATCCAACACAAAAGCCAGTAGGGCTGGCAGAGTGGTTCTTTGACGAATGGGGCGGAAAAACAAAAACAGTAGTGGATTTATATCTAGGTTCTGGATCAACACTGTTAGCATGCGAGAAAACAAACCGTCACTGTTACGGGATGGAGTTAGACCCAAGATACTGCGATATTGTGATTTCAAGGTTTCAAGACTTCACCGGAACCAGCGCAACCCTTGAAGGCACAGACAAGAGATTCAGCACGATAGCCGAGGAACGCAATGGCAACACCTAAGAAGAAAAGAACCCGACCAAAATACAATTGGTCAAAGATCCGGGCCATGTGGGAGTCTGGGGATAGCTCTTTTGCGATTGCCGCAAAAAGAAACATGCCTTCTCACGTGGCTATTAATAAGCATGTGAAGGCAGAAGAGTGGACACGTAACTTAAACGAAGTAATTCAGAAAAAAGTTACAGAGAAAGTTACAGGCATAGTTACAGAGTCAGACAGCAAAGAAAGAGCGGATTTAATAGACAAGGAATCAACCAAGCGAGCCGCCATTGAATTACGCCACCGGGACGAGCCAGGCCATGTAAGGTCACTACTCTATAAAGGCATGAAAGCTCAAAAGGATGCTGTGAAGGTCGCTGAAAAAAGGTTGGCCCAGGAGGATTTAAAAGCGGCCAAATTGTCAATGGAGATCATGAAAGGCATTCAAGAGATGGAGCGCAAATCATACAGGCTTGACACGCCCTCTGATAACGGCGGCTCAAACACTCAAGGCGGCGACTTGTCAGACGATAAAGCCGACGCACTAATGGCAGTTCTTTCTCGGTAATGGTATGGCCTCCTGACTTTGTAGCGGAAGAAAAGCGGCGGGGCTACATTCGGCAGATCATTAAGTCAACCAAAAACCCGCGACAATACTGCTCAAAGATCTATTCCAATGATCCTGCCAGATTTATCAACGATTGGTCTATAACATACGACCCCCGCAATTCATCTCGAAAAGATGCCAACGGGCAAAAGCTCCCTCTAAAAATGCCATTCATGCTTTTTAAGCGACAAGTTGAATTGGTGGAGTTTTTAAGATCCTGTATTGAGGATGAAGAGTCCGGCCTGATTGAAAAAGCTCGAGACATGGGTGCAACCTGGGTCTGTTGCGCCTTTTCTGTTTGGCTCTGGCTTTACGGGAACGGCTCAGCTATCGGGTGGGGGTCCAGAAAACAAGAGCTTGTTGACCGGATCGGGGACCCAAAATCAATCTTTGACAAAATGCGGAAGATTATAGACGAACTCCCCTCCTATATTTTGCCAGTTGGATATGACCGGAAAAAGCACACCGGTTTTATGAAGATCGTAAACCAAGACAATGACGGGTCAATCACTGGAGAAGCAGGGGACAATATTGGAAGGGGTGGCAGAACCTCAATATATTTTTTAGATGAAGCCGCTCACCTTGAAAGGCCGGAACTGATAGAGGCTGCGCTTGGGGATAATACTGATGTCAAGATTGATATTTCATCAGTCAACGGTCCCGGCAATGTTTTCTACCGGGCCAGGCATAGCGGAGCGGTCCGGGTTTTCATTATGGATTGGTCTGACCATCCAGGGAAAACTCAGTCATGGTACGATAAGAGAAAAGAAAAAGCAGAGTCCATGGGATTGACCCATCTGTTTTCCCAGGAAATTGACCGGGACTACACCAGCGCAGTCGAGGGGGTATTGATTCCTGGCGCTTGGGTTGTTGCTTCGGTAGATGCGCATAAGAAGTTGGGCTTTGGTCCTGAAGGCTCAAAAATTGCCGGGTTTGATGTTATGGATCAGGGTGGCGATCTTAATTCGGTCGTGATCCTTCATGGTTCGGTGGTAGCCCATGTTAAATCATGGGGCGGATCGTTGAATACCGATCCAATGGACCACACAATAACCGCCATAGATGAGTGTGAGCCGTTCGGTGTCGAAGAAATAAGGTATGATTCAGTTGGTGTTGGAGCTGGGGCAAGGGCAGCAGCCAAGAGGGTTAAAACCAAAATCCGCATGATTGCATACACCGGGGCAGGAAAGGTATACAAGCCGGACAGGATCTACGCTCTAGGCAAAACAAACGGCAATATGTTTGCCAACGCCAAGGCTCAGGATTGGTGGAGATTGCGGGACAGATTTCTTGCCACATACAACGCCATTGTCAAAGGAAAAGAAGTAGATTATAGTGAACTGATTTCAATTCCATCCGATTTACCAAGGCGATTTGAACTTATGGCCCAATTATCACAGGTGACTAAAGATAAGACTACGGCGGGTAAGATTATCATTGATAAAACTCCTGATGGTGTGAAGTCTCCAGATGACGCAGACGCTCTAGTTATGGCAAACGCATTCCCAGGAAGGTCAAATAATAGGCTGGCAGGCTGGTAGATGGCTATGTTAGACGGTAGAGCAAGAATAATATGGGGTGAGCCAACCGACAACGAAAATATTTCAATTATTAAAAGAGCATGGGAAATATCAGATAAAGGGCAGCACAGTCATTTTTTCTCAAAAATAGTAAATAGATGCCATGAGAAGGCCGAGGCTGTAGTAAGGTTTTTCGATGGACTGGAAAGGGTTGACGGGATTTTCCTTAATTGCTGGCATTCATGGATTGCTTATGAATCCCCTGATTACATCCTTGATGTTGCGCCAAATAATATCGGCATAAACGAGTGGGCAACAAATATTGAGGCAGGTCATTATGTTGGATTGTTGTATCACAAAAAACCACTCATCTCTGAGATTGTTCTTTGTGAGGACGTTTTAATGTATTTAGATGTCTGCCTGCAAATAGCGGCAAGAGAGTATCAATAAGCCATGTAGTGCCGTTTTTTGACAGGCTCACCGGACGGCAACAAGAAGAGTAACCGATAAATGCCAACATCAAACCCAACTGGAACCATAGCCATTGAAAAAGCTTGGATGGCTGAGATAAGAAAGAGGTTCAACGCTTTAACCAGAGAGTACAGCAGGATTTTACGAGAAGTGTCTGGTATGCCTAATGCTGAACGCCGGGTTATGCTTAACAAGGCTTTTTTGTTTGATGAGCAGCAGGCATTAAGATTGGCGGCGGTTTTGAGTAGCCGGGTAACACAGCTAATCGTTGGCCCGCCACCAGACTGGCAAAGAAAGTATATTTTACAGAGCTATTTGGCAGGACTGCAAAGAACGACTGAATCTATAGCCAGACAAGGCGTTGATCTTGGCTTGATTGGGCAGATTGAGCTATCAAGGACAGATGAGCTATTGGCATTGACGGCAACCCCCAGCTTAGGATTAGGGGCAGCAGGAATAACGCTTGGCACAGCATCGACCCTGGCACCGATTCATCAATCAGCTTTGGAGTTTCTTTATACAAGGGCTTTTGACTCGCTCCAAAATATTGACGCTGACATGTCCCGGAGTCTCCAGCAGATATTGAATGAATCAGCATCTCAAGGGTGGGGCATAAGAAAAACAGCCAAGGAGATCAACACCACCATCAGGTTAGGACCGAACCAGCGAGGGGTTGCCGGGGAGAATAGAGCCTTCTTGATTGCCCGGACGGAAAACGCACAGGCATTTCAAAGAGCAGCGGCCAACAAGGTTGATGAGGTGAATGTTGGCCGAGGAAAAGACGAAGAGATCATGTTGAAATGGGTTGATGCTGGAGATTCTAAAGTTAGGACTTTACACGCCGGGTGGGATGGTGATATTATGGATAGTCAGGAGGCCCGACGCAGAATCGCTGTGAATCCATTTAATTGCAGATGTGCGTTGGTTCCGGTTGTTCCTGGTTTTGAGCCACTGAAAAAAAAGAGGGCTGCATGAGTAAAGAAATCTACATGATCAACAGCCGGTCAATTGGCAATGTTCGCACCGAGCCAATCAATGGCCGTGATCATTTAGTAGTTGAGATGATGCCTATTCGTGGCGATACCTCTATGCGCGGCGTGATGTATGATGATGCTGTCTTGACATCAAGCTTTACACAGCTAAATAATGCAATAGGCATTGCTGGACACCCCGCATTAGCGGAGATGCCAGCAACAAGACCTTCAACCGCTCAAAAGTATGGTTTCGGTGCTTTTTTACTGAATGCAAAAAAAACCGACAAGAGAGTTTTTGCTGATTTGGCTATCGACGTTTCAATTGCTGAATCGTCAAGCAAGGGTAAGGAGATCATGGCCCGGATGAGCAGCGGGGATGTGATCGAAGTATCGACCGGGGTTTATATTGACTCAGTAGCCATGAATGGTACTGATGATTTTGGCGAACCATATCAAAGAAAAGCAACGAGCATGAGGTTTGACCACGTTGCTATTTTGGATGCTGGAGTTGCAGCAGCAGGAAAACACGCAGGGACCGCCATGCTAAACGAGGCGGCATACACTAATGAAGGAATTTCAAAGGATGAACCAATGACCGAAACTGAGAAAGCGAAAATGGCCGAATTAGAGGCGCAAGTTGTCGCTCTCAATTCCGGTGTTGACGAAAAAATTAAACTGGCAAAAGCAGAAGGTCGGGCCGAAGCGGAGCAAGAGGCTAAAATCAAACTGAACGAAGCCGAGGCTGCTTTGAATGCCGAAGGGCTGAAAGAGTTCAAAGCCGCTGAGCCTGAGTTCAAAGAGTTTCAAAAAGCCAAGGCTGATGCGCATGCAAAAGCGGTAACTGGCGTTGTTGCTCTGAATTGTGGCTTAACAGAGGCCACAGCAAAGATTATGCCCGTTGTTGAGCTTGAGGCAATGCTAAACGCAGCCAAGACAACCGGCAAGCTTGGTTCTGCTCCAAAACCAAAATCTCACGCCACTCCACACGTAACCCTGGATTAAAGAGGTAATTATGTCTGAGAAAAAAGCTATACAATTAATTTCGGGGGAATCGGGCGCACCTGTTGTGCGTGAGATTGACGCCGGAGCGTCCGGGATTACTCCTGGTCATCTTTTAACAATCGGTGCATCATCTGCCGTGGTTCATGCCTCTTCAGGGGTTAAGACTCCCCCGGTGTTTGCGCTTGAAAATATGGTTGTCGCTGGCACTATTGACGATGCCTACACCAGCGGCGACACATTGAGCTATGGACGGTTCAGCAGCGGTCAAGAGGTTAATGCCTTGGTTGCTATCGGCACCGCAGCCATTGCTCTGAATGATTACGTTGCATCAAGTGGCGATGGAACTTTGGTTACAGTAACGCCAGCCGCAGCCGCAGCAGTTACCATTGTTGGTGAGGCGGACGCAAATGGTACTTTATTGTTTACCGCCAACGATGCCGGATCTGATGGCAATGATCTTGAAATTGTCTTGAATGATGCCGCTATCCTGACTGCTGTTGCAGCATCCGTTACGGTAACGGGTGAGGCTGATGTGGACGGCTCTGTTTTATTCACCGCCAATGATGCAGGCACCGACGGTAACGATATTGAAATTGTCCTGGTTGATGCAGGTACAGGCGGCATCGTGGTTGATGGATTGACCATCACTATCACCCCAGACACCGGAACGAATACAGCGACCGGTGTTGTTGCCCTTGTCGCTGGCAGTGTTGCTGCTTCAAATCTGATAACGGCCACTTTGCCAGGAACCGGAGCAACTGAGCCAGGGACAAGCGCAAGCTCGCCATTAGTCGGCGGCTTGGAAGCGGTTGAGGGTGTGGTGGTTGACGGACTGACTATAACAATCACACCAGCTACCGGCTCAAATACGGCAACAGATGTGATTGCTCAAGTAGCGGCAAGCGTGGCGGCATCCAACCTGATTACCGCAACCGCTCCAGGCACAGGAGCGACGGAGCCGGGAACGAGTGCAAGCTCTCCTTTGGTAGATGGCACTGATTTGGGTTCAGGCGTGATTGGCGTTGCGCTTGAGGCTGTTGACAATTCTGCTGGTTCGGCTCTTGCCCGGATCGCAATTAGCATAGATTAAGGGGTTTTACCATGGGAAAGGTTAATTTTTCAACAGCATCCCGCCGCCATTATTGGGAGCAATTCCAGGCAAACCGGGCAATTAACATCACTCAAGGCGGGATCAAGCTTCCCCCTGGGTTGGTCGTGGTTGAGAAGGATAAAGCAAATGTTGCATTCAACTCCATGGAGGATTTTCAAGCATCCTCTATTGAACTGAATGCTGACCGCACGTTGCGTTATGATGATCATATTGCCATTCGTGACAAGATTATCGAAATCCGCAAATCAAATCTGTTCGCGGCTGATGATCTGGTGTCGGCTGGCTTGTCGGTCCCTCATGAGATGGGCAATCAATACGCACAGATCGAAAACATGTCAGATCTGAATGACGATGCGGTTACCGAGATGAACCCCAAAACAACCGACAATGACGGGCTGGTTTTTGATCAGACCATTATGCCGGTTCCTGTGACTCACAAAACAGCAATCATCGGCTGGAGACAGCAGGGCTTTGCCTACTTGCGTGACAAACTGGTAACGAGCTTGGTGGATCGGGTATCCCGTAAACTTGAGTCGAATATCTTTAACGGCTCTGGCATTACCGTTACCGATAAAGGCTTGACCGGCATCACTTATGGCTATCTCACCCTGCCAAATCGCTCTACCGGTACAATCTCCGACTGGACCAATTCGGCCAACGTCGATTCAATTATTCCCGAGTTCCGGGAAGAGTTGGGCGAGATGTGGTCCGAGCAGTTCATAGAAGCTACCGGAACCATCCAGGTTTATGTATCACGGGCATTGTATGCCGTATTGATGCAGCAGACCTATACCGATGGCAATGTGACAGCAAACATCCTTGCCACAATGGAAGCAGAGGCAATGGTTCGCGGTGTTCGTCCTTCTGACCAGCTGACTGGTTCTGCGGTTATCATGGTAGAAATGGCAGCCCGGAGCGTTGAGCTTTACAACGGCGGCGACATCACGGTCTTTCCTTGGATGGAAAGCCAAAGCCCGTTTGCCGATTTTAACCTGACTGGTTTTGCAGCGCAGCAAATGCATCTGCAAGAAGACCGGAACGGAACAACCGGTGTTCGTCACTTGACGGTATAAGGGGGATGTTATGGCACAACCAAGTAAAGCAAAAATGATCAAGGTCCACGTTGACCGGGATATTAAGCTAGACAAAAAACCACATGTTCGTGGTGATGTGGTCGAAGTGTCTGAGGTTCGTCTGGCGAATTTGACCAACAAAGTAACCCGGCTGGATGACTATCTTAGAAAGCACCCTTTCGCAGCCAAGCTGTATGAGGCGGCGCAAAAGCCAGCACCAAAAGTTCCTGGTAAATAATGCCAAGGACAAACGACACGCTGGTTAGAGCGATAATCACAACCACGGTAGCCGATACTGCACCATATATCAGTGCGGCAAATATCGTGGTTGACGCTCTTTCCAGTTCGTCGTGTGGGTCCGGGCTGGTTGACGATACGCTGACCAAGATTGAAACCTGGCTATCTGCCCACATAATATCAACATCGGGTGTGCAGACTGAGCAGCAGATCAAGAGCGAAAAATTTGAAGGGGCCAGTAAAACATTTAATAGCCAAATGACGGGCCATGGCGTAATGGGTTCGTCATACGGGCAAACAGCAAACCTTTTGTCAGGTGGATGTTTGGCAAAAATGGATTTAAAGAAATCCTCGGTGGTGTTCTTTTGAGTGCCACAAATTTACCAGAGGTTGCCACGTACTGGATTGCTGACAGCGTAGGCGGTGCGGGCGCAAAGACATTTGCAGTAGGGGTCACGACAGCAGCAAGACATAAAGACGCAACGATCGAACTATCAGAACGTCCAGGCAAGCAGGATGTTTCAAAGCGGGTTTACTACACGAAGGTAGTTTTATCGGTTGGAGATTATATTGCATTGGGGGATTTTTCGGGAGATGCTGACCCGTCAACTGATGCGAAAGAGGTTTTGCAAATCCGGCATAACCCGACCATGAGCGATCTGGTAAAGATCTTTGTATAATGGCGAACACAACCGGAAAAGAAGCGCGGGAGATGTTAGAGAAAGCACTGAAAGGGGTTCGGGTTAGCGAGTTAAAAGCCTTGGAGGAGTCGGCTATGGCTATCCAGGCAGAATCCATGCAACGCACACCGATTGAATTTGGGTCATTACGCCGGAGTGCGTTTACCGATTCAGGGTGGACACGTAGCGGGGCGCAAGCGGTGGCTGGTTACACTGCTAAATATGCAGCTTGGGTTCATGAGATGGTAAAAGAGTCTCTCAGAGGAATAAAGAGAACCGGGAAAAAAGCGATCGGCAGATATTGGGACGGCGGCCGGTCAAAATTTTTGGAGTCTGCTGGCGATGATCTGAAACCGCAAATTCTAAGATTTATCAAAAAAAGGCTAAAGCGTTGAGTAATCTTATTTCTCAGGACATAGCCCGATATTTAGCTGATAACGGATTCGGAACGCTCGACACTGATATAAACCGTGTAGTTTGGAATGACAGAGAAAGTAAGCAGTTGCTGATTACTGATACCGGCGGGTCTGGATCGGATTTGCCAGAACTGTATGCAAGCCTAAAGTTCCAAATTCTGTCAAGAGGCGAAAAACACAAAGCGGCAGATTTGCCAGGAATCGCATTAAACGCAGTACATGATTTTTTGGCAAAAGCAGGGCCAGTAACAATAAATGGGTGTGCTTATGGCGGTTTTTTCCCTATAGCCCCACCCTTTGCGTTGGGACCGGACGAAAACGACAGATACATTTATACATGCAATTTCTCAACAAATAGGGGTTTATAATGACTTGCGAACAAACTACAATACCGGGATTGTCTCAAGTCCTTTTAGTTCGGAATGATGACAACACCGACTGGCTTATTCAAGGGGGTATGACTGATTCAGATGTTGGGTCGGAACATAACCTGTCGGACATCACGTCTCTTTCAACGATTGGAGATTACATCGAGCAGGCATCGACCGGGTTTAAAACGCTATCAATCAGCATAAATGGCGTAGTAGACCTAAGAGAGGGCCAGCTCCATAAGGCGTCAGGGTATGTTATTGCGGCAGCGACGAAGCTGTCAGAAATAAACGAAACAAAGAGTGGTTGCCATGCGTTTAAGCTGTTAAATCTGGTAACTGGAAAATCAAGGGCTGGCAATTTCACTGTGTCGGCTTATAATGAAACAGGTAGTTCTACTGAGGTAATGAAATTCTCAGCCACACTCACACTAAGAAGCGACTTTGAATCGAATTAAGGAGTATAATTGATGGCACTTTTGACCGTAGTAAATATTGATAATGATGGTGTTGACCCTGCAACGGGTTTGGTGGCAGCGGCGGCTGGTGGCGACACTTTCCGTCGGGCTGGTGGCATGTTTGTGATGGCTCGGAATACCGACTCCTCCACAGC
>Ga0164321_10000050_pt1 | contig 16067 bp, 15 predicted proteins | sample GuaBasSediGuay12_FD_121799 | JGI IMG/M metagenome (GOLD analysis project Ga0164321, IMG submission 121799) | Subseafloor sediment microbial communities from Guaymas Basin, Gulf of California, Mexico - Guay12, Core 4567-28, 21-24 cm | ecosystem: Environmental > Aquatic > Marine > Hydrothermal... | reverse complement strand
TAACCCCTTGATTTTATTTGGCTGAGGGACCAGGATTCGAACCTGGATTAACGGGGCCAGAACCCGTCGTCCTGCCGTTAGACGATCCCTCAATGGATTTTAATTCTCAGATACACAAAACCACAATGTGAGTCAAGATAAAACTGAGTGCTCAGACAGTTCAGACCGCTTTTCCTCCGCTTGGCCAGGAATCAATAAAAACGCGCTGCAATACAGCTTCAGGTAATATGTCCACCATACCTTATTCTGCGCTTCCCTCTGGATAAATAAAAACATTTTACTTGCGGCAATAGAATTAGTATTAGTCATGAGTAAAACAGATCAAACATTTTTTATCCTGCACGTTCATGTTTGAATAGTAAACGATCTTTAAATAACACAATTTTTTCAAGTCAGAGAAAGTATGGAGCTGATTTGGGAATTATTTATTTAATGAAAACCACTATTTAAGAAACATAAATGCCCATTTATAGGCATGGAACAGTTAGTGGCAGAAATATTGAAAAACAAAAAATGTTTATGAAAACCCTTGACAATCTTTTTTGTTTAAATTACTACAATCTCAATTTTAATCAGGATGGTTGCTCGATTATAATTAAACAATCTATTCAAGTAGTTATAAAATAATATTACTTGTGGCTTTGTCGAAACACAAGAAATCTAAGTTAAAGTGGGATAAACAATTTTCGTAACCGTTCACAGTTCAAAGGTTCAGGGGTTCAAGGTTCCATTCTCGTTCCCGGACTGCATTTGGGATGCGTATTTACGAGAAAAGCGTCAGTTTCGTCAGGCCTAATCCAATATTTTAAGCCCAATTGGCAATTACTTGGGAAAATGAACATTTGTAAAAAGGACTTCGGATCTTCAACGCCTTCTTTAACCTTAACCCTGAACGTTGAACCTTGAACCCGTGAACGCCTACCAATTTTCAAAGGTTTCACAGTAAGGATGAAATAGATGACAACATCTGTAAACAAAGCAGAACCTGTACTCAAAGGATTGGATTCCGAGTCGAGGCAGATGGTCATAGAGACGGTCAGACAACTAAAGAACCGTCTCCTTACCCGTGAAAAAATTCTTGAATATGACAAAAATGAATTTTTCCCGGAAGAGGCTATCCGCGAAATGCTTGGTCCTGACATCGGCCTGCAGCTCCTTTTTATCTCTGAAGATTTTGGCGGGATGGGGGGTGGTGCCCGAGACTGCTGCGCGGTGATCCGTGAAATGTGTAAGATATGTTTAGGGATAGGCACAGCTTTTTTTGCAATCCAACTCGGTGCCGAACCGATAATTGTAGGAGGTACTGAGGAGCAGAAAACAAAATGGCTTGGTAAAATTTCAGAAGGTAATTGCCTTGTTGCTTATGCTGTGACAGAACCCGGCGCCGGCAGCAATCTTGCTGCATTAAAGACCAAGGCTGACCCTGTAAAAAATGATGCCGGTGAAGTCACAGGGTATACAATTAACGGGACCAAGCAGTTTATCTCCACCGGAGGATATGCTGATTTCATTACCCTGCTTGCCAAAACCACGGAGGGACCCGCATTTTTCGTCGTGGAAAAGGGAACTCCGGGTTTTGTTCAGGGCAGGGGTGAGGAAAAACATGGAATCCGGACTTCAAACACATCTCCTCTGTCTTTCACGGACGTTTTTGTTCCGGCTGAAAATCTCATCGGCGAAGTGCCCGGTATGGGTATGAAGCAGGCCGGCAAGGTTTTCGGATATACCCGGCTGATGGTTGCTGCCATGGCTCTGGGGCCTTGTGAAGCGGCTCTTGAGATCGTGATTCCGTATGCCAAAGAGCGGATTCAGTTCGGATCTCCGCTTTCCGAAAAGCAGGGTTACACTCACAAGCTTGTAGTCCCCCATGCCGTAAGACTCCAGGCAGCAACCGCCTATATGGATGAAATCGCCATCAGATTGGATTCAGGCGAGTCGGACCTTCATGTGGAAGGCTCCATTGCCAAACTGTTTGCCACCGAGTCTGCCAACAAGGCTGCCGATGATGCCATCCAGGCACTTGGCGGTTATGGCTATATAGCCGAGTTTGAGGTGGAAAAGATCAAACGAGATGTAAAAATCACCTGTATCTATGAGGGGACCAGCGAAATTCAGCAGAGTATTATCAGCACATTCCGATGGAAAGCAACACGCAAAACCAAGGGCGAGTTTTATAAAACCATCCGCCAGGAGATGGAAAAGCTGGATAGTGCTGTAGACGATGCCGGATGTCGGTTTTACGGGCTTGCGGCCGGAGTCTTGAATGAAACCGTTATGTTGGCTCATGACAACCGTCTGATCCGCCTGCAGCATGTTATGTTTACTCTGGCCGATATGATGACCCATGTGGAGGTTGGGGCCAGCATGGCGCGTAAGGCCGTTGCTCTTACAAAAGCCGGTGACTCTGAAGCCGAAAATTTCAAAGCCATGTCGAGGATTTTTGCCGATGAAGTCGTACAACTTGTTTCCCGGAACGCGCTTAAAGTTCTGATGGGTTCTGGTGTATTTGATCAAAAGGCGGCCCATGATTTTATGGAAACAAATTCTTATAGCCAACTTGTTTGCAGCAGTCTAAATGTCATAAACGACATGGACCTGGTTGCGGACATATTGTTTGCGAGGTAATCATGATGGAACAAAAGCAACGTACTGTTGTAATTACGGGAGGTTCAAGAGGTATCGGTAGGGCTATTTGCATATCACTGGCAGCACCGGATACGCATATCTATTTCAACTATTTTTCTCCGAGCGATCCGGCTGCTGAAGCCGCTGCTGCTGCTGAAACAGAAAAACTTGTAGCTGAGGCGGGAGGTTCGGCAGTTAGCAGTAGCGTTAACATTGCCGAAGAAAAAGAAGTTATAAGCTTTTTTGAAGAAATATTAGACAAAACGGGCCGGATAGATGTTCTAGTAAATAACGCAGGTATAACCAAAGACGGTCTTTTAGTACGTATGAAAGAGAAGGACTGGGATGCTGTTTTAAATATTAATTTAAAAGGAGCTTTTATATGCACGAAGATTGTCGCAAAAGCTATGATGAAACAGCGTTATGGTCGTATCATTAATATGGCGTCGGTTGTTGGCGTAACCGGCAATGCGGGGCAGGCAAATTACTCGGCGTCAAAGGCAGGCTTAATTGGACTTACTAAAACAGCTGCTAAAGAACTCGCCCCGCGCGGTATTACGGTAAATGCAATTGCCCCGGGTTTTATAGAAACGGATATGACTGCGTCACTTTCAGAAAAGGCAAGAAATGCAATGTTGGACCAGGTTCCATTAGGAAGGGCGGGACAACCTGAAGATGTTGCAGCGGTTGCTGCTTTTCTGGCTTCTGAAAGTGCATCTTATTTAACTGGTCAGGTAATTCATGTAAGCGGTGGTATGTACATATAAAAGGAGGTACGGAATGTCAATTGAGGATAAAGTAAAAAAGATAATTGCGGAGAAGCTGAGTGTTGATCTTGAAGAGGTTGTGCCGGAGGCGTCTTTTGTGGATGACCTTGGAGCAGATTCACTCGATCTTGTGGAATTAATCATGTCCATGGAAGAAGAGTTTGATATCGACATCCCAGATGAAAAAGCAGAGAAATTGATGACGGTACAAGACGCCATGGATTACATTAATGAACAATAATTTTTTTGAATTATAGCCTATCAGGCGAATTAAAAAATTGGTATCAGTTTAGCCCTTTGAAAAATACCGCATTCATACAATTCGGTTTTTAAAGCGGGTCACCTGAATGCTTATAGGCCTTGTTGTTTTTTTAAAGCAAAAAGAATACAAAAACCGGTATAAATACTTTGGCCGGTAAGGAGACCTTTTGGACAGGCGGGTCGTTATTACAGGTCTGGGGCTTGTAACGCCCCTTGGCATCGGCGTTGAAGAGACGTGGACTGCGCTGTGTGAAGGCAAATCGGGGATAGGCGAGATAACCCGGTTCGATGCATCCGGATTTGACACAAAAATTGCCGGGGAAGTTAAGGATTTTCACCCTGAGGATTTCCTTCCTAAAAAAGAAGCTAAACGCATCCAATCGTTTATAGCTTATGCTGTTGCAGCGTCCCGAATGGCCCTGGAAGATTCCGGGCTGAAAATAGACAAAACCAACGAAAACAGGATTGGTGTTCTTACAGGTTGCGGCCTGGGCGGGCTACAGATGCTTGAACAAACCGCCGCGATATTAAAAAAAAAAGGGCCCAAAAGGGTAAGCCCGTTTTTTATACCCATGATGATAGGGAATATGGCTCCTGGTATGATTTCCATCTATTTAGGTGCCAAGGGGCCCAATGCTTCCATTGCAACCGCATGCGCTGCAGGCACACATGCGATTGGCGATGCATTCAAAATCATCAAAAGAGGCGGTGCTGATGCCATGGTAACCGGTGGTGTGGAGTCTGTTATCACACCCACCTGCATTGCCGGTTTCAATGCCATGAGAGCCCTGTCTGTCCGTAACCATGAACCTGAAAAAGCATCCCGTCCCTTTGACCGTGACCGTGATGGTTTTGTGGTGGGTGAAGGATGCGGAATTCTTATTCTGGAAACACTGGAAGCCGCCTTAAAAAGAGGCGCCAGAATTTATGCTGAAATATGCGGGTATGGCATGAGTGGAGACGGATTCCATATTGCAGCGCCTGCTCCGGATGGCGAAGGTGCTGCCAGATGTATGGCTGCAGCAATTGATGATGCGGGAATTTCATATAACGCCATCGATTATATCAATGCCCACGGTACTTCAACGCAGCTCAATGATGTTTACGAGACAAAAGCCATCAAGTCTGTATTCAAGGAAAAAGCATTATCAGTGGCGGTAAGTTCGACCAAATCGATGACAGGCCACCTTTTAGGTGGTGCCGGTGGAATTGAAACGGTTTTCACAGCACTTACAGTTTTCGAAGGTATTATTCCGCCGACAATAAATCTTGATAATCCAGACCAGGATTGCGATCTTGATTATGTTCCAAACATAGCCCGAAAGACGGATGTCAACACAGCCATGACCAACTCCTTTGGCTTTGGAGGGACAAACGCAGCACTGATACTAAGTAAATACAAGGATCAAGTTTGATAAATTCTCCCCACACTTTTCACATTCCTGTTATGGGAACCGGGTTCTCAATTGACACACCTATTCGTGTTGCACCTTTTGGTATCTCTTCCGTTATTTCACTCGTAGATGATCTCTTGCTCGAAAAAATTCGCAAATATTACACTTCAAAGTACGGCCTTCCTTATGTCAAGATACCAAGAGGCGAGAGGGACAGCCGGGCCAGAAGGATCTCTGCTTACCTGGATAACGTTCATGAGATTGTCTGTAAAAAAATGGAAGAAACAAGAAAGCAGCCTTTCTTCAGAAACAACGACAAAAGTAAATATTTTGAGTTGCTGCCCGAAGAATCGTTTTTGAGGAAAAAATATGAAATACTTCTCAAAATGAAGGCTGGTAATGAAAGAGATGCCCTTGAGAAAGATTTGACATCCAAAATGCAAGCCGGCTCTATTGATGTTAATATCATGGTCACAATAGATAGGACCAATTTTGATGAAAACGGAAATCCTCTCGGTGATGAATTTTGTGATGCCAAAGCCGGACTTAGAGGCTATGCCAACAGTTGCCTGCAATCCAGCATTGTATTTTCAGCGGGTTTTAACCGGCGTTTGTTCAGTTATATGACCAGATTCAAGGATTTCTACAGGGACAAAATGGGTCGGACAAAAAAGCGAATCATCCTCAAAGTCAGCGATTTCCGTTCAGCCATCGTTCAGGGTAAGTTTTTAGCTAAAAAAGGTCTTGAAGTGTATGAATTTCGCATTGAATCAGGGCTAAACTGCGGCGGCCATACCTTCGCTTCCAATGGAATTCTACTGCCTGTTCTTCTCAAGGAATTCAAGGAGAAACGCAAAAGCTTGATGGCGGAGTTTCAACCGTTGATACAAAAGTACTACAAAAAAATGGGATGGGAATATCCAGAATCGGCATTAAATGGCCGGCCCCTTATTACCGTACAGGGAGGAATAGGGATACATGGAGAAGCCCGGAGACTAAAAGAAAATTATAATATAGATCAAACAGGATGGGCCAGTCCTTTTCTACTGGTTCCGGAAGTTACATGTATTGATAACTCTACCCGTGAACTTTTGCGGCAGGCTCAAGAAGATGATCTTTACATGAGCGACGTATCCCCACTCGGAATCCCTTTTAATAATGTGCACAAAACAGGATCTGAAATATGGACCCGAAAAAGGGCGGCGGAAGGGCGGCCCGGTTCTCCCTGCCTTAAGAAAATTCTTGTGGCCAATACAGAATTTACTGAAAAGCCGATTTGTCTCGCTTCACGTGAATATCAGAGGTTGAAGATAAAAGAGATCGACAAAATTGTGATTTCAAATGATGAAAAAGCAAGAATCGGGAAAAAGGTTGTGGAAAAAACCTGTATCTGCCATCATCTGGGGAACGGAGCTCTTATTGCCCTGGGGATTGCCGAAGAAAAAAATTCGCCACAGTCAATATGCCCTGGCCCTAACATTGAATGGTTTAATAAATTTTACACCCTGGAGAAGATGATAGACCATATTTACGGAAGAGGCCCATCCCTGGTTTCAATCAAACGCCCGCATATGTTTGCCAAGGAAATTGTAATGTATGTGGACTATTTTGAAAAGATGGTGACGAATTCTTCTTTAACGTCCGGCGCAATAAAATCCCTAATGGAATTTAAAAACAATCTGGAAGCGGGTCTGGAATTTTGTCTTGAAATTGCTCATAAGCCACCGTACCAGGGGGAAAACCTGTCTTCTATTTCAACCTGTGTGAAACGGGAAAGAGTTCGCCTGCAATCTATTTGCAGTGGTTTTAAAAAAAGGTTGAACTGAAAAAGACATATGGAGATAGATCACTTTTGGCATATTCTCAAAACCGAGCCCGGCTATCGTAGTCCCCTAAAACGTCGTTTTTTTGTGGAAAAATTTCCCTGCTGGGCTACATTCATCTATTACGCCCAGCTTCTGAATATCATCCTGATAGAAAGCCTGACCGCACGCAAAGGAACTTATGGACGCAGGACCTGGGCACGAGGTTCACTGGGTGTTGTTAAAATTGCAGAATCGGCGGGTGGAAGGTTTCATGTGTCAGGGCTTAAAACGCTTTCCGGTCATAAGGGGCCTCTGGTTTATGTTGCTAATCACATGAGCCTGCTCGACACCCTCGTTCTTCCCTGCATTCTCCTTGCATTAAATAGAGTCACATTTGTGGTCAAAGAAGGGCTGCTAAGATACCCTGTTCTCGGCACCATTGTGAAATCGATCAATCCCATCGCCGTTACACGGCAGAATCCCCGGAAAGATTTGAGGCTAGTTTTGAACCAGGGAAAAACATTGATCTCTCAAGGCTGCTCAATCATAATATTCCCCCAGGCCACAAGAAGTGCCGTGTTCGATGCTGCATCTTTTAATTCACTGGGAGTTAAGTTGGCGCGAAGATCCGGCGTGTCTGTGGTCCCGGTTGCATTGAAGACCGATTTTCAGGGTAATGGAAGAATCATCAAAGATATGGGCGCCGTCGACCCCAGGAAAAAATTATATATAAAATTCGGGGAACCGATAAATGTGGAGGGGAGCGGCCAGGTGACGCATCAGCAAGTCGTCAGGTTTATTACGGAAAACCTGACAGCATGGGGTGCAAAGGTTAATCCGAATCCGAATATTTTGTAAGGTCTCGTATCGAGATTTTATACCAGCTTCCGTTTAAATATTCCTTGGGTGAGTGCTTGGGCTATGCATCAGTATCAGGCGGTATCGGCATGGGAACTTTGAAAAACTGGACACCTTCTTCTTTTAACGTCTTTTCTTCTTCCTTTGTACTGACACCTCTAATGTTTCTTGGCCCTGAAACGCCGTAATGCATTTTTAGGGCTTCTTTGGTAAAATCAGTCCCTACATCATCAAAATTTTTCTCAACAAAATCCACGATCTTCCGGCTAATATTTGTAAGATCCTCCTTCTGATCAGAAAAATTTTTTATAGACATAGACGATTTTATTGCAAAAGTCGAAGGCAGCCTGGCAATGGAAGTACTGTTGCAAATCGGGCATGCAATAAGGCCGTTTTTTTCCTGTTCTTCATAAGCCTTTATGTCTTCAAACCAACCCTCAAAGGAGTGGCCGTTGATACATTTCAAATCGTATGCTATCATAAAATTATATCGCCTTTAAAATAGATTGTTTATTTTAAGCTTATCGAGAAGCTATCTTTAATTATCATATCTAACGGTATTTTTAAAGAAATTATTGACAGATTCTATCTTTTCAACACAGAATAATAATATGATGGAAATTAAAACAGACTTTCTGATAATCGGTAGTGGTGTAGCCGGCCTTACCTTTGCCCTTAAGGTGGCTGAGTTTGGTAATGTTGCGTTAGTTACCAAAAAAGGAATCATGGACAGCACCACCACAATGGCACAGGGTGGAATCGCCTCTGTTTTTTCTAAATTTGACTCGTTTGATCTTCACATTCAGGACACCCTTGTTTCCGGGGATGGTCTCTGTAACCGGGATGTTGTGGAAATGGTTGTGAAAAACGGACCTGACAGGATCCGTGAATTGATCGACCTTGGTGTAAATTTCAACTTTAAAGAGAAAGAACGATCCGATTCTGAATCACTTCCTTTTGATACCGACTTTGATTTGGGGCGCGAAGGGGGTCACTCTGAAAAACGTATTGTGCATGCCCATGACATGACCGGAATGGAACTCGAAAGAGTTCTTGTAACACATGTCAAAAACCATGATCGGATTATGCTGTTTGAAAATCACATTGCCGTCGATCTTATTACCATTTCGACACGTATGAAAAGGGGGTTGATCACTACGACCCATGAAGACTATTGCTGTGGAGCATATGTGCTTGACAGACCAACAAATAAGGTCAAAACTTTTTGCGCTAAGATAACACTCCTCGCCACCGGAAGCGCGGGTAAAGTTTATCTTTACACAAGCAATCCTGATATTGCCACAGGAGACGGAATTGCCATGGGATACAGGGCAGGTGCCACGGTGGCCAACCTTGAATTTGTTCAGTTTCATCCCACCTGTCTGTATCACCCGGATGCTAAGAACTTTCTGATTTCAGAGGCCGTAAGGGGTGAAGGGGCGATTCTAATCGATTCTTCCGGTAACGCTTTTATGGAAGAGTATGATTCCCAGAAGGATCTTGCGTGCCGTGACGTGGTTGCTCGTGCTATTGATGCAGAACTCAAGAAAAGCGGGGACGATTCCGTATTTCTCGATGTATCCAACAAAAATACCGATTTCATAAAGGAACGTTTTCCTAATCTATATGAAAAATGTCTCAACTTTGGTTTTGATATGACAAAGGAGCCTCTTCCGGTTGTTCCCGCCGCCCATTACATGTGTGGCGGCATCGCAACCGATATGTTCGGCAGAACAGATTTGCATCGACTGTACGCCATCGGTGAAACCGCTTGTACCGGACTTCATGGGGCCAATAGACTCGCGAGCAACTCTTTGATCGAGGCCCTGGTTTATTCCCATACAGCCTCCAAACAGGCTGTTGAAGATATCGACGTATTCGATTTCAGTTCCACTCCTGACCCTCCGCCATGGGATGAAGTCGGCACAACAGACAGCGATGAAGTCATTATGGTTTCACATAACTGGGATGAGATCCGGAGATTGATGTGGAACTATGTCGGAATCGTCCGATCGGACAAACGATTGGCCAGGGCAAAGCGACGAATTGAAATCATCCAGAAAGAAATTAATGAATATTACTGGAATTTCAGGGTCTCTGCAGATCTCGTTGAGCTTAGAAATATAGCTATAGTGGCTGATCTTATTATCAAATGTGCCAGCCACAGGAAAGAAAGCCGCGGGCTCCACTACAACATTGAATATCCTTATAGGGACGATGCACGATGGCAAAAGGATACTATTATTAGGAGGCCCTTTATGGGATAGGATGTCCAACGAAAATAAATCTTCAATCGAAAATCTTCAATTCTTAAATCCCCATTCCTCGTTGACAAGACCGGTTTTTGTATTACTTTAATAGATTAATAAAACACGGTCCTTTCTTGTAATAAAACTACCTTTAATAAAAGGCATGATTCATGAACCCGAATATTTTATTTGGGTTGCCGATTTGGGAACAAAATGACGACCAAACGAGATTACTACGAGGTTTTAGGCGTAAGCCGTAATGCAGATGATAATGAGTTAAAGGCTAACTACCGCAAGCTTGCCCTGCAATTTCATCCAGATCGAAATTCCGGTAATAAAGAGGCTGAAGAAAAATTCAAAGAGGCTTCAGAGGCTTACGAAGTGCTTCGAGATCCTCAAAAACGGAATATTTATGACCAGTTTGGTCATCAGGGCCTTGAAGGGTCGGGTTTTTCCGGATTTAGCGGCTTTGAAGACATTTTTTCAAGTTTCGGCGGAATCTTTGAAGATTTTTTCGGATTCAGCAGTGGACGGAGATCAAGAAGCAGGACTCAGAAGGGTGCTGATCTTCGTTACGACCTAACGCTTAGCTTCATGGAAAGCGTCTTTGGCACAGAAACCGAAATAGATTTAGAGAAGATGGAAGTTTGCCCTTCATGTGAGGGGGACGCATGCGAGCCGGGCACTCAGCCGGAAACTTGCTGGCAGTGTGACGGTACAGGCCAGGTTTCTCGAAACCAGGGATTTTTTACTGTGAGAACCACATGTAACAACTGTCGCGGTAACGGGCAAACCATTCCGCATCCATGCAATAACTGTAGAGGGGCCGGACAGATTAGAGTTAGCAAAAAGGTGGCTGTAAAGATTCCTGGAGGTGTCGACAACGGATCGAGACTTCGCCTGACAAGAGAAGGCGAGGCCGGTATTTATGGAGGGCCTCCGGGGGATCTCTATGTTTTTATTCATGTGGAATCTCATGATTTCTTCAAGCGTAACAATACAGACGTAATTTGCCAGGTGGAGGTTTCCTTTATTCAGGCGGCCCTTGGCGATACAATAAAGGTTCCCACTTTAAACGGTAATAAGACGCTTAAAATTCCAAAGGGCACCCAAATCGGGGACCTTTTCAACTTTCGAGGCGAGGGGATACCCTCTTTAAGAACAAAAAAACGGGGCGATCAGATCATTCAGATTGCAATAAAGACACCCACCAATCTCAACAAAAAACAAGAAGCGCTTCTTAAGGAATTCGTCAAAATCGAATCCGGCAAGATGTCGAATAAAATAAAGAACATCCTTAAAAGCGGCAACCTCAAAGCTTCCTGATTAACCGTTCTTATAAGAGGATCGAAGATTATGTTTGAGTTAAAAGTTGTTACCCATTTTGCAGCAGCCCATAAGCTTAAGATGGTGGCCAAAAAATGTGAGAGCCTGCACGGGCACAACTGGAAGATCGAAATTTGTGTAGCTGGAAAAACACTCAATGATGCCGGGGTATTAGTGGACTTTGGAGAATTAAAACAGCATGTCTCTGAAATCATGACAAGGCTGGATCACAAGTTTTTAAATGAACTCGATTACTTTGATGACCATAATCCACCGTCTTCGGAAAACATTGCCCAATATATAGCAAACTCCCTTCAAACAATTCTCAACAACTCTAAAGTCAAGGTTGTCCGTGTAACAGCCTGGGAATCAGAGGATGCCTGCGCAACATATTTAATGGGGTGACCCCCTTCCTCTTTTCAAACGGTCTTCTCCGCAGAAAATAAATAATCCGGAATTTTGGGCAAGACATGCCAGGGTCATGTTTAATTTAGATGCCAGTTTCACGGCCAGTGATGTGGGACGCGATATGGCTAATATGACAGGGATACGTGCCCGTGCAGATTTCTGTACAAGCTCGTAGCTAATCCGGGAAGAAAGTATCAAGAGTGAGGCCTCGTCGAGTCTGCGGGAAAGAAAAAGTTTTCCCACGGCTTTATCAAGTGCGTTATGCCGGCCCACATCTTCAGCTACCGATAACAGTTTAAAATCCGAAGCGTCGTATAGTGCGGCTGCATGAGACGCACGAGTCTGATCACGCAAGGGCTGGTGCCGGGGAATATTTATGAGGCAGTCAAGAGCCATGTTGCGGTCAATTTGAGTTTCATCATTTATGGGTTGAATTGTTTGATACAGGTCATCAACAATCTCCTTGCCGCAAATACCGCAGCTGGTCTGGCTGATAAAGCCGCGTCTATCTAAAAGATCGGTTATCTTATTCCGTCTCGATTTGCTGATGGTAACGCTGACAACATTGGAGTTGGTGCTGTCACAGTAGGCTATAGTATTAAAATCATCCGGTGTATCTACAATTCCTTCTGCAAGGCAGAAACCGGCAGCATGGGCCAATTCATCACCAGGGGTTCTCATTATTACAGAATAAGGTTTCCCTTCAACACGGATCGACAGCGGTTCTTCACTGAGCAGTTTGTGGTTGGAAGATGTGTAAAGCTCTTTGTCCCAGTGTATGACAGGATGATTCAAATATGTTTCCAAAAAAACCTCCTTCAGCCGGTTTGGGTCGCTCAGGTCCTTAAAATATCTATGGGGATCTGAAGCGGCAATATTTTCAAAAAGCTAAAGTGTTACTTAATTTATTAATTTTATCTTGACAAATTCCTGTGATAGATTAAAAATGAACATTTTATTAAATGAGAGTTAAAATCAGTTATCTTGAGGAGGGGTCAAATATATGTACGCTATCGTTAATACAGGCGGAAAGCAATATAAAATTCATCAGGGCGATATTTTGAGGGTCGAAAAAATTCCCGGAGAGGTAGGCAGCCCTGTTTCTTTGGACAAGGTCCTTATGTTTTCAGACGGAGAGAACGTGAGCATCGGTAGACCGGTTCTCGACAATGTAGCGGTAAAAGGTCACATAGTTGAGCAGGGCAAAGCGAAAAAGATTATCGTTTTCAAGTATAAACGGCGAAAAAGATATCGACGTAAGCAGGGACATAGACAGCAGTATACCGCGATCAAAATAGATAGTATTGGAGCTTAACTATTACAAAAAAATATATCGTGGACGTAACAACGTAGCGGGGTTCGAACAAGGAGTTTACATAATGGCACATAAAAAAGCAGGCGGCAGTTCTAAAAACGGGCGTGACAGCAATGGGCAACGCCGGGGTGTGAAGCGATATGGTGGTCAAAAAGTAAAGGCCGGTAATATTCTGGTACGCCAGCTGGGAACAAAGATCCATCCAGGAACTAACGTGGGTATTGGCAGGGATTACACTCTATTTGCCAAGATTGATGGTGTCGTTGCTTTTGAAAGGCTGGGTCGTTCCCGGAAAAAAGTGAGCGTTCATGCAGCGTGAAATTTATTGACGAATCGATTATTACCGTTCGGTCCGGTGATGGCGGTAGAGGCTGTGTGAGTTTCAGGCGTGAAAAGTTCATTCCACGCGGAGGACCGGACGGTGGAGACGGAGGCAAGGGCGGTGATATTGTTTTAAAGACAACATCAAGGAAACGCACCCTGTATCAGTTTCGATATCAGAGACATTTCAAAGCCAAAAACGGCGCCCATGGCCAGGGCAAACAAAAGACCGGGAAAAACGGTCAAAACCTGGTCATAAAACTCCCACCAGGAACCCTAATCACTGACGCCAACACCGGACAGGTTATAAAAGACTTAATCAAATCCGGCGAAACCTTCGTTCCGGCAAGAGGCGGTAGAGGAGGACAGGGCAACGCGCGATTTAAAACTTCAACACACCGGGCTCCCCGGTTTGCTCAACCCGGTGAACCCGGTGAAACTAAAACTCTTAAGCTGGAACTCAAACTTCTGGCTGATGTAGGTATTATAGGCCTTCCCAATGCCGGCAAATCCACCCTTGTTGCCGCAGTTTCTTCAGCGCGTCCCAAGATAGGTAATTACCCCTTCACCACGCTTACTCCCAGCCTCGGTACAGTTCAAACCGACTGGGCCGAACCTTTTGTGGTGGCCGATATTCCCGGTTTAATTAAGGATGCACATAAGGGCGTCGGGCTCGGCATCAGATTTTTACGTCACATTGAGCGCACTCGCATTCTGATTCACCTTGTCGATGTGTTGGCTATTGATTTGGATAATCCTCTCCATGCTTATAACACCATAAACAAAGAGATTGCCATGTATAAGAAAAAACTGGCGGAAAAACCTCAAATCGTGGTTCTTAACAAGATCGATCTGCCCGGCGCCAAGGAGGCGGCAAAGAAGTTTCAAAGCGCCTTAAGTGAAAAAGAAGTAACATTAATTTCAGCTCTTACAGGCAAGGGCACAGATAATTTGAAATCACAGATCGTTCAATTATTGGACAGGTCATATGAATGATAACAGAAGATCGATTTTTTAGAGAGCCGGACGCGTTGTAGTTAAGGTAGGCAGCCAGGTTGTTTTAAAATAATTTATTAGAGGGAAAATGAGATGTCTGTTGAATCGACAATAATGGAGATGGCAAAAGCAGCCCGAACTGTTTCCACGGAGATAGCCGGATGCCCTTCAAACAAAAAAAATAAGGTTCTGCTTAACATTGCCGATAAAATTGAGGCGCAAGCATTTCATATCAAAAAAGAAAACCAAAAGGACCTTGCCATGGCAAAAGAGATGGATCTATCCCATGCCATGATCGATCGCCTTACTGTGACAGACGCAACCATCAAATCAATGGCTCTTGGTTTAAGGGAGGTCGCACAGATTGATGATCCTGTCGGTTCCACAAGCAAAGCATGGTTGAGGCCTAACGGTTTGGAAGTGTCTCGGATGCGTATACCACTCGGTGTGATAGGTATAATTTATGAATCACGGCCCAATGTAACAATAGATGCCGCCGGTCTTTGTCTGAAAGCCGGAAATGCGGTTGTTCTTCGAGGAGGATCAGAAGCCTTGAATTCGAACCAGGCTCTTGCCGGTATCATCGGCCAGGCACTTTCTGAATCCGGTCTCCCTGCAAAAGCCGTCCAGGTAGTACCGATCAGAGACCGGGAAGCTGTCAAGGTTCTTTTGAATCAAGAGGAATTTATCGATTTAATTATTCCACGTGGCGGGGAGGGTTTGATCCGCTTTGTGGTGGAAAATTCGACCATACCTGTGTTGAAACATTACAAAGGTGTATGCCATGTATTTATAGACGACGGGGCGGATCTGGAAATGGCACAAAAAATCTGTTTCAATGCCAAGGTGCAGCGTCCTGGCGTATGCAATTCCATGGAAACAATGCTTGTGCATCAGTCAATATCGCTGGAATTTCTACCGCAAATGGCAGAACGCTTTATAAAGGCCGGCGTTGAAATCAGGGGGTGTCCTGAAACATGCAAAATCTTGCCGGATGTCCATAAAGCAAGAGAATCGGACTGGCCGGAGGAATATCTCGAACTTATTCTGGCCGTCAAGGTGGTTAAAGATATGGATCAGGCCATATCGCATATAACAAGGTACAGTTCCAGCCATACTGAAGCCATTGTGACAAGTGACTATAATAGGGCCAGGCGCTTTGTGCGCGAAGTCGATTCTTCAGTTGTTCTGGTGAATGCTTCCACACGTTTTAACGATGGCGGAGAGCTGGGGCTGGGTGCTGAGATCGGCATAAGTACCTCCAAGCTGCATGCTTTCGGCCCCATGGGGGTAGAAGAACTTACCACAACCAAGTTTGTTGTGTTTGGGGAAGGGCAGGTAAGAGAGTAGCCGGAAAAGCGGGGAATTTTTGAAACGCATAGGGATTTTTGGCGGTACGTTTAACCCGATTCACTTAGGGCATATTCATGTTGTTCGAGAAGTCAAAGAAGGATTTGGGCTAAATAAGATCTTTCTTGTTCCATCAGCCCTGCCGCCGCACAAGGAACCGGGTGATGTGGTGAATGCAAGAGATCGCATCGAGATGATAAGCCTTGCTTTTTCAAACTGGTCGGATTTTGAGGTTTCCGATGTTGAACTGAAACGTCCGGGGCCGTCATATACAATAGATACTGTTCGCCATTTTAAGTCTGTTCTTCCCAAAGATATCACGCTTTATCTCATCCTCGGTATGGACGCCTTTTTAGAAATAGACACCTGGAAGTCTTACATGGATCTTTTCC